>Ga0210057_1006144_pt1 | contig 15070 bp, 16 predicted proteins | sample CryGeyCG2114_010_2_FD_183968 | JGI IMG/M metagenome (GOLD analysis project Ga0210057, IMG submission 183968) | Groundwater microbial communities from aquifer - Crystal Geyser CG10_big_fil_rev_8/21/14_0.10 (SPAdes) (version 2) | ecosystem: Environmental > Aquatic > Deep subsurface > Groundwater ... | reverse complement strand
ATCAAGATGAACAAACTAAAAATGCCAAAGTGTTGGTCTTCGCCGGCACCGCAGAAATTCTGCCCCAGGAAAAATTAACTGGCAAAACCTTGCTTTTGGCAATTTCTGAAATGATGAGAGATCTTTCCAAATATCAAAAAAATGCTCCCAAAGCCAAAAAACTTGTCAGACTGGCCGCTTGTCAGAAAATTGTTAAAGAGTTAAATGCTTTCACAAAATCAACCTAAAAAAAGAAAACTTATAATTCCCATTATTTTAATTTTGTTTCTTCTGGGAGTATTCGGGGCTAGCCAATTAAAAAGAGTAAATTTTTTTCTTGAAAAAGAAAAAATTGTCAGCCCGGTTTCTCCACCAACTGAAGAAGAAAAATTAGAAGAGACGCTTTTAATGTCGGGTTTTAAGACTTGGTCAATTAAATCTTTGGATGAGTCTTTCGAAGCGACACTTTCGGGTAATTTGTTTGTCCTTTTTTCCAAGGAAAAAGAATACGCCAGTCAAGTTGCCTCTTTACAATTTATTCTTAGTCGGTCTAAAATAGAAGGGAAAATACCGCAAAAAATCGATTTAAGATTTGACAAACCGGTATTAACATATTAAAAAAGGCTATGGCCTCCAAAGTATTAGCTGGAATTGATATTGGCAGCTCTAAAATTGCCACCATTATTGCCCAGGTTTCGCCCGAAGAGGAGAAAATAAATATTATTGGGGCGGCTTCCGTTCCCTCAGCCGGAGTTCGCAAAGGACAAATTGTTAACATTGAGGAAGCCGCCAGTGGGATTATTTCTTCAGTTGAGGCAGCTGAAAGAATGGCTGGATATTCACTCTCTAAAACCCTTGTTTCTGTTGGTGGAGCTCATATTGCTTCCCAAAATTCGAAAGGGGTGGTAGCCGTGGCTGAACCAGAAGGAGAGATTACTCCTGATGATGTTAAAAGAGTAATTGAAGCAGCCAGGGCAATTTCTCTTCCTTCCTCCCGCGAGATTCTTCATTGTCTTCCCCGATTTTTTACTGTTGATTCTCAAGAAGGAGTTAAAGATCCGGTGGGAATGACTGGCGTCCGTTTGGAGGTCGAAACTCACATTATTACTGGTTCCTCAACGGCAATGAGAAATTTAGCCAAATGCGTCGCTGAAGTTGGAGCAGACATCGAGGCTTTGGTTTTTGGGGGAATTGCCGCTTCGGAGACTACCTTGACCGAGACGGAAAAAGAGCTTGGGGTAGTTTTAGTTGATATCGGCGGAGGGACGACCGAGATTGTTGTTTTTGTTGAGGGGGCGCCGGCTTATACAGTAGTTTTACCGATTGGAGCGAAAAATGTTACCAACGATTTGGCAATTGGACTCCGTCTTTCACTTGAGGTGGCTGAAAAATTAAAACTTTCTTTGTCAGAGAAAGTGAAAGAGGCTACTTTACCCGAGGGTGAAAAAAAGGAAGAGGAAGAAAAAGAATCTTCTGACGAAGTTGATCTCGCAAAACTTGGGATTTATGAGGAAACAAAAACAGTTTCTCGGAAGACCCTAACCGAAGGGATAATTAAACCAAGACTAAATGAGATTTTTACCATGGTTGGACTTGAAATCAAAAAATCAGGCTTTGGGGGAATGACCCCTTCAGGAATAGTCTTGAGTGGCGGAGGAGCCCTGACCGTTGGGGCGGCTGAATCAGCCAAAAGGACCCTTTCGATGCCGGTTCGAATTGGAATTCCAGCTGGAGTTTCAGGGCTCGTTGATGATGTCTTAACCCCGGCTTTTGCTTCATCTTTGGGTTTGGTTTGCTATGGGGCCAAAACACAAAGCGAAGGAATGGGAAAAATTTCTTTTGGCGGAATTTCAAAAATTGCCCAAAAAATTCCTGTTGGTGGACTTTATCGAAAGACAGTTGATTTAATTAAATCATTTTTGCCGTAAAACCTTTTTTATGATATAATTTTTTCACTTCTTGACCTGCTCCAAGAAAAAAAATTATGGCACTTGTTAAACCTGATGTTGGAAGGTTTGCCAGAATAAAAGTCTTGGGAATTGGTGGCGGCGGTTCAAATGCCATAAACACAATGATTTCCGAGAGTGAGATTCAGGGAGTAGATTTTATCGCTATTAACACCGATGCCCAGGCTCTTCTCCAAAATCTGGCGCCAACAAAACTTCAAATTGGAGAAAATTTAACCCGGGGACTTGGAGTTGGTGGAGATCCAGAATTGGGACGGCAAGCCGCTGAGGAATCCCGAGAAAAAATTGCCCAACAGCTTGTTGATACTGATATGATTTTTCTAACTTATGGAGCAGGCGGAGGAACCGGAACTGGTGGAGGACCGATTATTGCCGAAATTGCCAAAGAACAAGGGGCTTTGACGGTAGCAGTTGTTACCAAACCTTTTGCTTTTGAGGGAACAAGAAGAATGGTGGTCGCTGAAGAAGGAGTAGAGAACCTTGAAGGTAAAGTTGATGCTCTAATTGTTATCCCCAATCAAAAACTTCTTGACTCAATTGATAAAAAAATGACTCTTCTTGAGGCTTTCAAAGTTGCCGATAGCGTTTTGGGTCAGGGTGTTCAGGGAATTTCTGACATTATCACTTTGCCAGGTCTTATTAACCGAGATTTTGCCGATATTAAAAACATTATGAAAAATGCCGGCAGTGCTTTTATGGGAATAGGCACTGGGGTTGGCGAAAATCGGGCCCAAGCAGCTGCCAGAAGTGCCATTTCTTCACCCCTTCTTGAAATCTCAATCGATGGCGCTAAAGGAATTCTTTTTAATATTACCGGTGGGCCGGATTTGACGATGAGTGAAGTTGATGAGGCAGCCAAAATTATTTCCCAAAAAGCCGAAGCCGATGCCAATGTTATTTTTGGGGCAACCATTAATGATAAAATGGTTGACCAAGTAAAAATTACAGTTATTGCCACTGGTTTTGATGAAGCTAGGGCTCGTTTGGCTCGGTTTGTGGCACCAAAAGAAGAAGAAGTGCCTCCTCCAGAGGAAGAAAAGGAAGAAAAACCGCCAGAAGAAGCCAGACCCCCAGAAGAGATTCCTCCCGAAGAGCTAGGCGAACAATTTGAAATCCCGGCATTTTTAAGACAAAATCGCTGATTTGCCCCGATTTCCGCGTTTACACCTCCGAGGTGTAACAACCGAGGTGTGAGGTTGGTTCATTGATCAATTGCTAAGTGTTTTATTTTTTCAAGCGCCCGAGCATAATCGGCATGATCGGTTACGAACTTTTTGTAGTCCTCGATTGACTTAAAAAAAGACAAAATTATATCTTTTTGGCATATATCATCCTTATGTTGATAAATGTATTCTGGGTAAGAAAACCATTCATAATCTTCTAAATTATCTATGAGTTCGGCAACAAAGGGGTTTAAGTGGATATATCTGGATACATGAAGGAGTTGTTCATCGTTTTCTATTCTCACAGCCTTAAATGCTCCTTGAAAAAGATGGCCAATGCGTTTATTTTTGGTATTGAAATATTTAGTATAACTATTTTCTAGACGACTCATAAAAATCGATATACCTCCATCAAGTACCTGTTTGACGAGAATATGGAGATGATTAGGCATAAGACAATAACAAATAATTTTAACTAGGTTTACACCTTGGTTTTTCCACCCTGGAGGTGTAATAAATTGCGAGAATTTTGCAGGAGTATCTTTATATTGATAAAATTTTACAGTCTCTAGAAATCGTCTATAGTCGCGTCTATTAAGGAAAATATTTCTTTTTTCTACCCCACAATTATAGAGGTGATATAATTCGCCAGTAACGAGAGGTATTTTTCTGTAAGCCATTTTATACTTACACCTTAGCATTTACACCTCGGAGGTGTCAAGGTTTCATGATCGAGGGATAATCCCTGTTAAGGGGTTACCCTTGTCAGATACCAAATTTGATAATTTTAGATAATTGAAGTTTTCGGAACATTTGTATACAATAAAAAAAGCTAGGCAAATAACCATGGGGAAACCATCGATTGACGAAGTTATTAAAACAAGTAAAGTAATTATTCATTCCGGGCGCTACGCCTATCTTAAAATGAGAGAGAAAAGCCTTAATAATCATTTTTTGGTCTCACAAGACAAGGAGGAGATAACAGTTATAACCGAAGAGAAAAATTTAGAAGGGGTTAAATACTTAGACATAGTCAGGTGGTTTAAAATGATAGAGATTCAGGTTTCGGTTCCTTTTCTCCAGGGATTTTTGTCGAGAGTGATTAGACCCATAGCAGACGCTGGGTATAATACTTTGATAGTATCCACTTTCTCCAAAGACTACATCCTTACCAGGGAAGAAAATATTGAAAAAGTTGCCAAGATTTTGAGGGGAACAGGCTTTGAGGTAATAATTGAGGGTTAATTGCTTTTAAGAGAATGATTTGTTAAAATCTCTAAAGATGAGAAGAATAACAAGACAAACCAGTGAAATCATTATTAACCATTAGGAGTTGTGGCAAAAAGCCATAACTCCGGCTAAGTCGTCCTTTAAAAAGAGGGCGATTTTTTGTAGAATAGAAACAATGTTTAAACCAGTTTCTCCAAAAATAGATTTTCCCGAGATGGAACGCAGGATTTTGGAGTGGTGGTATAAGAAAGGGATTGTTAAAAAATATCTTCATAAAAACGATAAATCCAAAAAAAAGTTTTCCTTTTTAGATGGCCCAATTACGGCCAACAACCCCATGGGAGTCCATCACGGCTGGAGCAGAACTTACAAAGATTTATGGCAAAGATATAAAAATATGCGAGGCTTAAGACAAAGATTTCAGAATGGTTTTGATAACCAAGGACTTTGGGTTGAGGTTGAGGTTGAAAAAGAACTGGGATTTAAGAGCAAAAAAGATATTGAAAAATTTGGAATTGAAAAATTTGTCAATAAATGTAAAGAGAGAACCTTAAAATTTTCCAAAATCCAAACTGAACAGTCAAAAAGACTTGGTTATTTCATGGACTGGGATAATTCTTACTACACCCTCTCTGATGAAAATAATTACATGATTTGGTATTTCTTGAAAAAATGCTGGCTTGACGGAAATCTTTACAAAGGCAGAGATTCTGTTCCTTGGTGTCCTCGTTGCGGGACAGCCATTTCTCAACATGAGATTTTAACCGAAGAATATAAAGAGATAACTCACAAAGCAGTTTATCTTAAATACCCCGTCAAAAATAAGAATGAATATTTTCTTGTTTGGACAACTACTCCCTGGACTATTCCTGGAAATGTTTCTTTAGCAGTAAATCCAGATTTTATCTATGCTAGGTTTAAAAACAAAAAAACAGGTGAAGTTTTAGTCTTTTTGAAAGATTTGGCAGGAAAAATTTTAAAAGATAGAGAGTGGCAGAAGATTGAAGAATTTCCTGGAACAAAGCTTAAGGGGTTTTCTTATCTTGGTCCATTTGATAATTTGCCTGTTGCTGAGGCAGCCAAAAAAGAAAATCTTAAGACTTTCCACAGCGTTCTCATGGATAAAGACTTGGTGACTGCGGTTGAAGGGACAGGAATTGTTCATATCGCTCCAGGCGCTGGTCAAGAAGACTTTCAAATTGGCAGAAGAGAGAATTTGCCAGTGATAGCCTTAATTAATGAAGAGGCAAATTATCTCTCAGGGCTTGATGATTTATCCGGCAAAAATGCCAAAGAAAATCCTGATTTAATTTTTGAAAAATTAAAGACCCTAGAAAATGGCAAATTTCTATTTAAATTGGAAGATTATACTCATCGTTATCCTGTTTGCTGGCGATGTAAAACCGAACTTGTTTGGCGAGTGGTTGATGAGTGGTATATTGCCATGGACGATAAAGTCCACCAGGGAGCCAAAGATTATCGAAGTCGGATAATAAAAGTGGCAAAAGAAATTCGTTGGCTTCCCAGATGGGGACTTGAGCGTGAACTTGATTGGTTGAGGAATATGCAGGATTGGCTGATTTCCAAAAAAAGATACTGGGGGCTGGCCTTGCCGATTTGGGAATGTGGAAAGTGTGGAAAATTTACTGTTATCGAGGGAAAAGAGGAACTCAAGAAAATGACTGTTTCTGGTTGGGAGAAATTTTCTGGACATTCTCCCCATCGTCCTTGGATTGATGAAGTTAAGATTAAATGCTCTTGCGGAGAAACTGTTTCAAGAATTCCTGATGTTGGTAATCCCTGGCTTGATGCTGGGATCGTTTCTTTTTCGACCATGCCAAAAGAGTGGTTTCCGGCAGATTTTATTACCGAGTCATTTCCTGGTCAGTTTAAAAATTGGTTTTACTCACTTTTGGCGATGGCAACAATTCTTGAAGATAAGGCTCCATCTAGAACAGTTTTGGGATTTGCTACCCTTTTGGCTGAAGACGGCCGACCGATGCACAAATCCTTGGGTAATGCTATTGAGTTTAATGAAGGAGCGGACAAAATTGGGGTTGATGTCATGCGCTGGATGTATGTAACTCAAAACCCAGCTGATAATTTACTTTTTGGATATCATAAGGCTGATGAAGTGAGGCGAAGATTTCATTTAATCTTATGGAATATTTATAACTTTTTTGTAGCGTATGCGAACATAGATAAGTTCAAAAGTCAAAAGTCCCCGGCCTCGCCAAGCGAAGCGGGGCGGGCAAAAGTCAAAAGTCAAAATGTCTTGGATCGTTGGATTCTTTCAAGACTGAATCAGTTAATACAGGCAATCACAAAATCTCTGGAAGATTACGATGCTTTTACGGCTTCACACGTGATTGAGGATTTTGTTAACGATTTATCGACCTGGTATGTTCGCCGCTCTCGAGACAGAGTTGGTCCAACGGTCTACGCCACTTTATATGAAGTTTTGGTAACTTTAACAAAATTACTCGCTCCATTTACGCCATTTTTGGCAGAAGAAATTTACAAAAATCTAACAGGCAAGGAATCTGTTCATCTTGAGGATTGGCCGAAGGCTGGAGAAATAGATAAAGAAATAGATAAAGATATGGATATAGTCAGGAAAATTTGTGAGCTTGGACATGCGGCCAGAAAAGAAGCAAAAATAAAAGTTCGCCAACCATTGGGAAAATGTCAAATTTCAAATGTCAAATTTCAAATTTCAAATGATTTAGTTCAATTGATTAAAGATGAGTTAAATGTTAAAAAAGTTGAATTTAAGACTGGAAAAGGGGAGTTAAAAGTTGAGCTGGACACCAAGATGATCCCTGAACTAAAAAGGGAGGGGGAGGCGAGGGAATTCGTCCGCCAAATTCAGGAACTCCGAAAAAAAGAGGGGTGCGCCCTGGATGAAAAAATTGAAGTTTTTGCTCCTTCTTGGCCAGCGGAATTTGAAGATTATATTAGGCGGGAAACTTTGGCCTCAACTCTTGAGAAAGGAAAGACCTTAGAAATTAAAAGAAGCAAAAAATGAAGAATTTTGCCGGTTTTGACTTCCAAATTCTTCTGGCAATTTTCATTGTGGCGATTTTGGGGCTTTCAATGATTTGGAGTCTAGTTCCAAATCTTTTTGTTCATCAACTTATTTTTGTCCTTATTGGACTTTTTTTCTTTTTTCTTTTCTCAAGGCTTGATTTTAGAGTCTTTGAACATTTGTCTTGGATTATCTATGTTACCTGTTTAGTTTTTTTGGTTTCTACCTTTTTATTCGGTCAAGTAACTCGGGGTTCAATCCGCTGGATACAAATTGGAAATTTTACTGTCCAACCATCAGAGATAGTTAAACCTTTTTTGGTTTGCTTTTTTGCCTCGCTTTTGTCAAAAGAAGAAAAATTGAGTTTCTCAAGGTTTGTGGGTGTTTTAATTCTTCTATCTTTACCTTTATTTTTTATCTTTAAACAGCCTGATTTGGGGAGCACTCTAGTTGTTCTTTTTTCTTTTTTGGGAATTTTACTTGCCTCAAATGTTTCTTTGTCTTACGTTTTTACCGGATTAGGATTCATTTTAGTCTCATCGCCGGTTTTTTGGTTTTTCTTGAAAGGTTATCAAAAAGCGCGAGTCTTAAGTTTTCTTAATCCGTATCTTGACCCTTTGGGCTCAGGCTATCATCTTATTCAGTCAGTTATTACTGTTGGCTCAGGGGAAATTTTTGGTCGGGGATTAGGCAGAGGAACCCAATCTCACCTTGCCTTTTTACCAGAGCATCACACTGATTTTATCTTTGCCTCTTTATCTGAAGAACTTGGATTTTTGGGTGCGATTTTACTTATCTTTTGCTATTTTGTAATACTTTCCCGAATTTTGAAGATTGCTCAAACTTCCCCATCGACCTTTGGAAGTCTTGCCTGTTTTGGTATTTTTTCTCTCTTGTCTTTTCAAATTTTTGTCAATATTGGTATGAATATGGGACTTTTGCCAATAACCGGCATAACTTTGCCGCTTGTTTCTTACGGAGGGTCTTCAATTTTGGCAACGATGATTTCTTTGGGAATTGTTGAAAGTATTGCCAGAGCCAAAAAACCCGAAGAAACAATAGAGATAAAATAGTCTATATATAACAACATATAGTATTTCTCTCTTCAGAAAAAATACTCCATCTCGTTCTTGACATATCTTCTTTAAAAGATACAAAATATAGTATATTTCCTATGCGATGCCCATTTTGTCAATCATTAAATGTTGTCGTTTTAGATTCTCGCCTACGCGATGAAGGAACTGTGGTTTGGCGAAGAAGAAAATGTTTGTCTTGCGGAAGACGTTTTAGTAGTCGGGAAAAGATAGATTTATCATACCTGGTTGTTGTCAAAAAGGGAGAAAGAAAAGAACCATTTAGTCGGGAAAAGATTTTGATGGGCATGGTGAAGTCTTTCGGAAAGCGACCGATTCCAGAAGACAAATTAGAAAAGGCAGTTGATGAAATTGTCCAAGAAATTCACAAGTTAGGAAAATCAGAAATTAAGACTTCTCTAATCGGCAATCTTGTTTTAGAAAAACTTCGTAAACTTGACCTGGTTGCCTATATTCGCTTTGCTTCGGTTTTTAAGGAATTTAAAAATATTGAAACTTTTAAAAAAGAGTTGGAAAGGCTTGAGAAAAAAGGGAAATAAAGATGAAGGAGAGAAAAAATTTTACAATCGGAGAAATAATAGAATTACGAGAGGCGCTATCAAGAAAATTCAATGAGGAGGAACTTAAAGCGGTAGCGGGTGAATTCCAGGAAATTCATCGAGATTCTGACTCGTTCCAAACCCTGGATGAGCAAGACAAAAGAGGCATAGAATTGTTTTTAGCAACGATGCAAATCTCTGCCCCTCCGAGTGATAAATTAGAGGTTGCTAGAAATTAATCGGACTAAATTCTATGAGGAGGTGAGAAAAATGTTCGAAAAGGACAATAGTTCTGAAATTGAGACACTCTTAATTCCCGCCCTAGAGATGAGGGAGGCCGCGGGAAGATTGAAAAAAATCCTGGGGATTAATGCGGAACTTAATTTCGACCCCAGAACAGGACAAAAATTGGGAAATGCATGGGAACAGTTAGAAGCATTAATTGGTTTGCTAGAGGATGTCATGAACCCATGACTAGGGATTGGTAACACCTTGCAACCCTTCGGTTTTTAGGATATAATTTTTCTTCATGGAATACGCTGTAGTTAAAATTGGTGGAAGCCAATATAAGATAAAAGAGGGGGATGAATTTGAAGTTGATAGACTTCCTCAAAAAGAAGGAGAAGAAATTGAGTTGACCGAAGTTTTACTCGTGGTAGATGATGGCGAGGTAAAAATCGGCCAACCCCAGGTTTTGGAAGCAACTGTTAAGGCAAAAATCATATCTCATTTTAAGGGTGAAAAAATAAGAGTTTCCCGCTTTAAGGCAAAATCAAGATATCGAAAAGTTAGGGGATTCAGGCCTTATTTAACCAAAATAAAAATTGAAAAAATTGATGTAGTTTGATGGTCTTGACGTCCGTGAAAAAATAGTTTAAACTCTCCCTAATATGGCAAAAACCAAAGCCGGAGGAAAAGTCAGACAGAAAACAACCCGACCTGGAAGAAGACTTGGAGTTAAGATTTTTGGCGGAGGAAAGGTTGACGTTGGCCAAATTATTGTTCGTCAAAGAGGAACCAAGTTTCATCCAGGAGAAGGGGTGGGCAAGGGTCGAGACTTCACTCTTTTTGCTTTAAGACAGGGGATTGTTGAGTTTGGAAAGAAAAAAGGCAAACAAACAGTTTCTGTAACTACTAAAACTTAAATTATGGCCGAAGAACAGCAAATTATCCAAATCCCAATTGATGAACTTCAGGGAAATCCGCTTCAACCAAGGGGAGTAATCACTCCTGAATCATTAGTTGATTTGGTTGATTCGATTAAAGAGCATGGAATTCTCGAGCCATTGGTCGTGGCCAAAACTCCGGCAGGCTACCAGACAATCGCCGGAGAGAGGCGTTGGCGGGCAGCCAAAATTGCTGGACTTGAAAGTGTTCCTGCCATTATTAAAGAAACCACTCCTCGGGGAATGCTTGAGATGGCTTTGGTTGAGAATGTCCAACGGGTAGATCTAAATCCCCTTGAACGAGCCAAAGCCTTTCAAAGATTGGTTGAAGAATTTAGTCTGGCGACTTCGGAAATCGCTCAAAGGATTGGTAAAAGTCAAGCCTATGTTTCAAATTCTCTCCGCCTTTTGACTTTGCCAGATGCCTTAAAAGATGGTTTACTTTCAGGGCTTATTAGTGAAGGCCATGCTCGGGCTTTGGCGGCAATTGAAGATACAAAGGTAATGATTGAGGCCTATAAAATTATTCTTCGGGAAACTGGGTCAGTCCGCAGAGCTGAGGATTTGGCCAGGAGAATGAAAGCCGAAATTGGTCAACCGCTTAAACCTCAACAGCTGAAAAAGGAAGTTAAGATTTTTCATGAAGATATTGACCGAATGCGGGATGAGATAGAAAAAGCCATCGGAAGTCCGGAAAAGAATCGGGTGAAATTGACTCGTTCGCGGGCAGAAACAAGACTAATTATTGTTCTTAAAGGAAACTTGGAGGAAACTGAAAAAAGACTTCAGAAAATCTATAAGGGAATTTGTCAGTCTTAAAGATAGTTTCCCCGAGGAATAATCCCTAGTCTTGAGGCTGGCCAGTAGCGAAACCAAGCCTTGCCAATTATTGCTTCTCTTTTAATTGGTCCAAATTCTCGGCCATCACGAGAATGAAGTCGGTTGTCTCCCAGGACTAAATATTGGTTTTCTGCTAAAGTTATTGTTTGTCCTTCACGAAAATAGGTTCCTGGTTGGGTTCTGACATCAGAAGGAAGGTAGGCTTCATTTAATTTTTGGTCGTTTATAAAGATAAATCCATCAGAAATTCTCACATTTTCCCCCGGCAAACCAATAACTCTTTTTATATATTCGCATTCAGTTTCAGCGCAAGGTTCGGAGGGAGGAGCCTTGAAAATAACCACCTCGCCTCTTTGGGGGAGGCTGAATCGATAAGAAATTTTATCGGTGAGCAAAAATTCTTGGTCATAAAAGTTGGCATACATTGAATTTCCTCGAACCTGGTGAGGTTGAAATAAGAAAAGATAAGAGATGACAAAAATTGAAAGAGCCAGAACAATAACTTGGATAATATCCAAAAAAAACGAGCCAAGTTTTTTAACAAATTCTTTCATACTTTCCATTATAGTCATAAAACAAATTGTCTTGCAAGGGGAAATTTGCTAGAATGAAAAAGAGACAAGGTCGCGTAGCTCAGCTGGTTAGAGCGTTCGCTTCACATGCGAAAGGTCCCTGGTTCAAATCCAGGCGCGACCACTTTTTATTTTTTGATAATCCAAAGTTTGCGAGAAAGAAAAAATTTTGAAGAAAAAAGAAAGAGGAGGGAGAACTGGTCTGGTGGTGGCCGATTGTTCGGCAGAAAAAAACGTTATCACCAGAGCGGTGGCTGTCCCCCCCTCCTCTTTTTCCCGTGCTACTGTGCATGTATGTTTCCCTCTCTCTAAGGGCAGCTTTCTTGCTTGCTGGCGTTTAGAGAAGACACATTCGCTTCAGTAGCAACGGCGGCGCAAGGCCCTGACGACTACGATGTCGTCCAGGGGGCCCGGTGATCTGCTAGAATAGGGTAACTCTCTATTTGGCGTTCGCCATTTCATCTCTCGATATCTTCTCCTTTCTGGCTGCTTATTAGCCAATTTGAGAAAACCGTTAGAGAGAAAGTTTACCTTTACTCTATAAACACCTCCTTAAATATTTACTTGTTAAGGTAGCAGCATTATACCAAATCCAGGTTAAAAGTCAAGTAGAAAAGATATTTTTATTCTATTTCGTAGGATTGAATAAGATAATCTTTTGCTTGACGGATTAGAGGTTTGATTTCGGTTTCAATTTGCGTTCCGCAAAATAGTTCTGGTCGGCGTATTTTTTGGGTTAAGATAACACCATGCAATCGAGGTGTCAATTCGTTCCACTCCCGGAGTGGATTACGCACATTTTATTCTTCTAGGATTTGATGTTTAATCATTTCTAGGGTTCTTTGGTAGTTAGCCTGATCAAGAATGAATTTTTCGTACTCCTCCGGATTTTTAAATTGATCTAAAACAATTTCCTTTTTACAGAAGGCCTCTTTTGAATAATCAAGATATTCTGACAGAGAGGAGAAAGGATAATCTTTTAGATTTTTTGAATCTTTCACCAGGAATGATGAGTATGGATTAAGATGAATATAACGTGAGAGATGGAGAAGCTGATAATCGTTTTCTATTCTTATCGCTCTAAATCTTCCTTCAAAAAGTCCGCCCCTTCGTTTATATTTTGTGTTAAAATAGCGTGCATAACTGTCGCCAACGCGCCTCATAAAATTCATAATTCCATCAACGTTTATTTGTTTGACGATTAGGTGGAAATGGTTGGGAATAAGGCAATAGGCTATAATTTCTACACAAAAATCTTTTCTTAATTCCAGTTCTTTTGTCAACCTGTCTTTTTCTAAAAGGGGCAGTTTAGTAAAATGGGAAAACTTAAAAGGGGGAGACGCGTTCCGATAATACAGTATTATTTGTATCAATTTTTGGAAGTCGTGTTTGGATTTAAAAATTTGTATTGAGCCATTTCCCCTGTTGAGAACGTGGTAAACCTCGTTTGTTACAAGCGGAATAGTTCTGGTTGGCATATTTCTTAAGTTAAAATAGCAGGTTGTTACCAGTGTGTCAACCTGTTCCACTCCCGGAGTGAAAAACAATGGAAAACAATGTGTCAATAGGGACACACCTTAGAGGTGTGAGGCTATTCTAGAATTCATAGGCTTGGAAGAGGAGATCTTTAACTCCTTTGAGGGGGTTGCTGAACAAATCTTTTAAGCTGTCTGGGTTTGTTTCCAGAAATTCTTCCAGATCAAGGATTGCCAATAAAGCTTTTTCTATTTTTTGATTAGCTGAAGAATTATTACTATCCTCGAGCAAGTCTAAAGCTGCATTGATATTACCAAGACACACAGCTAGTTTACTTTCAATTTTCCCTCGCAGTTGGGGTGTGATTTTTTGTTTGTTAAAATTTTTCTTTAGAGAAAAAATTGTTGCTTTGCTTTGAGTTAATAAATAAGACTTTAATCTATTTGGAGTGGGGCTAAAAAATATGTGGTCGCCAGGGGAACTGGGAGTTGCCACTCCTTGATATACTCTCCAATAGTCACCACCTTCGGTGATAAGACCAACAATGAGTTGGTAAGAGCCGCCATCCTCCTCCGAAGTAACATGAATCTCATAGTTTCCCTCCAGAGGATTAGGGATAAGGATAAATTTATTTTCAGGACTATAAGTTGAGTTGGGAATGTTATTTTCAACTCCCTGGCCAATTTGCCAGCCATCAGGCCCCAAAATAGTCATGTTTACTGATGAGGCAAGTTGGAAAACTAAGGACGGTTCGTAAGTTATCTCTGGCGCTGCGACTATTCCTGATGGCGAAAGACCCAAAATATTCATAATTGCCTGCTGACCAGCAATAGTTTCCACTAAATCACCATGGTCAAAACCAAGGAGATTAATGACGTGAGCCGCATTATCGAGACTGGCGCTAAAATTTAAAACAGCGTCGTCTCCCCCAGCGTATTTTTCGCCAACTGGTTTTCCATCTTCCCATTTACCTAAAAATCGGTCAAATTGGTTTTGTCTTTCGACATTAATATATCGAAGAGTGCTATTTTCTTTAACGCCAACAAAAGTATTTAAAATTGAAATCAAAGGACTTGGTAGGGGAAGTTGATTAAGAAACCCAAGCCAATCATTTCTCTGTTTCATCTCAGAAATTGGTTTTTCGACGCCATTAATTTTTAAATAAGAAAACGTTGGAAGAAGATCTTTTAGCCCAGGAGCAGCATGCTGGATAGTTTCGACATTATTTTCAAAATTCCTTTTTTTGAGTTGAAGTAGAATCCCGGCCCCAATTCTTTGCCAGCCTGATAAGCCCTTAGATAACTGTGCTCCTTCCCAAAGATAATAAGTTTTTACTGCTCCTTTATGAGGAGAACCGAGGGTCAAGAGTTGGTCAACTTGATTATCTGGATTATTTTGAACGTATGTCCGGCCGACCACGCCTCCAAGACTATGGCCGACTAAATCTATTTTAGTTCCCGCAGGAGGGGGATGTCTTGAAAGAAATTCTTTTAGATCATTAGCGATTTCGTCAACCGGTTTTCGCCAGTCGTAGTTAAAGACAAAAAAGTTCGTTCCTAAAGTATAGCCGGCGTTTTGGAAAGTTTGAATAATCCCATCGTAACTTTTGACTCCAGGGGTCATATACCAATCTTCAGGTTTTTTATCGGTCGCCCCCAAAATCATCGCCTCATGATTCCAACTCGCCCCAAGGCCGGGGAGAAGAACGATCGGTTGGAGAAGAATAGGAGTCGGAGTTGGGGTTGGGGTAGGAATGGGAGTGGGTTCCAAGCTTGTTACTAAAACGTTGTCAAAATAGACTTCGCTTGGAGCCACAGCTCCCGTCCCTATTCTAAGACCAATTTTTCCATGAGTAATAGGTGAAACTGTGTCATTAAAATCAATTGCGAGTTGATTGTCAACGTAGAATTTAATTGTAGTGTCCTGGAGGACTACCTTGAGGTGATAAATGACTCCATTGGAGAATGGCCAAGATTTACAACTATCCCAAAATGTTCCATTTACCCACCTCTCTAT
>Ga0210057_1006143_pt1 | contig 15072 bp, 12 predicted proteins | sample CryGeyCG2114_010_2_FD_183968 | JGI IMG/M metagenome (GOLD analysis project Ga0210057, IMG submission 183968) | Groundwater microbial communities from aquifer - Crystal Geyser CG10_big_fil_rev_8/21/14_0.10 (SPAdes) (version 2) | ecosystem: Environmental > Aquatic > Deep subsurface > Groundwater ... | reverse complement strand
TCTCTTGGCGTCCCTGGACTTGGCTCGAGCCGAGTTTAACGCCAACAAAACCACAGAGGCCAAAAGGCCAATAATCGCGATAACCACCAAAAGTTCGATTAAAGTGAAACCTTTGTTTTTATTTCTCAATTTTTTCACCCCCGATCTTATATTTTATAAATTAAAAGTATTTAATAAACACTTTCAATTTAATATTAAAGTTAATAGTATTATGCCACAAATTCAGCTTGTTTTACAAGGACAGTTATACACAGTCCTAAACTAATAATTAATAACCGGCAACCGGAATCGCGTTAAGTAATAAATTATTTATTTTCGGTTAATTTAATTTAGCCGGCGGTGCTCGCGAGATTATAAATCGGCAATAAAATACCCGCCACCAAAACACCCACTCCCAAACCGAGAATAATCATTATAATCGGCTCAAGCAAGGTAGTTAAAGTGGAAATTTTGGCATCCACTTCTTTTTCGTAAAAACCCGCCAATTTTGCCGAAATGTCGTCAAGCTGGGCTGTTTGCTCCCCGACTCTAAGCATCTGCGTAACCAAAGAAGGGAATTCCGAATGCCCGGAAAGGCCTTCGCTAATACTTTTGCCGGCCTCTATTTTCCCTACCGACTCCAAAATAATATCTCTGTAAATTACATTGTTTACTATTTCGGAAACTATTTGCAATGATTTTAAAATAGGGATTCCGCCAAGCACCAGGGTGGACAAATTTCTGGAAAACCTGGCCAAATAAATTTTCTTAAAAATATTCCCAATTATGGGCAAATGAATTTTCATCCTGTCCCACATATATCTGCCCGTAACCGTAGTTATGTAAAATCTTGCTCCGAGTATTACCCCGGCAATACCTAAAATAACCATCCACCAAAATTGGTCAAAGAATTTGCTGAAAGCTATAAGTCCTCTGGAAATTGCCGGAAGCTCTCCGCCCTGCTCCTCAAGCACTGCGGTAAGATTGGGCAGAATAAATTTAAACATAAGCACGCCGACTACTCCCAAAGCTGAGAGCACAAAAATAGGATAAGTCATCGCTCCTTTAACTTTGCGTTTAAGCTCGTAATCTTTTTCAAGCTGGTCGGCTAAATAAACCAGGGATTTATCCAGGGTTCCGGATACTTCCCCGGATTTTACAAGGCTAACGTAAACATTGCCAAACACTTTGTCGTGGTTGGACATAGCCAAAGACAGGCTCTCTCCGTTTTCTACCGAAGCGATTAAATCCCGTAAAACCGAAAGCAAATACTTGTTGGTAATTTGTTCCAGCAGAATCCTAAGGGCTTGCAAAATCGGCACGCGGGCGGAAATTAAAGTGGCCATTTGCCTGGAAAAAATTACCAAATCTTTGGAACTTACCGTCCTGCCAAACGGATTCAGCCTTTCAAAAATTGAGTCATTCCGTTCTTCTAGGGTAATAATTAAAAGACCGTTCTCCGACAGCAACTCCTCGGCTCGGCCTTGGTCGTAAGCTACAACGCTGCCGGTTTTTATTTGGCCGTCTTTATCTCTGGCTTTGTAAAAAAATTTCATAGTTTAGTAAGTAGTAAGTAGTAAGTTAAGTAGTAAGTAGCGAAAAAATAATCCTGGCTGAACGCTAACTCTTAAATACCACCGACTAAGATATTAATGACAAGAAGTAGTCATTATCAAGCACGTAATTTTGGGCTACTTCAAATTCTACCGCACCCTGCTTCACGAGAAGCGCCAAAGTTTTATCCAAAGGTACCATACCCTCTTCCAAATTAGTATGAATAATGTTTTGGATTTCGTAAATCTTGTTGTCTCTAATCACGTTTTTCACCGCGTGGTTAGCAACCAGAATTTCATAAGCAGGCACCCTGCCCCCGCCGATTTTGGGAAGCAATCTTAAGGAAATTACTCCTGTGAGAACGCTGGCGAGCTGGCCTCTTATTTGTTGCTGCTGCCCGGGAGGAAACACGTCTACAATACGGTCTATGCTTTGAGCCGCGTCATTGGTGTGGAGAGTCGCGAATACCAAATGTCCCGTTTCGGCAATGGTTAAGGTGGTTGAAATTGATTCAAGATCCCTCATTTCACCGACCAACACCACGTTAATATCCTCGCGCAAAGCTCCTTTCAAAGCTACGGCAAAGTCCGGGGTATCAACGTGAACTTCCCTCTGGCTAATTATAGACTTATTCGGCGTAAACATAAACTCAACCGGATCTTCAATTGTCAAAATGTGTTCACTGCGGGTATTGTTTATTAAGTCAATCATCGCTGCCAAGGCTGTGGATTTGCCGTGTCCGGTGGGGCCCACTACCAGCACCAACCCTTGTTTTTTTTCCGTAAACTTTTTGAAAACCGGCGGCAAATTAAGCTCCTCTACGGTTTTAATTGTATTGGGGATAACGCGCAAAGCAACTCCGAGCACACCTTTTTGCTTATAAGCATTAACCCTAAACCGTACATCATCTTTAAAGGCATAAGAAAAATCAATGGTCATCTGCGCCTCAAACACTTTTTTTTGTTCTTCAGTCAGCAGAACTCCTAAAAGGTCAGAAATGCCGTCGTTACTTAATACTTGATAGTTATCCAACCGAATAAGCTGGGTGTCCACGCGAATAATAGGAGGCTCCCCAACCATTAAATGAAGGTCCGAGGCGTCTCTTTCCAAAACTACGGAAAGAAGTTTATTTAGTTCAAGTTCGTTAGCTTTATACATTTTGTTTTGTTTTAATTAAATATTTAAAATCGTACCGGCAATAATACTTATATCTTTTGGCCTTGTCAAAGTTCTTTCAATATGACTGACTATTCCCGCGGACATTATTTTTTTTAAATGGTCGCTATTTAACTTAAACCCCGTGGTGACAACGGGCAAAAATGGATACTCGTTTTTTATTCTGTTCAGCAATTCCAATATTTTTCCCAAATCCTCAAAAAAATTCACGCTCAAAATAAGCAAGTGGGGCGAATGCTCAATAATAATATCATCCAAAAGTTCGACTTCCGTGCAGTGCTTCACGATAAAATTATCACCCATAAGATACCCGGAATACAAAGCCAATAAATATTCTTCCGGCTCCGCCAAAATAATGGTCTTGGGCTGCGCCTTTTTTAAAACCAGTTCGCTTAAATTAAATTTTTGTCTGTATAAATAAGCCATAAAACATTAAATGAACAAAAGTGGCAAAAACGACGGAAATGACAAAAATAATTTTTGCTCATTTTTTTAATTTTTGTCATTAATTTTATTCCGTGGTCACCCTGATTACCTCATCCATTGTAGTAATCCCCTTTACAACCTTCACAATTCCATCCTGTTTTAAAGTTATCATACCGAATTTGGCGGCCGCTTCGTATAACTTGCTGGCAGAAGATTTATTTTGAATCAAATCCTGAATTTCTACAGTTGTGGGCAAAACTTCAAAAATACCCATTCTGCCCGAATAGCCCGTTTTTCCGCATTTGTCGCAACCGGATCCTTTATAAATTTTTAACTGCTTAACGTCTATGCCTTCCAAATATTCCGGCGGAACTCCGACCAGACTTTTTTTAATTTCCTGTTCTATTGGAGCCGTAAGCCGAGTTTCTTGTTTGCAACCGGAACAAATTTTCCTCACCAACCTCTGAGCGGCAACTACATTAACCGAAGCTATCAACAAAAAAGGCTCAATTCCCATGTCAATCATTCTGGGCATAGCGCCAATAGCATTATTGGTATGAAGCGTGGAAAATACCAAATGCCCGGTCAAAGCCGCGTGCACGGCAAGTTCCGCGGTTTCTTTATCGCGGATTTCTCCAACCATAACTATGTTTGGGTCTTGCCTTAAAATACTCCTAAGGCCTGTGGCAAAAGTTAACCCAATGTCCGGATTAATTTGGCTCTGATTCACGCCCTCAATAAAGTATTCCACCGGATCTTCCAGCGTGACAATATTAACCTGCGCCGTGTTTAAAATGGAAAGCACGGAATACAAAGTCGTGGATTTTCCGCTGCCGGTAGGCCCGGTAATTAAAAAAATTCCGTGGGTTTTTTTAATATTTTCTTTTACCCAAGTAAGCGCCCTTCCCGCGAGGCCCAGTTCTTCCAAAGTTGGAACCGTCCCGGTTTTATCCAAAATACGCATGACAACTTTTTCTCCGTAGATAAGCGGTAAAATTGAAACACGCAAGTCCACGGATTTCTTCCCAACATCCATATGGAAACGCCCGTCCTGAGGCAAACGAGATTCATCAATTTTTAAATTGGACAAAATCTTAATCCTGGTTACCACGGCGGCTAAAATATTTCTGGGTAGCATTAAAGACGTATGCAAGATTCCGTCAATACGGTACCTAACTCTCACGTCTTTCTCGGATGGTTCTATATGGATGTCGGAAGCGCTGGCTTCAATGGCGTTGCTTAAAATAACATCAACAATTTTAATAATCGGCGCTTCTTCAATATTTTCGGATTTATCTTGTTTTTTTGCCTCTGCTCCGGGTTTTTTAAGATTATCCGTCTTTTCTTTAATCTCAATATTCTTAAGCGCCTCGCCAACCACTCTTTTTAAATTCTTTTTTTTGCCGATAATTATGCTGATTGAGCTTTCTGAAGCTAAATAAAGCTGCACTTGAACATTCTGTTTTTGGCCCAAAAATTCAAGGGCTTCAAGCGCGGACAAATTAGTAGGGTCGGTTATCGCCACCTTCAAAACTTGCCCGACCAATTCAAAGGGAGCAAAATTATAAAAATTCATTGATTCTTGAGGAATCAAAGCCAAAACTCCGGGCAATACCGGGACATGCCTTAAATCAACATAAGGAATATTAAAAAAAGCAGCTTTGGCTTTAGCTAATTCCTCTTCTTCTAAAATGTTTTGCCCCAAAATAAGCTGGCTTAAAGTTTGTTCTTGTTTTTGCCCTTCTTCTTGAAGCCTGCTTAAAATATCCGGCTTAATAAACCCGTTTTCTTCCAAAAATTTTCCAAACCCATGGGAATAATCCGTTTTTACCGGTTGATTCATGAAACTTATACCTTTTTAACTCAAAACCGCGCACTTAGCTGATTAGTTAAATCTAATCTTAAACCATTCTGAAAATGAGCTGATCCCGCCTGTGTAACATAGAAATACAAAATTCCGATTATTCATTATTACCAGGTTTCACCGGAGGAACCACAAGCTCATCTTCAAGGATGCCAACTTCCAATACAGGATTTAAACGCGGATACAAAACAGTATTGTATTCCTGATTAACTCTGTCTAACACTTCAAAATCCAAACCTGTTCCATATGGCAGTATCTGTCCGCTTTGGGAAATTTCGGAACTTCCCGGTTCTTGGACAAGTTCCCCCAATGCGCCAATTAAAGCCGCCGGATGTTCATTGCCCGCCCCTCCAAATAGCCCTTTATACAAAACAATCCCGCTCCCTAAAAAACCCACGGCTATTATTGCCAATTGAATAATTGTTTTTTTATTGGTTTCCATAATTCTTTCACTTAAGGAGCGTAATAATACGCTTCCAGATTAACCTTTAAATTAAGGAGGCCTTCCTCGCTACCGGTAATTTGCAATGCTCTCACATTCATTATCCTGCCATTATTTTCTACCTTTTGTAAAAAAGCCTTTAACTGCTGAAAACTGCCCAGAGCATTTACGGCAACATCCAGAATTTTTACGCTCCTTTCAGGCTCAAACGGAGCTTCTAGCAGTTCAACATTACCCGCTACCACCACGTCATTTTCCCCAGTCACGTTTAGATCGGCAATGCTGACTCCGGTAGAACGAGCCAATTCCTCAACAAGCAAATTAGCCCGAATTATATTATGATTTAAAGGCAAAGCTTCATCTAGCTTTTCCACATCTCTCGGACTATTTTTCAACTCCCTGATTAAAGCTTGTAAATTTGACAAGTCTTCCGCCAATTTGCTTTGCTCCTCCCTGAGAATAACCGCCTGTCCCTTCTTGGTATTTAAATCGGCCCTTTTTGGAGAAACAATAAAAAAATAAAAAAGCACGATTACAAGCACCAACAAAAACACCTCAATCATATTATTCTGATACCGCTTTTTTACAGAAGGCACCAAGGGAGCGTGCGTACCTATTTTATTGTTGATTTGAAATGCCATTGTTTAAAAATTATTTCTTTGATACTCAATAAGGCCGGGATTGTAGTTCATTATTACATTAAAGGCATAAACAATTTCGTCCTCGGAAGGAATTTTATGAAAAGCGCCTATTCGTATATCGCTAAAATTTTTATAAAATTCAGGCAAGTCAAAAACCTGAAGGAATTTGTCAATATCCTCCAAAGTCGGAACAGCCACTTCAAGGCTTATTTCACCCCGGTCCAGTATGGCCAAGTCGGAATATTTAGCTTTTTTAAGGGTTACTTGAGATAAAGCCGGCAAGAGCCGGGACCAATAAAAATGTTCGCCTAATAAACCTTCAAGCTCCTTTAATTGTGCTTGCCTCGTAATAAGTTCGCTCCGTCCTTCTTCCGCGGCCACGTCCTGTCTGGCTTGAATAATCTGCCCGTTAAGTTTTTGCATTTCTTTTTCCAGGCTTCTTGTTTCCAAAAACATCCAAACATAAAAACCTAAAATGCCAAGCAAAATTAAAACAAAAAACTTAACCAACAAAGATGGTAAAACGCGTACTAAGCTCTGGCTTTGACTTTTTTGTTTAAGTAAATTAATTTGAGCCATTTATTTTTGTATCTTATTCTTTTCTTAGAGCCAGGCCAACGGCAATAGGCAGACTCAAGGAATATCGTTTTAAAATTGTTTCCAAATTTTTATTATAACCAACCGCCTGATACGGGTCTCCTAATAAAACCTTAATTTCCAAATCGCTAAAAAAATCTACTATCCCGGGAAGATTAGACCCGCCACCAACCAAAAAAATACTGTCTACCCGAATATTCTGCGCCTGATAAATTTTTAAGAGCTTCGCGACTTCTGTTTTTATAGAATTCAACACCGGCCTTATCGCGTCTGGTAAAAATGTCCCACTGGAAACGCCGAAATCTTTTTTGAACTGTTCTGCTCTAAAATTACTAATATTTAACGACTTTGAAATGCGGTTTGTTATAGTATCGCCACCAACATTTAAATTTCTGCTAAGCCTCAAGAAGCCTTTTTCAATAATATTTACACCCGTGGCTTTAGCTCCAATATCTATTATAACACAATTTAATTGTTTTTCCCCAATTAAGGAACGGATAAGAGCCAGAGCTTCTATTTCTCCACTTTGGGGCTGAAGACCGGCTAAATCAAAGACTTTTAAATAATTCTGGGTAATTTGCTTGGGTACGGCGGTCAGCAATATTTTTTGTTTCCCTTGCGCGCTTGCTTCTTCCCCGGCAACAACCGTCCAAGACAAATCTATATCGGCGAGAGCCAAAGGAACGTATTTCTTAGCTTCGTATTCCACCGCCGTATTAAGCTCTTCATCCTTCATTATCGGAAGCTCAATCACTGAAGTAAAAACTGAGCTATTGGGAAAACTGATTACGCATTTTTTTGTTGAAACCCCGGCTTTGTTCAATAAAGTTTTCAAAATACCGGCCATTTCCTCTATTGCCGCTTCGTTGCTCTTTCCTCCCAGCGGACTGTCAATATTCACAATTCCATATGTCTCCAAAATCGGACTCTCTCCTTGAGTAACTTGAGCGACTTTAATATTGGCCGTTCCAATATCTACCCCGAGGATTGACTTATTTTTTTTAAAAAAATTAGGGAAAGACATTTATCGGTTTCCAATGTAATTTTGAGGGATTTTGATTTCTGAAAGAAAAATTTTGTAAAACTATATAATTTATAATAATACATTTTAGTCCCATTGTCAAAATTATAACTTTTATGGTAAAATTGGACTTGTAAATCTGAAAAGCGAGGGCGCATAGCTCCCGCCTGCCAAAGCCTGTTAATGGGTATCCGATAAAAATTGAAAGCTTTACAGATAATTGTTGCCGCACCAAACTTAAAATAATAGACCATGGCGGGCAGGCAGTTGGTTAGAGCGTTCGCCCCGCACCTTCCAAAAATTTCTTAATTGAAACCATAAAACTTCTTTTGCCGTTTGGGCGATTAGCTCAGTCGGTTAGAGCGCGTCACTGATAATGACGAGGTCTGAGGCCTGCCTCGCATTTTCAAATGTTTTAATTAAGATTGATAGCCAAACTCTTTTTGGCATTTGGGCGATTAGCTCAGTCGGTTAGAGCGCGTCACTGATAATGACGAGGTCTGAGGTTCGATTCCTCAATCGCCCACCATTGCCCAAATGCCAGAACAAGCTAATTTTGCTATTATATTACTAACAGAAAGTGCGAGGTGAAATTCCTGACACGCCCACCACCGCGTAGAGAAAATTCTGAAAGAATTTTCTCTACGCGGTGGTCGCGTGAGCGCTAAAAGCGCTTTTACGCGACATCAAAAATAAAAATATGTGCTATGTACTATGTATACTTGCTAAAAAGCCTAAAAAACAAAAGTTGGTATATTGGTTATACGACAGATTTAAAAGCCCGTTTTACCAGGCACAACAAAGGCCTTAACAAATCAACAAAAGCCAAAGCTCCCTGGAAACTAATATACTATGAGGCCTATCTCAATCAAACGGATGCCAAAGGGAGAGAGCGATTTCTTAAATCGGGTTCGGGAAGAAAATTTTTAAAAAACAATTAGCAAACTATCTAAAATTAATATGAAATTTTTTCTCGCCCCATTAGTTTTTATTGCCGGTTTGCTAATGATGAAATATTCCGTCCAAGTTACCAATATGACGGGCAAAATTGACTTTGCGGAAAAGTATTTGGGAACCGGAATAGGAAGCGGCACCTATACCTGGTGGAAGCTGTGCGGCCTTGGGCTTTGCGTCTTAAGCGTCCTTTGGCTATTTAATATGCTCCCCGGAAGCGCAGTCTAAAATAAAAAACAACTTTGGGCCATTAGCTCATTTGGTAGAGCACCACATTTGCAATGTGGGGGTGACCGGTTCGAATCCGGTATGGTCCACCAAAAAATATACCTGGCCGTTGTATAGGTAAATTTTTATATTTTAAAAACTCAAATTTTATGCTAAACTATTTGTAAGATGCTTAATACTTTAACTAAAGCAGACAAGCAAACAATTATAGAAATTGAAGGCGAAAAGCGCGTGCGCAAAACGAACGAGCTTTTTTTATTATTCGCTCTTGGCAGCCAGTTCGACCACTTAATTAAACAAAAACTGGACGCTTTAGGCGTTTTTTGTTTAGTAGCAGACCCCTCTTCTATTTCTGCTGCAGATGTTAAAAAACTTAAACCCCAAGGAGTTATTCTTTCCGGAGGGCCTTCTTCTGCTTATGAATACCCTCCTTTTGATGGGAAAATTTTTAGTTTAGGAATTCCGGTCTTAGGAATTTGCTTAGGATTTCAAATGTGGGCTCACCATTTTGGAATAAAAGTCATCCTTTCAGATAAGCGCGAATTTGGCAGCCATAAGTTTACTGTAAAATCTAAATCTAAACTGTTGGATGGTATGCCAAAAACTTCCACGGTGCTAGAAAGCCACGGGGATGTTATAAAAATAAATAAAAAAGTTAAAGTTATTGGCACAACAGAGAACGCGCCTGTGTCCGCCGGCAATTACAAACATCTTTGGGGTGTCCAGTTCCATCCGGAAGTTACAGAAACAAAATACGGCGAAAAAATCTATGAAAACTTTGTATTTAAAATCTGTAAAGCGCGCAGCAGATTTCCGGCCAAATCCGTAGCAAAAGCTAAAATCGAAAAATTACAAAAACAAATTTTCGGCAAACGGGTCTTGCTAGCCCTTTCCGGCGGTACAGATTCTTCGGTCGTCGCATATTTATTAAAATCAGCCCTTGATGGTTCCCATCCCGATGGGAACCATCAAGGGAAACCGCAGATAAGAGGCCTATATATTAAAGGCATTGACCGCCCTGATGACGAAGCAAACGTAAAAAAATATTTCGGCAGACAAAAATGGATCCAACTAAAGATTGTTGATGCTACAAAAGATTTCTTGAAAGCTCTAAAAGGCAAAAGACCGATGAAAGATAAACGCCTAGCAATGAGAAGTGTATACAAAAAAATATTGGAGTCGGAAGCACACAAATTCAAAGCGGATTTTTTGGCCCAAGGTACATTATATACCGACGTTTCAGAAACAGGCGGCGGCTACACGAGCGGTGCAAGAAAAGCTCAAATAAAAATCCACCATAATGTAGGCTTAAATTTCTCGGTTGATGAATTATCCCCTCTTATTGATTGTGTTAAGGATACGGCCAGAAATATCGGCCGCGAAATCGGGGTTCCCGAAGAACTCTTAACTCGCCATCCGTTCCCCGGCCCCGGGCTAATTGTAAGAATTGAAGGCGAAGTTACGGCGGAAAAACTCCATACCGCCAGAAAAGTGGACGAAATATTTATAGAAGAACTTAAAAACTCCGGCCTTTATAATAAAACCTGGCAAGCAGGCGCGGTAGTAACCGCTTCAAGCACCACCGCTACCAAAGGCGACGATGCGGCCGAAGGACACATTATTGCCCTGTGGGCCGTATGGAGCGTAAACGGCTTTACCGCCCGCGCGGCGGAACTCCCGTACAATTTCCTTAAACATGTTGCAAGGCGAATTACCAACGAAATAAGAGAAGTCGGGGGTGTGGTATATAGAATATCAGATAAGCCCCCTGTCACGATAGAATGGGGATAAAAAAACCCTGCCGTTCGGCAGGGTTTAAAATTAAAATTCAGAATCAATCCAACCGATAATTTGGGGCTTCTTTGGTAATATTTACGTCGTGCACATGGCTTTCTTTAAGCCCGGCGGTTGAAATGCGCACAAATTCAGCTTTTTTTTGCAGCTCCTGCAAATTATGAGCCCCGCTGTAACCGAGTCCTGCTTTAAGCCCGCCCACCAGCTGATTAACTAAAGACATAAGCGGCCCCTTATAAGGAACCTGCCCTTCTATGCCTTCAGGCACAAGCTTGGAAGAGTCGCTTAGGCCGTCTTGTCCGTAGCGGTCCTTACTTCCCCGTTTCATAGCCCCTATGCTTCCCATACCGCGATAACCTTTATAGCTTCTTCCTTGATATAAAATAATTTCTCCCGGGCTTTCATCGGTTCCGGCAAAAATACTTCCAACCATAACAGACGTTGCTCCCGCCGCGATTGCTTTGGTTATATCTCCGGAAAATTTTATTCCTCCGTCGGCAATAAGCGGAGTATTGGTTTTTTTACAAACCTTTGCCACCTGCATAATAGCTGTAATTTGCGGCATGCCGGCTCCGGTAACTATCCTGGTCGTGCAAATACTGCCCGGACCTATTCCAACTTTTACCGCATCGGCTCCTGCTTTTATTAAAGCCGCCGCCGCCTCCGCTGTCCCTATATTACCGGCTACAACTTCCGCTCCGGGCAAAGATTTCTTAATTTTTTTAACCGCTTCAATGACCCGTTTTGAATGGCCGTGAGCCGTGTCTACCACAAGAGCATCCGCGCCGGCCTTAACCAAAGCCCTCGCTCTTTCAAAAAAATCTCCCGTCGCTCCAATTGCCGCCGCTGCCCGCAAATGACCAAGCGCATCTTTGGCGGCCTGAGGATACATTATTGCCTTTTCAATATCTTTTACAGTAATAAGCCCCTTTAAATAGTGTTTCTTGTCCACTACCAATAATTTTTCTACCCTGTGCTTTTGTAAAACTTCTTTTGCTTTTTCCATACTCGTACCAAGCGGGACCGTGATAAGCTTTTTAGTCATTACCTGCAAAACCGGCAAATGCATTCTGGTTTCAAATCTTAAATCGCGGTGAGTGACAATACCCACCAGCTTGCCGTCTTTTTCCACCACCGGAAAACCTGAAATTCCGTTTTTTTCCATAGTAGATACGGCTTCAGCTATGGTTTGAGTAGGCTCAAGGGTAATTGGGTCAACCACCATACCGCTTTCGCTTCTTTTAACTTTTTCCACTTCTGCCACCTGCTGTTCAATAGATAAATTTTTATGGATAACTCCAATACCGCCGGCCTGTGCCAATGAAATAGCCAGCGCGCTTTCGGTTACCGTGTCCATAGCCGCACTCACAATTGGAATGTTAAGTTTTATTTTTTTTGTAAAAACCGTTTTTGTTTCTGCCTCAGTCGGAACCACCTCGCTGTATTGAGGCTTAAGAAGAACGTCGTCGAAAGTAAGCCCCGTTATAAATTTGTGATAATTATCTAAACCAACTAACTTCATTATTTTATATTTACGTTTTTAATAAATAAAATATTTTGTCAAATTTATAACGGGCAAAGCTTCTCTGCTATTTTGTATTAAGATAATTGTTGATTTTAGATCAAAATTGCAGTCTTGTCAACTATCGCTAATCACAAAGGGCGTCTTCGCGTATTTATAATTATTAACGTTGAAACGCTTTCCTTCCCCTTATTGTCCAACCGATTTTAATTAACTGACGAATGTAAAGATGCCCTTTGCCCGAATAATCAACGGCGCTTTTCCCGAATCACAATGGCATTTCTGGAAGGCCCTGTGCCTACGAATAAAATCGGCACTTTGAGCATTTTTTCCATTTTGGACAAAAAATTTCTCGCGCCTTTCGGCAAATCTTTCTCCGAATTGAAATTAAAAATATTTTCTTTCCAGCAGGGCCATTTTTCTATAATAGGTTTAACATTTTTTAGCTGCCAAGAGGGCAATATTTTACCCATCTCTAATTTTTTACCTTTATATTTGTACCCTACTACTACCGGAATATTCTTAACTCCGCTAAGCATGTCAAAACGTGTAAGAGCTAAATATTTGGGTTCATTTATGCGAACAGCGTAAGCCAGCCAGGGGATATCTAAAAACCCCACGCTTCTGCCTCTTCTGGTGGTAGCCCCCCGCTCGTCGCCCAAAACTTGGAAATAATTGGAATAATCTTTGCCTGTAGCCCCGCCTCGGTTAATTTTTGAAAGTGTTGATTCTAAAAACTTTTTTCTCGCGTCGGGATTTCCTTCAAACAATTCTTTTCTTTCCACAGCAAACTGTTGAGCTTTATCTCTTTCCCACATTTCCGAAACAAACGGACCCATGCCAACACGCGTAGGCAACACTTTGCACACCATTACGGAAGCGTCAAAATGTTTTACGCCAAGCCCCGTTCCCACCGGCGCACCGCTGGCTACCGAATGCCCGGAAGAAACATACGGGTAAGTACCGAACCGCACGTCGAGCCCTACGGCCTGCGCTCCTTCAAACATTATTCTCCGGTTGTTTTTAAGCGCCTCATACAAAACAAAAGAAGTATCGGCAATATGTTTTTTAACTAACTTTTGATACGCTCTCAACTCCCCGGCTACTCGCGACGGAGAAGGGACAGCCCCCCCAATAAGCTTCTTGGCTTTCATCTCCCTAAAAATCGGCCTTAAAACCTCGTAGAGCGGATTTAATACTTTCACAAATTCTTTGCTTGGCAAAAAAATATGCCCCACCACAGGAGCAATTCTTAACCTAAACAAGCCTTCCAAAGGAGCAATGGCTTTTTTGGTTGTGCCCACCCTGGCGGCGCCTCTTGAATATTCCAGCCATTCTTCCAAAAGCGCGTGCCACGGGGTCCAAAGTGAGGACATTTCATCCAACCAAATTTTTGGCAATTTTCCTTTAAGGGCTTTTGAACTTTCTTCCAATTCTTTTTTAAAAAGTCTAAGGTCTATCAGCTCGCCCCGGCCCATTACGCAGGTTTTATTCTGCGCTATACCGCAGGGAATTAAATGCCCGATTATTTCTACGCCCGAAGGAAGCTTGACCGTATGCCCCGCATTGGCCCCGCCTGAAAAACGGGCCGTAATATCATACAGGCCCATGAGCAAGTCTATTATTTTCCCCTTGCCTTCATCTCCCCAATTACCGCCTACTACAGTCAGGGTTTGATGTTCTTTAAAAATCCTTTTGAGTACCGTTTTTTGTTTAACAAAAGTTAGTTTAGATTGCTCCATATATATTTAATATAACATACCCCCTGCTTTTTTTCAAAAGGCAGGGGGTAATTATTTGTTATTAATTAACGGGTATGGATTTCTTTTATTATGTCGTTATGGCACCTCTATAATATTCGGCCCGCCGGATCCTATGTTGAACAAAAGCAAAGGAGTAGATTTGGTTACTGGGCTAGGTCCGTCCTGGTAGTTAATGGTGGCGCTATTCTGCATACGGGAAGTGGCGCCGTTAAAGCCCGTGGGTACGGCTATTTCCGCCTTAAAGACCAAAAGCCTCTGGGCTCCGACCGGAATGTTGTAGGAAGAGTTTGTAAGGTCAAAGGTTAAGGTTTGGTTAGGAGCGGTGCCGGCCTCTGAAATCAATGCTCCGGGAATAGCCGCGCCGTTGTAAGTAGCCTGCCATCCGCCTGCGGGTACTTTAAGGTTAATTAACTTGTCGGAAATACTAATGTTGTAAGCTTCTCCCTCGCCCAAGTCATTGCTTAAGGTAATTCTAAAGGTTAAAACGTCCCCGACTCTGAGGCTGTCTCCGGGGGTATAGGCGTTGCCGTTCACCTGGGTGACGGTTTTACTTGAATTAATCAAGTTAGAGGCGCAGATTACGGAAGAAATGGGGCTGTTGGTTAGAGAAACTCGGGTGGTTTCACCACCGGCATTGTAAGCTGCTACCCAGTAATAATACGGATTGGTATTAGGAGGGATATGAATAACCGACTCTACGTTAACGCCTACGGTTTCTACCAATGTTGCGGCGGCGGAATCATTGCTTGTATGGCGGTATAACCTAAAACCGGTTTCGTCCGAAGAATTGTCTGTCCAGGTGATTCTGACTTCTTCGCATTGGGCGCCGGCTGCCCCTAGCGGATCAGTCCCGCTGTTGTAGCCGGGACCGGGGCCTGGGTCATTAGGAGGAGCCGAAACAGCATATGTTATGGAAACATCTTGGGGAGAATTGGTGGCGGCAGGGTCGGTAATTCTAATGCCACAATCTGTGTGGTTTCCTAAGTTAGAAGGAGCGTCTACGGTAATGGTGGCATTACTGGTCCCTCCCGCCGCAATAGTGCCGGACGCGGGAGTAATATGGCACCAGGTTCCGGCTTTGCCGGGTACGCCGGAAGAAGTCCAGTTTAGA
>Ga0210057_1006142_pt1 | contig 15072 bp, 18 predicted proteins | sample CryGeyCG2114_010_2_FD_183968 | JGI IMG/M metagenome (GOLD analysis project Ga0210057, IMG submission 183968) | Groundwater microbial communities from aquifer - Crystal Geyser CG10_big_fil_rev_8/21/14_0.10 (SPAdes) (version 2) | ecosystem: Environmental > Aquatic > Deep subsurface > Groundwater ... | reverse complement strand
CGCCCCCTTGTTGTTAAAAAGCATTCAGGAACGCAGAGAAAAGAACAACAATTCTTAACTAAATCTGTCCGCCCCATAAGGTATGTTTGATTTAGCCACCAAGTATGTGTTTTATTTAGACAAAGACGGTAAAAAAAGTCTAGAACGCCCATCAAAGGATAAAAATAACAATGAGATTTCCTGATATTACACTCCAAGGCAAACACGGGGAAACTCTGACTGACATCAAGGCCGATTGGAATGCATTGGTTGAGTTTGTTGATGGTATCTCACGGGAACTAGAAGAAGGTGACCTTGAGTGGTTCAAAAGTCGTTCCACGGTTTCACTCGCCTGTTTGATTGACCGACTTTTGCTTCTAATCAGTGGCTCCGCCTTAAGTTTGGGGGCTAACAATCTGCCGTCTGCTTTTGCTAGTACAAGATCTGCAATGGAGGTAACTGCTCATATAGTGTATCTTTTGCACATTTTGGAATTAGACATCACCCTCCCAAAGCGTATTGAGATGGTCAATAACGCTTTTCTGCAAAGACGAGATGGCGATAGACCAAAATCTAAGACGGTAACCAAAGACGTAGGCATTATGGCCGTGATCGATGTAGCCGATGAATTTTTGAAAAAGACCGTAAACGCATTGGGGTGGGATAAGGACCTCGCTAGGTTCAGAGTGGAATATGAAACATTATGCAACTTTGATCATCCTAATTTTGATTCACATCTTAGCGTAGGGTCGTTCAAGGAGATAGATGGCAAAGTACGGTGGTATCCTTACACAAAAGGGGAGATAACCAATGCAATGGCTCCTCATATATTCTTGCCGATTATATTGACTCTGGGTGTAGCTAGAATAACTAGTTCACGTGTTCTCCACTCTCTAGGCCATTTACAAGAAAAACAAGAAAGTGTATCAGGCCACAAAACCTTCTGAAAGTCCAGACCAAGACACAGGCACTGCCACCGTCTCATTTGTCTCGTTTTCTCCTTAGGTTCTATAATGAACCTAAGTGGCAGATGACCTACCCAATACCCTCATTTTTACTCCTTTGGGGGTGGTACTGAACCATGATGGCCTGCCATCCTTCGCCATCTCCTTCGCTAAAGCTTCGGAAGATCAAGAAGGCTTCGGAATGGTCTAGCCTTGAAGAAGGATAAGGGGATAATTGTCATTCCGTAGCTGTTAAGCGTAGGATGGCCCCTGCCAAGACATACACCCTGAAAAGATAGCTCCATAGTGGAGTTATCTTTAGTTAGCCTACCTAGAACGAAATCGGCACTGAATAAGAATCATCGTAGGCCAGCTCTCCAGAAGGGTTGTCTTTCATCAAAACTAAAGTCCCAGAACTACCAGAGGGTTGAGGCGGAAAATCGAGCATGGCGCTAAACGGCACAAAGTCGGTCGTCATCCAGTCGGAACTTGTTTGAGCAATGCCCGTCGCAATCTCTGTGCTGCTTGAATCTAACAACTTAACTGAGAAAGAAGCTTCAAAGAACCAAGTCCCCCTTGCCTCGCCACTGACAATCAAGGGACTAGAAACGGTGTCACCACTCAAAGGCTCATAAACAGAAACATCGCCACCTTCAGCTAATTCGTTTCCTGCATCATTATTGCTCATAGCCAGATAGATACTCATGAAGATGATTGCTATTCCGAATAGAAAATATACCGCTTTCGCCATACTTTTTATTTAACAAGATATTATCTCCATTAAACCACATCAGGGATTATTGACTAAGTTTGGTATAATTAAACCAATATAAAAACTTTTTAGGAGAAAAGGTTATGAGATTTTGGGGATGGTTAATTTTAATCGTTATTGTGGCCGGAGGTATTTGGTGGCTCAGCGACAATGCTGGTTCAATCAACAACAATACGGGCACGGGTAATTACGTCGATGTTTCCCCTGCGGAAGCCAAAGACTTGATAGACAACAAGGCTGATTTGGTTGTTTTAGATGTTTCTAATGCTTATGCCGATGGGCACATGCCAAGCGCTATTAATTATTATGTTGGCGATGGCTCGCTTGATGACGCAATCCCAAGCTTAGATAAGAACGTCCCCTATCTTGTTTACTGTCATGTGGACAGCGCTTCTATCTCTGGCGCGACTAAGCTGATCGAAGCTGGATTTGGCGAAGTTTATCGCCTCGAAGGCAATTACGCTGCTTGGACAGCTGCTGGTTACGACATCGAGAAATAGACCCAAAAGTTAATACATTAATAAGACAACCTCTTTAAGGGGTTGTTTTATTAGCCCTGATATAACTCAAGGAGCCCCGTACCTACCTAAGCGTCTTTTTGCCACAAAAAATTTGGGCGGGTATACTTTATTTATGTTTAGTAATACTTGTAACGCCCTCGGCAACACTATCGATTCCTTAGATATTTCGCTCATCACCGGCGCTGCTTTGGTGGACTCCATCAACCCTTGCGCCATCGCTGTTCTACTTTTACTTTTAACAGGCCTTCTCACTCTTGGTGACAAGAAAAAAGCCCTTCTTTCTGGAGCCTCTTTTATTCTGGCCTTGTATTTGACTTACCTTGCCATTGGTCTTGGTCTTTGGAGTACATTGCAGCTGACCGGCCTTGGCGACTGGCTGCATCGAATCGTTGGCTTTATTGCCATCATCATCGGCCTTGCCAATATCAAAGACTATTTCTGGCACGGTGGACTTGGTTTTGTAACCGAAATCCCAAGAAGCTGGCGGTCATGGATGAAAAAAATCTTGCGAAATGTCACTTCCCCGCTCGGAGCTTTTGTAGCCGGTATCATCGTCACGCTATGCGAGCTCCCTTGCACTGGCGGGCCCTACATCTTCGTCTTGGGTCTTCTCTCCAAGGGCTATGGTATAACTCCGGTCGTTGCCACACTGGCTTACTATAACCTCGTTTTTGTTTTGCCACTTATTGTTATCATATTACTTATGCATTTCGGCTATACGAGTGCTGTCAAAGCCTCCAAATGGCAAAATCGCAACATTCGCCGCCTCCACCTCGTTGCTGGCCTCATCATGTTAGCTCTGGGTCTCTGGATATTTTTAAACTAAAGTGTTGACAGAGTTGTATTATGGGTATATGCTCATAATGAATTATACTAAATAATAGAACGGAGATCATTATGCCAAATCAAGATGGAACTGGTAATGGAGCACGAGGATGCCTCCCTGGTCGAGGTCGCGGACAGAGAGTGCGTCAGAGCAACCGACCCCTAGGCTCGAATGATTGTACTTGCCCAAAATGCGGGTACACCCAACCACACAGTGAAAGGGGTGTCCCCTGCCAACAGATCAAGTGCCCCAAATGTAAGACTCCAATGACTGGAGCGTTTTGCTGAAATGGCTCGACCAAAATTAAAAAGAAAAATTAGCTTCCGACCACGATCAACCTACTTCAAGCCAGTTGGCATCCCCCTGCGAACCCTAGAGGTCACTCATCTCACGCTTGAAGAGGGAGAGGCTCTGCGCTTAAAACACGAACATGGCCTCAACCAAACCGAGAGTGCTCAGAAGATGAAGACCTCTCGCAGCACGCTCCAGCGAATTCTGAGATCTGCTTACCAAAAGATAGCCTCGGCCATTGTCGGGGGTAGAGCCATCAGAATCATCGGCTAGACCACCTCTCCCCCCTATTGCATAAATACACCCCGACAAATGTCGAGGTGTATTTACAATTCAAACTGAATCTAAGAACTTATTCGGCTTTTGGTCGAGCAATGTTGACAACCAGGTTGCGACCGTCAAATTCTTTCTCATTAAGACCTTCAACAGCTGCCTGAGCTTCCTCATCTGTGGACATTTCCACAAAACCGAAACCCTTAGAGCGACCAGTCTCACGATCTGTAATGATGGCAACTGACTCAACTGTACCAAACCCTTCGAATAAACCACGAAGAGCATCTTCAGTAGTGTTGAAGCTTAAGCTACCAACAAACAATTTTTTCTTGTTTTCCATGTGATATTCTGCAATCAAGTAATTTCATATAAACACCTAAGTCGAACCCTTCTCTACATCTTCTTCACAAAAAACGAGATACCTTAAGTCACAAAAGAGTATAACGCATTATTTCAAAATAGCAATAGGTAAACAGAAAAAGAACCTTGCTATGCCCACCTAAATTTTTGCGGCAAAAAACTTGGACGGGTATAATGATTAAAGTTATGAAAACGAAAAAAGAAGCTAAAGTCATCTCCCCTCACCTGTTTACCGAATACACCATGTGCCCAGCATGGATTTATCACGATATCTATACCGATGAAAAATCTAAAGGCGAGCTTTCAGAATTGACGTTAAAACTCATGGAGCAAGGCGTTTTGCACGAAAAGGAGATTATTAAAGACCTAAAATTTGATGAAGTCAAAGTTATCGAATCAGAAAAGGCTGTGGCTGAAACTTTGAAACTGATGAAAAATGGTGTCGAGCGGATTTATCAAGGCACTTTGGAGAAAGAACTGAACGGACTCATCTGGCGTGGCCGGCCAGACCTATTAGAGCGTATACCAGGCAAATCAAAATTCGGCAATTATTTTTATATTCCGGTTGAAATTAAAAGCAGTAAAGAGCCGAGGCCAGAACATAAACATCAACTTGCTTTTTATGCTCGGCTTTTAGAAGAAGTTCAAGAACATCGCCCTGAATTGGCTGCTATCATTAATACTGAAAAGGAAAGACTCGAGATTGAGATTAGCGATGAAACAATGCAAAAAATGATGATACGGGCTAATGAGATTATCCAGATCATCAAAGGTCGCAAACCGACCCCCCATCTACGTAGTGGTTGTCGCAGAGAAAGCCCTTGGGGGCATCTTTGCATCGAAGAATGTGAGAAAGCCAACGACGCCGCGTTGATTTATAACATTCGTGAAACAACTTTGGACAAATTGCGTAATGCTGGTTATGAGACGGTGGCGGACTTGGCCAAGTTAGACTCAAGCTCACCAGAACTAAAAATAAGCCCCAAAACTTGGCGACAGATTGTTGAGCAAGCCAGATCCTTGCAAGAAGACAAAATTATTTGGCTGAACAAACCAAACATCCCAGAGAGTGACTACAAAATTTATTTTGATATCGAGGGCGACCCCTTGCTTGGCGTCGAATATCTCTTTGGTTTTTGGCTAGGCGAAGAACAAAAATTCAAGTATTTCTTGGCCGAGAAACCAGAGGATGAAGAGAAAATGTGGCGAGAATTTTTGGCTTGGCTACCTACCCTGCCCAAAGACTACATCGTTTATCATTATGCTGATTATGAAAAAACAGTTCTCAGAAGACTGGCTGAGAGATATGGGAGCTCCCCAGAGCTAGATATCTTTATGGATGAAAGCCGCTTGATTGACCTGCTTCGCATTGTCAAAGAAAGCGTTATCTTCCCTCTTTATTTTTATTCCATCAAAGATTTGGCCAAGTCTAGATTTGTTAATTATAAATGGCGGCACCAAAAGGCTGGTGGCGCTCAAAGTATTTTTTGGTACGAAAGCTGGCTCGCAACTGGAGACAAAAAAATCTTGCAAGACATCATTGATTATAATGAGGATGACGTTGTCGCGACGGAACATCTATTCAAGTGGCTAAAAGAAAACAGCCCGAAATAGCTATGAAAAAAATATTCGGCTCTATTATCATCACCGTTCTGGCCATTGCGCTTATTGTAGCTTTGATGAACTTTAATTTATCAGGCAGAACCACTTCTTACAGATTAAGTGGCGTTCTAAGCGAGACTATTACTCAAAACGAACTGGAAGATTTAAACAATCTGGCATCCCTCCACAATGCTGAGATTATAATCATGGAAAGTTTCCCGATGCAGTTTAGTGCAACATTCAAAAAACCCGTCGATTGCGACGGAATGGAAAAAACTCTCTCTAGCTTATCCTATATCGCCTCACTCGGAACCTGTCGGGCTATGCTCGACAATTAGATCTTTAAGCTCGATCAGCTCCAAGACCCCTTCATAACGAAAGCCATCAGCGAAAACCCATGTTGGATACACTCTGATGCCGGCTTCCGCAGCTTCTGCTGTCTGGCTACTGCCACCCAACAGATCTCCTGAAGAACTCTCAATGTAAGTAATCTTCGCCTCCTGATCACCAAGAATCCTATGCTGATCCTGACAATGAGAGCACCACGAAGCTCCATACAGCTTCGTTTCTTTGGACAAAGGTAACTCAACAGCACCTGTAACCGGCTTGCTACAACCAGCTGCAATTAGCACAAGACCTAAACCAAAAGCTAGCACCATTTTCTTCATGAATAAATGATAGCATACTTTTCTTATTACTGCCCTTTATTGCCAAAAAGGTCAAATGTGTTATAATTATGCTAATTAATAAGACTCGTTAGTGCCATATCAACTAAAGGAGGGATTATGCTTACTTTTGTAATTGCAGGTGCTGTCGCCTTTTGGGTTGTTAAGTACGTTTGGATGATGATCTTCCCAGAAAAAGGCAAAAAAATGCCTATGGGCAATGCCCGTGTTTGGATGATTCTCTTTAGCCTTCTCTTTGCTTACGGCTTTTTGACCGTTTACCAGCAAACTGCTTTCGCTAATGTCTGGAACTTTGCGTTTTGGGCTTGGCTTGCTTTTGCGGTACCGGTCTTGGGTGCCGACTGGGCAATGATGGACGGCAAGAATTTCAACAACCTCTTGATGAAAGCCATCTTTTGGATTGCTGTCTTCTTTGTCCTCGGCTGGATGACCACCCTGCCCTACTTCGCTTAATTTCTAAACGGAATTATTTTATAAAAATAACCCTGTAAAAACGGGGTTATTTTTTGTAGGAAAAAAGCCCACACAAGCGGGCTTTTGGTGCGCCAGCTCTTGGCTGGCTAACAAGGTTCATTCCTCCGGTGGGTCCGGAGGGAGGGGGTTGAACTCCGGCTCGGGATGTGAATCCCAAGCCACATCCTCCGCTGACCAGAAAGAGCGAAGACCGTAATACAGTCTCCAGTTCCCCCCGGCGGCTGGTAGCCCGTCCCCATGCCCATAGCTCCATGTCTCATAGCCGGACGTGGACAGGATGACAGCTTCTGGCACAGGAAGCCAATCACCTGACAGCAGGGCTTTCATTCCCGGGAATTCTGACTTGTAGAAGAAATTTCCGACCCACGGGTTCTCACCTTCATTGCGAACACCGAGCTCGACTTCGTCGAGTTGATCGTTAACCGTCTCCCAAAACAGCAAGTGTGGCTCGATCGGCCTTTCGATCACGATATCCTGGTCAAGAGATTTGACTGGAACACCGAAAACGGTTGCTCGAACCCTCAAATTCAACCTTGATCCGACCCGAAGAGAAAGCGGGCCCACAACACTGAACTTCGAACTTCCTCCGGGAGCTACAATGGCCGCATCGGAAGTTAGGAAGGACTCCCAAGGCTCATCCTGGGTGACTTCCCATTCGGTACTGAGTGAAAACGGTGTCGAATTCGTCACGATGAAACCGAATTCGATGTTTTCACGGAATGCGTACCGCCCCCGTGCTCCAGATGGAGGGAAGGGATCGCTACAAGCCGACTGTGTGTACTCGATCTCGACTTGACCAAAATGAGCCCTTCCCGGTTCAAGATCAACAGGGAGGCTCTCGACTTGAGCCAGAGTGATATCTGGCACATCGGCGTGGGGTGGATTCGACAGACCCGGCCGAACAGCCAGATCCCTATCGTCAACGACGATGATCGAATTTCCCGGAGTCAGTACGATGATCCCTTCGGAGGTCATCTTGTTATCGATCACGGAGCCGCAACCGACAGAAAGGATTGTGGCACTTATTAGCACCAGAAGCATGAGTCGATTCATGACTCCTCCACAAATTGTTTAGATTCAGATATCTGCTCTGAGAGCTGACATCTGTGTTTAAAACATACTACACAATAGCTTTTTTGTCAAGGGGTATCTTGAATACAGCCATTAGAGCTAGAATCTGTTAAAATAAATTCATTGTGTCAAAACCAATTGTCAAAATTTTAGCTAGCAAAAACATCGTTAGCTTAGTCAAAAGATCATTAGGAAGCCCCGTTTTTCAGAATCTATACGCTACTGTCGATGGCGAAGAAAAAGATATTCTCCAAGGAGGCCGCTTCTCCTGTGCTTTTTTCATCTCGGCTATATTGCGTCAATTGGAGCTGATTAAAAAAGGTCATGCCGGTGTAGCCGGACTTGAAAAAGACATGATTGAGAGCGGCTGGCAAAAAATTGATAAGCCAATCCTAGGTAGCATTGTTTTTTACGACCCCGCTCCGAACAGCGAAGATGAGCTGTGCCCCGAAGGTCATCCTCATGTGGGTATTTATATGGGAAACGATACAGTTATTAGCAATTCAACTGAGGAGAGGGTCCCCGTTGAACATCATTGGACATACGACGGCACTCGCAAAATTACCGCGATCTACACACATCCTGAAAAATAAATGGCTCAAAATTTGAGCCATTTATTTTAGAGTTCGTAAACAACGTTTTTGCGCTCCACCACTACTTTCCATTTTTTGCGACGGGCAATCCCGTAAAACTTTTTAGTCGGGTTGAAAGCAATCGGATTTTCAACGATAGAAAGAAACTTAGCATCGCTCTCTGTATCCCCTACTCCGTAAGAATTTTTGAGACTGTAACCGTATTGCATTAGAAAGTCGGAAATGAATTGTTTCTTATTTTTATTAGGCTCAGCCAGGACTGTGCCAGTATAACGGCCTTTTTCATCAATGGTAAAAACGGTACCGAACACATAATCAAACTTCAAAAACTTGTTGTATTCCTGCACAATCTCGACCGGTGAACCGGAGATGGCGATAAGCGTGTGAGTTCGTCGTAATTTTTCATATAGATCACGCGTATAGACATAAGTCCGTGCTTTTTGCTCTGCCAAGACCTTTCTAGCCAAAGCCACAATTTTGGCACGAGACTTGCTAGCCAAACTTTTCTGATATGCCTGCCAGACAATTTCGATATACTCTCCATAGCTATCCAACTGCTCGCGATTTTGCCAACGTTTCTGGCTTTGCCAGATTTTTTTCATGGCCGAAGAGCCGACCAGCCCCCTTTCATTCATCAGCTCCAAGAGTTCGATCGTCAATGAACTGCGAAAAATAGTCCCATCGATATCAAAAATGGCGATTGGTTTTTTCTTCATAGCGCAATCAGTTCCGGACCTTCAGGTGTATCGGCCAGTTGCCAACCCTCTTTTTTGAGCCGACGATTTATCTGAGCTCGAAGCTTATCAGCTGTTTTGTAATTCCCTTCTTCACGAGCGGTCTCCCTCTCTTTTATTTGACGACGCATCATCTGCTCAAAGCGTTGCTTAACAATCTCCATCTCTGTGATCTCGGAAGCCTTGAAGAGGCCCAAAATTTGGTTGAACCAGTTAAAATCTTGGCTAGAGAAATTTTCCATTTCTTGAAAGAAAAGAGAGAGGGCTTTCGGCAAATTAAAATCATCGCTCAGAATAGATAAAAATTCGCGACGAATTTTGCTAGAATCTTTGCCTGACTTGGCTCTCGAGACTGCATCGAGCAATCGTCTACGACCTTCGTGAGCCGACATAAGCGCCTTCCAAGTAAAATTTTGCTTGGTCTTATAATCAGCACTCAGGTACAGGAAACGCAAATCAAGCGGCTTAAATCCTTTTTTCGTCAAATCATTAAGAGTGACAAAATTTTTCAAGCTTTTGGCCATCTTGCGCCCTTCGACTAGAAGATGTTCAAAGTGTAGCCAAAGACCAGCAAAAGGCTTCTTCCCTGTAATCGCTTGGGACTGGGCGATCTCATTACTGTGATGCGGGAAAAGATGCTCAATGCCTCCACTATGAATATCGACCGAAGGCCCAAATTCGCTTAAGTTAATGCTGGAACACTCAATATGCCAACCGGGACGACCACGACCCAAAATCGGATCATCCCAAAAAATATGACCGTCGCGTTTTTTGTCATAGCCCCGCCAAAGGACAAAATCATTGGCTTGACGTTTGTCGTATTCGTCTAAATCGACTCTTGCCTTTTCTTTGCGTCCGCTCAAGAAACCCCTCCCGGCCAATTTCCCATAATCCTTGAATTCGCTGTGATAGCGTTTGATGTCAAAATAAACCGAATCTCCATAGTGATAAGCATAACCCTTGGAGATGAGCAACTTGATATTTTTGACAATGTCGCCCATGCGGACAGTAGCCGGAATCAGACGATTCGGCAAATCAATATTCAGAACGGCAGCATCATCTTTGAAAAGCCCCGTGAAATGCCCAGTCAATTTTCGAAGATCACGAGTCCCCGCCTCGGCCCCATAATGCTTACGAGTCGCCGTGATTGTTTTTTCGTCGACATCGGTAATATTCATAGCCCAGTTCACTCTCCGTCCAGAATTTTTCAAAAATTTAATAAGCACATCGGTCAAGATATAGGTTCGGAAATTACCGATGTGCGCTCGATCATAAACAGTCGGTCCACAACTATAAAAAGAAATATCCCTGCTGGGTAGCGTTTTTTTCTTTTTACTCAAAGAATCGTAAAGCTTTATTTTCATCCTGGGCTTTTTGAAATTTCTAATTTATGACGATCTGGCCCTCGAATAACTGGCAAGGCCACCAAAAGCGCTCCGACAATGACAACAACCATGCCGATGATGTTGACCTGAGTGATGCTTTCTCCCAGATAGAAGAATGAAAGGACAGAGATTTGAACAATCATCGTGTTTTGGAAAATAGCTGCTTCATAAGCTTTGAGCACGTTAAGAACATGATTCCACATCAATCCGCCGAAAGCAAAAATAATACCTAAAAAAACAATGATTAAGACTAGGCGCAAATTAAGGATAGGCACACCATCAACACCAAGCCCGACTGGAACTAAAATAGCTGCTCCGATTCCATTCTGAATCAATGTCATCATAACCGGATTTCCGTTACCCAAGTCCAACATATATCGGTTCAAAACTCCCTCCAAAGCGTAGCCTAATTCTGCCAAGAAAAGCATCAAAATCCCAAAAAAAGTGGCTGAGAAAAAGTCATGAGAAAGAAATATATAGGTTCCGACCAAGGCTACCAAAACACCGACCCATTGCACAACCTTTGGAGACTCTCGTACGATCAGACTGCTCAAAATAACGACCAAGACAGGACTCAGGGCTGCAAAGATACCAGCCGTCGAACCACTTATAAACTTTAAACCGATTGTTGAAAAAAGCGGTGCTGCCGCAAAACCAACTACACCACTAATAGCCAACAAACCAGTGAGACCTTTATCAACCACGACGCGCTTCTTTTCTGCACGAATCATGATTGTATAAATAAAGAGAAACAGGAAGCTAACTCCAGAAACAAGACCGATCAAAATAAAAGGAGAAATTGAGCCAAGGCCAATTTTGATAACAATTTTTGAAGCTGACCACATAAATGTGACCAGCAGAGCTTGAAGTAAAAAATTAGCTCGGACAATACGGCCCACACCCTCCTCCCGTGTTTAAAGCCCTGGTATATTCAGATCGCCGGCGATCTCCTTCATTTCGTTAGCGGCAATCTGTTGTGCTCGACTAACAGCATCACTGATGCCGTTTTTGAGAAGACGCAACAACTCTTCTTTTCTTTCTGGAGCCAAGAGCTCATCAGCAATCTCAATATTCTGTAATTTTTGCTCTCCGTTAAAAGTAACTTTGACCTGCCCCTCACCCTGTTCAGAAACAATGAGCTTTTCCTTCAAAGCTTTCTGAATTTTGCCTGCCTTTTGCTTTAACTCCCAGAGCTTTTTAGCATTACCAAAAACATTCATAACTACTCCTAAAATTATTTTTCGCTATCTTCTGCTTCTTCCAATGGAGCTACAGTCACACTCTTCATAATGTCTCCCTCGGAAATCTTAAGCACCACATCCATACCATTTGTCACTTGACCAAAAACAGTATGACGACCATCCAAGTGCCTCTGAGCTGCGGTAGTCACGATGAAAAACTGGCTACCATTGGTGTTCGGACCAGAATTAGCCATGCTAATCGAACCCGCTTCATGGCGGTGGGAACTCAAATTGTTTTTATACTGATAACCCAATTCCTCCAAACTATTGATTTCAGCAGATGTGAGGTCTAAAGAACGAGCATTAATCTCATCTTCAAAAGTATAACCAGGCCCACCAGTGCCATCACCATTTGGGTCGCCGCCCTGAATGACAAAATCAGCTACGACTCGATGAAACGTTAATCCGTTGTAAAAACCATCTTCTGCCAGTTTGACAAAATTCTCCACCGTCTTTGGAGCATCATTGCTGAATAGCTCCATCTCAATACTCCCTTTAGCAGTCTCAATAGTCACAAAACGATTGGGCATATCTACTTTATTATTCCCGCAAGCCGAAAAGAATAAAATACTTACCAACATCAGACCAAAAACCTTTTTCATTCTCTGCATCGTAAAAAGCTTAGCATTATATACTTTTAGATTTTATCATAAAAAGCTCTCCCAAATTAAAAAAACACCTCGCATGAGGTGTTTTTGATTCACAAAAAATATACTATCTCGGAACGTTGGTGCCGTAGAAAAGAATGTAAGGACCGGCCCATTGGATAATAACTATTGAGACCAAGATAACACTCAAAAGTCGCCAGAAAGAATTGCGAAACGACTCCTGACGTCTAGACTCAGTCTTAAAATCTGTAATGAATTTATTCATCCTCTCTTTCATTATAGACCGTTTAATTAGCTACGCCAACAAAGCCAAAAACGCTACCCCAAAAATTATTAGGTTGATTTTCTTCGTAGGCCGCGTCAAAAGGATAATCGCCTGCTGTCTGGATTGTCCCATTCTCGACAGCGGTCGTAAACAAACTCTCCACCACTCTAGCCAAGAAGGTTTGCCCCTTTGGTTCGTCCGTAGCCATTACGTCATCAGGTTCAGTATCGACCAGTGTGTCCGATACTATATCTTCTCCAGCAGGCGTATTGCTTGAATCTGAAGCTTGATTATCCGGAACCTGAGTTACCCCCGAAGCTGAAACGGTAATGCTACTGGTCGCCGTCTGACCGGCCAAAGCAGCTGTTATGATAGCCTGACCGGGTGACACAGCCGTGACAAGACCCTGGTTATTAACGGTCGCTACACCTGTATTCCCAGAGGACCATGTGGCTCCACTCTGATTAGCAATCAAGGTTACTTTATCACCAACTTTCAAATTAACATTCTGCGGATTTATCACCAACGTGACGCTCTGTGAAGGCGCATCAATGGGTGTGATAGCTAAAGCATTGACGGCCCAGCTGGTACCAGTCACGCTTGAAAGAGCAATGTTTAGTTGTCCATCAGTTACTTCGATCTCCAAGCTACGACGTAGCCACTGATTTGTCGCCGAAGTCATGGTAGCCGAATACTTCCCTTCAGCTCGAACGATAGTTGTCCGCTTGGCAAGCAAGTCTCCACTCGTGAAATCTAAACGATAAAACCCATTGTCTAGATCGACCATAAATTCTTTGGCCGAAGAAGACAGATTGGCGTCTCGCTCTAATAGATTGCTGACCTCAGGATGATCCACTTCAACTACACTCATCTGTTTCCAGCCATAACCAATTCCGATGTCATAAACATTTGCTCCGGTAACCCGCAGATAACCACTTTGGGTTGTATCGATAGCCACTGTACCAAAATCAAAACTATAAACAGGTGCACTCGCCGCTTGGATAAGACTAAAAGCAACGGCCAAAACCAAAAGACCAGCCAAAACAAAACGAAGGTTTCCCTCAGCTAAATCAAACCAGATCTTTTTTGGTTTTTGATGCTTCATAAATCTCCTTTATTATACTACAAGGCTATTTCTCGACCTTCTCCGGCTCCTCATTCGCCATCGCCTCACCTACCGACTTTGGCATTTCCTCATTTTTCGTCTCAGCCGGGGCAACTTCATGTGCGGCAACCTCATCCGAGCGTGGATCAACACTCTTGAACTGCATGGTTTCTTTCTGGAAGTAAAGATCGATCTCACCCGTGGGACCATTACGATGCTTGGCCACAATAATATTGGCAATATTCGGATTTTCTGAATTGCGATCATACATATCTTCACGATAAATAAACATAACTACATCAGCATCTTGTTCAATAGAGCCAGATTCCCTCAAGTCAGAAAGCTGTGGTCTCTTGTTTGGACGTTGTTCCACCGCTCGCGAAAGCTGGGAGAGCGCCAAAACTGGCACGTCCAATTCACGAGCCAAACCCTTAAGCGAACGAGAAATTTCAGAAATCTCCTGAACTCGGCTCTCGTTTCTGCTTGAGGATTCCATGAGCTGAAGATAGTCAATGATAATCAGGTCCAAACCCTTTTCAGATTGCAGACGACGAGCTTTGGTCCGAATCTGCATGGCTGTCAGACTGGCCGAATCATCAATGTACAAAGGGACTTCGGAGAGCTTTCCCATCGCCCGACCAAGTCTTGGAAAATCATCGTCACTCAAATTTCCTGTTCGGAGCCGCCAAGAGTCTACTCTGGCTTCAGCGGCCAATAACCGCTCGACTAATTGCATTTTCGACATTTCTAAACTGAAAACCCCAACGGTCAAACCTTGGCTCGCGGCATTGAGGGCCATGTTCAAAGCTAATGAAGTTTTACCAGTGGAAGGCCGAGCACCAAGAATCACCAAATCCGATCTCTGCAAACCAGAAAGAATATTATCAAGTCGACGGAAACCGGTTGGTATACCCCTTAGAGAACCTTTTTCATTATGAAGCATTTCAATTCGATCAAAAGAATCACTCAGGATTTCTTTGATTGGTACAAAGCTACGTTTAAGCTGTTTTTTCGAAACGTTGAATAATTCCTGTTCAGCTTCATCCATAACCATTGCCACATCACGATCTGATTCATGCCCCAAATAGTTCAATTTGCTGGAGACCTCAATCAGCCTCCTCAAAGTCGCTTTTTGAGCAATGATCTGTGCATAACTGACTAAATTAGCGGAAGTAACCACACCAGAGACCAATTCGGCCAAGCACGTGGACCCGCCAACTTCTTTTAGCCTCTTCTTGTCTTTTAAATAATCCGTCAATGTCAAAACGTCAATTGGGCTCCTCTTCTCATATAAAGCTAAGATTGCTTTATAAATCTCAGCATGACGCATATCGTAAAAGTC
>Ga0210057_1006141_pt1 | contig 15074 bp, 12 predicted proteins | sample CryGeyCG2114_010_2_FD_183968 | JGI IMG/M metagenome (GOLD analysis project Ga0210057, IMG submission 183968) | Groundwater microbial communities from aquifer - Crystal Geyser CG10_big_fil_rev_8/21/14_0.10 (SPAdes) (version 2) | ecosystem: Environmental > Aquatic > Deep subsurface > Groundwater ... | reverse complement strand
CAACAAAGGGGAGTCATATGAAGGTACTAATGCTTGGATGGGAGTTTCCTCCCTTTAAATCAGGAGGTTTAGGAACCTATTTGTATGGTTTTACCAAGTCATTAGCAGCAAAAGGAACTAATATTACTTTTGTTATGCCTTCAACTGGAGTTAAAATTAATCCTGGTTTTATTAATGTTGTTCAGGCAGAAGACTATAATCATTTGGATTTAGTTGAAATTAAGGGTTTTGGTTTTCATCCTTATATTCCTTCTCTTTCTTTGGATTATGAGGAAAGAGAATCTTTGGATGACAGGAATTCTGCTGATAAAAGCATTAATGCTTATGGAATGGATTTCTTTCAGAAAGTAAGGAATTATACTAGCTCTACTGTTAAAAGAATGGTTTCAACTCCTTGTGATATAATTCATTGCCATGACTGGATGACTTTTCCTGCAGGAATTGCATTAAAAGAACGCAAAAGCAAGCCTTTGGTTGTTACAATTCATTCAACTGAATTTGACCGTACAGGCAATATTTCTCCTAATCGGGCTATTTGTGAGGTTGAAAGAAATGGTTTGCATAAAGCAGACAAAGTAATAACTATAAGCAATTACATGAAACAGCAATTAATTGAACGCTATCAAGTACCTGAAAACAAAATTCAGGTAGTTTATAATGGAATAGATAAATCCAGTTATATTATTAAAGAAAAAACTTCTTTTCCTTTAGATGAAAAAATTGTTTTGTTTTTAGGAAGACTTACAATTCAAAAAGGCCCTGACTGGTTTTTGGAAGCAGCTTATCAAACCCTTCAATTTCGCCCAAATACTCGTTTTGTTGTTGTTGGAGACGGTGACATGCTTCCACAATTAATCAATAAAGCTATTGCAATGGGTATTTCAGATAAAATTATTTTTTCCGGTTTTCAGGATGATGTAAGAAAATATTATGCTATTGCAGACTTGTTTGTAATGCCTTCTGTTTCAGAGCCTTTTGGCTTGACAGCTTTAGAAGCAATGGCTTCAAATACTCCTATAATCATTTCCAAGCAGTCAGGAGTAAGCGAAGTCATCAGGCATTGCTTTAAAGTTGATTTTTGGGATTCTCATGAAATGGCAAACAAAATTATTGGAATTTTAGATCATGCCCCTCTTTCAACTGAATTAAAGAAAAATGCTTTTACTGAGCTTCAAGGTTTTAGCTGGGATAATGTTGCAGACCAATGCCTGCAAATTTATAAGGAGCTGAGTTAATGCCTGCAGTCTGCTTATATTTTCATGTTCATCAGCCACTGCGTTTAAGACATTACTCTGTTTTTGATATTGGAAGAAATTCAGAGTATTTTGATTCAAATGCAAACAAGTTTTATTTAGAAAGAGTTTCAAGAAAATGTTATTTGCCGACAAACAAAGTTTTATTTGATTTAATTCAAAAACACGGAGAAAAATTCAAATTCTGTTTTTCTATTACAGGAGTTTTTTTGGATCAATTACAAGAAGGTTTTCCCGAAGTAGTTGAATCATTCCAGAAATTAGTTGATACAGGAAACGTTGAATTATTTGATGAAACTTATTTTCATTCTCTTGCATATCTTGTATCAAAAAAAGAGTTTGTTAAACAAGTTAGAATGCATTCAAAGAAATTCAAGGAAGTCTTTGGAGTAAAACCAAAAATTTTCAGAAACACTGAAGCAATGTATTCAAATGATATTGCTAAAACTGTTTCTGAAATGGGCTTTAAGGGAATTGTAGCTGAAGGGCTTTCTAATGTTCTTGGCTGGCGTTCGCCTAATTTTGTTTATAAAGCAAAAGACTCTGATATCAAAGTTTTATTGCGTAATTATAAATTAGCTGATGATATTGCTTTTCGTTTTTCTTCTCGTGAATGGAATGAATGGCCTTTAACTGCAGACAAATATGCTTATTGGCTAAGTTCAAACAGAGGCCATTGCGTTAACTTGTTTATGGATTACGAGACTTTTGGAGAACACCAATGGGAATCCACTGGAATATTTAATTTTTTAAGTTATCTGCCTTCAGAGGCCTTCAAATATGATAACCTTGAATTTGCTACTGCTTCAGAGATTTTATCTGATTTTCCTGTTGTAGGAGAATTTGATGTTCCATACATCAGTTCTTGGGCTGATGTTGACAGAGATTTATCAGCTTGGCTGGAAAACGAAATGCAGAAACAGGCTTTTAGTGAAATCAAATCATTGGAAGAAAAAGTTTTGGCTTCAAAGAAAAAGAATTTGATTTCTGACTGGAGAAAAATGCAGATTTCTGATCACTTTTATTATATGTGCACTAAATGGTTTGCTGACGGAGATGTACACAAATATTTTAATCCTTATGATTCTCCTTATGACTCTTTTCTGAATTATATGAATGCAGTGACTGACTTAAAGAGCAGGTTAGAGGGGTAAGATAGGTTTAATAATTTATTTTTCACAATATTAATGCTCAATTATTTTTTGTGTAAAGGAGGAATAAAATGGATTCAAATGAATATTTTGGAAGCAAGGCAGGAACAGTTTGGAGTGTATTAAACAACCAGAAACCAATGAATGCAGTTCAAATAAAAAACGCAACTAAAATGAAATCAGAGCATGTTTTTGCTGCTTTAGGCTGGCTTGCAAGAGAAGGAAAAATCGGAATAGCAAACAACAAGTTTTATTTAACTCAGTAAAATTTTTCTTTTTTTAATTTTTGTTTAACTATATCTAGATTTAATCATCGTTTTTACAGTTTACTGGTTTAAATTTAATTGATTTTTTTTAGATTTAATTATCTTTAATTTAATTTTTTTTATTAGTTTATTTAATTATTTTTTTAATTAGCTTTTTTCTTTAGTTTTTAATTAGTTTATTTTTTCTTGTTTCTTTTTCTTTTCTTGATACAACTTTTTTTAAAAGTTGTTTTTGATTAAACTTTTCCTAAAAGTTTATTTTTCATATGCTTTAATATAATTTTCAATCAGATTTCTCCAGTCAGCCAATCCTGCATATTCTTTTGCATTAATTTTTTTCTGCATTCTTTCTGCTTTAGTCATTGAATAAATTTCATGCATTGCTTTTTTCATTCCCTGCACTTCTTCTGAATAAGTTTTGCCTTTTCTTTTTAGTACTTCAATGCTTCCTTTTGCTTTGCTTCCAAGATTTTCTTCAATAAACTGGCCATAGCCTCCTAAATCTGTTGTTAATGCAGGAACCCCTAATGCAGCTGTTTCTAATGGAGTATAACCCCATGGTTCATAATAAGATGGAAATATTCCAAAATGAGAGCCAATTATTGCTTCATAATAATTTAATCCAATTAAGCCGTCTGCTGTACTCAAATAAGTCGGATAATAAATTATTTTTACTTTGTCGTTTTCCCTGTTAAATAAACCATTTTTTTTGATTGCTTTAACTATTTCGTTTTCAGGAGTGTCAAATGCACTTAAAGGAGGAGTAAACTCTTTTTTGCTTTTTAATCTTAAAGCCATTTTTTTTGCGTTTAGCAAAAAATCATTTTCAAACAAGTCTTCTTCCATTTTGCTTCCTTCCATTAAATTTCTAAACAATTTTTTGTGTATTTGAGGCAGTTCTCTTTCAATTAAATCTTCTATTGTCTGGTGTATTACCATGTTTTCCATTACAGCAATATTTCTGGCTGTAGTTTCTTCTGCAACCCATAAAAATGCTACAACAATTTTTTCTTGTTTTTCTTTTTTCAATTGTTTATTCAGTTCCCCTAAGCCGTCAATAAACACATCTATTCCTTTGTTGTGGAATTCATATCTTCCTGCAATAAAATAAAAAATCGTGTTTTTGATGTTAAAATAATAATATGGATAAAAATATGCTTCAACAAAATGCCTTATCCTGTTCCTGTATTGTTTATGTAAAATGCTTAAATCTTCCAATATAGGGAATTTATCTAAATCTAATCCATTTGGTAAAACAAAATCACATTTTTTTCCTAAAATAAATTGTGCTTCTCTTGCTACTGCATTGCTTACGCTTGTAAAAACATCTGCGTTTATTGCACAGGCTTTTTCTAATAAATGTTTTGCCTGAACTCCATAATCATATGCTAGTTTGTCTTCAGCGGATTTTTTTTCTTTAAATCCTTTTTCAATTAATTCATATAAATCCTGTTTTCTTGATTCGGCTATTGTTCTTCCTAAAACTGTTGCATGAGTGGTAAAAACTGTTTTTGCTTTGCTTTTAACTTTTTTTAAATGAAGTAATCCTGTCCCACTCAAATATTCATGAAAATGCGCTACAATATCCTTGCTTCCAAACACTTTGTTTTTTTCCAGTTTTTCAATTAATATTCCTACTGCTTTGCTCCAGATTACTGGTTCATTAAACCATTCATCTGCCTCCATTGAATCAATTTTAAAGGAATCCCATAACTCTTTTTTTATTTCATTTGTTTTTTTCTTTAAATTTGAATGGTCTAATAAAATACATTTTGGAGATTTTTCTGCCATTACCCAGTTTCCATAATAACATTTTATTCCAAGTTCTTTTTCCATTTCAACAAAAGTTTTATGGAACTTGGTTGGAATTTCTTTTGCTTCAAATTCAACTTGGGCCTTTTTTTCATAATATGGCCCTATTTCATAAAACTCTGGAATCCTTTCAATCATTCTTGCTGCCTTGCTTGTCAAAACAGTGTGAATTCCTCCAACCTTGTTTGCCACTTCATAGCTTGCTTCCAATACAACGTAATCCATTTTATCCATTAATAATCAGCCTTTTCTTTTATTAAATTTATTGGATTAGCTTTGCTTCCTCAATTCTTCTGCTGCCTGTTCAGGAGAAACTTCAATTAAGATTATTCCAGAGCCTTTTTCTATTCCGCCGTAAACTTTTTTGACGTTTGGCTGGATTTTAACGTGAAAGCAGTAAGCAGGATTTGATTCCATTAATTCATGCAAAAAATAATTGTATGGAGGATTGCCAATGTTTGTTCTGAGTTTTTCTAAAACAAATTTCATTGCTTCCCCTAAATCTTTTAATGTATCTGAATCCATTTCCTCTAAATTAGAAAACTGTTTTTTTGGCATAACCCAGATTTCATAAGTGTATTTCGGGGCAAAAGCAGTGAAAGCAACAAAAGTATTGTTTTCAAATAATTTTCTTTCAGAATTTTTTTCAATTCTGGCTATTTCCATAAAAACATTTTTTCCGTTTTTTTCATAGTATTCTTCTGCTTTTTCTTTTTCTCTTTTAATTTTGTCTGGAATAAACGGAAAAGTGATTAATTGAGAATGATTGTGTGCTAATGAAGCACCGCATTCTTTTCCAAAGTTTTTTATTACTAAAACATGTTTTACTCCTTTTTTTCTTTTTAATTCGTTTTCTCTTTCTTTGTATGCAGTAAACAAGTCAGTGAGTTCTTCTTTGGTTAATTCACTTAATTCTTTTGAATGATTATTGGTTTCAACTATTACTTCATGAAAGCCAAATGCATTTCCATATTCAAGAATTCCATTTCTTTCTTTTTTGAATTCTGTTTTTGTTTGTACAGCAGAAAACTTGTTGTTAAATCCTCTTAATTCCCATTTGATTTTGCTTCCTGTCCGGAATATTTCAGGAGGAGTCTGTTTTTCGTTTCCCAAGCAAAAAGGACAGTTTAAATCCAATTCAACTTTTTTAGTTTTGGTCAAGTTTTTTTCAAAAGTTTGTTTGTGGTCAAACGGTCTTGAAGAACGATTTTTGGATATTATTGCCCATTCATCCAGTAAATAGTCTTTTCTGAGTTCATTTGTTTCTTCCATTATTACTTTAATCTTTTGTATTTTATATTTTTATTGGTTTTTTCATGGAAATTAATCCAAATATTTTCAGACAGTATGATATTCGTGGTTTAGTTAACAAAGAGCTTACAGGAGAGTTCTCTGAATTATTGGGCAAGGCAGTCGGAACATATTTGATTAATTCAGGTGGAAAAACTGCCGTAATAGGTCATGATAACCGCCCTTCTTCTCCTTCTTTTGCAAAAAACCTGATTAAAGGGCTTGTTTCAACTGGAATTGAAGTAATTGATTTAGGTTTAGTTCCTACTCCTGCGTATTATTTTTCCATTATTTTTTTTGAGGCTCATGGAGGAACAATGATTACTGGTTCACATAATCCATCTGAATTTAATGGATTTAAGATTTCAAAAGGAAATCATGCTATTTTTGGTGAAGAAATACAAAAAATAAGAAAATTAATGGAAAAAAAAGATTTTATTAAAGGAAAAGGAAGTGTAATAAAAAAAGAAATTTTAGCTGAATATGCTAAAACAATCGAAAAAAAAATTGTGTTGAAAAAAAAATTAAAAGTTGTATTAGACTGCGGTAATGGAGTCGGAAGCGTTATTGCCCCTCAAATACTAAAAAACCTTGGAGTGGATTTAACTGAATTATATTGTGTTTCTGATGGTACTTTTCCTAATCATCATCCTGATCCAACTTTGCCTTCAACTTTAAATGATTTAATTGCTAAAGTAAAAGAATTAAATGCAGATATTGGAATTGCTTTGGATGGAGATGCAGACAGAATTGGTGTAGTAACAGATAAAGGAGATATTTTGTGGGGCGACCAGTTAATGATTTTGTTTTCCCGTGAATTGCTTGAAAAAATGCCTGGCGCAAAAATTTTGGTTGAAGTTAAATGTTCTCAGGCTTTAATTGATGACATTAAAAACCATAAAGGAATTCCAATTTTGTCTCCTACCGGCCATTCAATTATTGAAGCTAAAATGGCTGAAGAACATGCTTTTATTGCAGGAGAAATGTCTGGGCACATGTTTTTCAGGGACGAATACTTTGGTTTTGATGACGCAATTTATGCTTCAGCCAGAATTCTAAGAATTTTATCTAATTCAAAGAAAAAAATGTCTGAATTGCTTTCTGATGCTCCAAAATATTTTTCTTCTCCTGAAATCAGAGTTGAGTGTTCTGATGACGAAAAATTTGATGTAGTTAAAAAAGTAGGAGACTTTTTCAGGGAAACTCATAAAGTAATTTCAGTTGACGGTGCAAGAGTTTTGTTTGAAAACGGTTGGGGTTTAGTCAGAGCTTCAAACACCCAACCAGTTTTAGTTTTAAGGTTTGAAGCAAAAACAAAAGAAGAATTAGAGGAAATTAAATCCAAGTTCAGACAAAAACTAAATGAATTTGACTGTGTGAAAATTGATTTCTGAATAATAGAATTAATTAATTTTCTTATTTTTTTTTGTTTTTTTCCTTCTTTTGTTTGTTTTGTTTTTTTGTTTGATTTCTTTTTTTTACTTTGTTTTTTTGTTTTTGTTTGTTTCTTTTTGTTTGATTTTTGTTTAATTTCTTTTTTTAATTTTGTTTTTTTGTTTGTTTTTTGTTTTCTTTTTTTTTCAGTAAAACTCTAACTTAATTTTTTTGTTAGAGGTTTTAGCTGAAATTATTCCTTTTTTTCTTTCTACAGTTAAATTAAACCAATTTTCCCCTAACCTGATTTTTCTTTTAATTAAATTAATTTTTTCAGGCAATTGCGGTTTTAAGAAAACCTTTTTTTCAAAAGCATTTAATTTGATTCCCAACAAAAACTCGTCAACTATTTTAATTACAAAAGCATGTCCCCATAACTGCATTCCACAACCCTTTAGTTTTCCATTGAAATTCCAGCATTCTCCAATGCCTCCAATGCAGTCAGAATTCAAATCTGAAATCAATTTTTCAAGATATTCTATTCCTTTTTCTTTTCTTTCTGCTTTAAACTCTGCACAACTCATCCAGCCAGTGCATAAACTCCAACACAAACCAGTGTGATATCCTTCTGAATTAAAACTTTTTTCATTACTGCTTCTGGTTAAAATTCCTTTAACGCAATTAAATTCTTTTGACTCAAATAATTCAATTTCTTTTGCTGAAGCCTTTTTTTGCATTAAATAAACCAAAGGATTGCAGGTTTTGATTAACTCTTTTTTTTCATTTAATAAATCAGCAAAAATTCCATTTCTTTCATATTTTTCAATTATTTTCCTGTTTAATTCAACTGCTTTTTTTTCTATTTCATGCACTAATTCATCTTTTTTTTCTAATACAAGCAGATTTCTTACTGAATGCAGTGCTTTCAGGTATAATGCCTGTATTTCAATTCCTTTTCCTTCTCTTGAAATTGAATCCATCCAGGTTTCATTTCCTTTATGGTAAATTAATCCGTCTTTTTCTTGCAATGCCAAAAATTTAATTACTTTCCAGTAATCAATTTTTTTAAGTATTTTTTTGTTTCCTAAAGCAAAAACATAGTCTTTTAGTCCGATTAAAAACAGTAAAGAAGAGTCAATTGAATTAAAAGTAATTTTTTCTTTTTCAATAAAATTAGGTATTTTTCCGTTCTGGTTTTTTTCCCAGAAATAAGCTAAAACTTTTTCTGCTTTTTCAAATTCACCTAAAGAAATCAAAGAACCCAAAGACCATAAATTGTCTCTTCCCCAGTACTGCAGAAACCACAGGTAGCCGGCAAAAAAGTTTTCATTGTTTTCCAGCAAAAAAATTCCTTTGCTTGAATCAATAAACCCTTTTTCCAGTTCCTTGTAATTGCATGAAATTAATCCATCAATTTTCTTGTTTTCTGTTTCTCTTTTTTCTATTTCTTTTTTCAACTGCTTTTCGGTTAATTTTTTTTCTTTTGTTTTTTCATTTCCTTTTTTCAATGCTTTTTCAGTTTTCTTCTTTTCTTTTTCTTTTGTTTCTTCTGAAATTAACCCAAAAATTATTTTTTTCCCTTTTAAAAAAATCTTTCCTGGAATAACACAGTTCTGCTTTTCCCCTGAAGGAAAATGAATTTTTTCTTTTTGTTCTTCAATAAACTTCATTTTGCCTTTAATTAAACAAAAAGTCAATTCTCCTAATGAATTTGAAATTGTAATTGAATTATTTTTTTTATCCCATTTAATTTCATATTTTCGGTTAGTCAGATTTTCTTCTCTTTGCCTGATGTTTACTGCTAGTTCTAATTCAATTTCTTTTTCTTTTTTAAACTCAAATTCAACATATAATCCGACCTTGTTTTTTGGAATAAAAAGTGTTTCCACTGTTTCAGGGTAAAAATGTTTTGCTTTAATAAAATCAAATTCTGTTTTTTCACAGTAATTTTCTTCTAATCCTTTAATTGAATAATATTCCAGAAATTTTACTGAATTTTTCCATAACCCAGTCCATTTGTTTTTGAAGCCGTTGTCTGCATATCTTGAAAAAAAGCCTTTGTTTCCTGATAAAACAAAATATTTTTTGTCTTTGTTTTCTGTAATTAAATACATCCAATTCATTTTTGTATTAAGTTGATTTAAATTTATTTATTCAATTGTATTGCAATTTTTTCATTTAATTTTTTCATAAACTCTTTTTGCTGTTCAGAGTTAATCCTGCATCCTGCTGCAATTTTGTGTCCTCCGCCTTCAGCGTTTTTTCCTAATTCAAAGCAAATTTCTTTTAAAATTTTTCCTAAATTTAATCCTTGTCTGATTAAATTATCTGTTGCTCTTGCGCTAACCTTAATCAGTTCCTCTGATTGTTTTGCAAAAGCAATTATTGGCTTGTTTTGTCCAACCAAAAGCGAACCATAAAGCATTCCTGCAATTATTCCAACTATTTCTTCTTTAATATTTTCTCCTGCGTCAAAAAAATAGAATTCTTTTTCTTCTTGTAATCCTTGCTGTTGAACCCAGGTAATTCCTTCTCTTAACTGTTTTCTGTGTTCTAACAATAATTCCATTGCTTTCTGGTATATTTCTTCTCTGTCTCCCATGCATACTCCTAAACCCACTTTTGGCATTCCATGCCTTCCACAGGAATTAAGAAGCGTAGCAAATTCTTTTGCATCCCTTAAAGGGCTTTTAGGATTTTCTTTTAGTAAAGTAAATGTTTCTCCAATAATTTTTCCTGCAATGTATTCACTGCAGCCTTTTTCAATTAAATGAATTATTAAAGAAGAAGTTAAATTCTTTTTTTCTTCTTGAGTTAAATCAGAGTAAGTTCTCCATTTTTCTTTTGTTTTTAATTCAATTCCTTTTTCCATTAAAAATTCAGCTGACGCCTTGTCATCTGCAACTAATCCGGGAAAAACAGGGTTAGTGGAAAAAGAAATAAACTGGGTTAAAGGCCTTGAAATTTTTCCATACAATCTTAAATCATTTTCTTTTTTTAATACTTTGACTTTTTCTCCGTCTTCAACTATTCCTGCATTTAATCCTTCCAGTTTTCCGTTATATTCCTGCATGTCTCCTACTGCTCCAACAACAGCTAAAGCACTTAAATCAAGGTTTTTTTCATCAATTTCTTTTGCAACCAAGTAAGCCATTCCTGAACCAGAAACTTCTTTTCCTCCATCAAATCCAAACAAAAAAGGGTTTGCATGAAATTCATAATCTGATTTAACTGTTTGATGATGGTCTATTACAAAAAAGTTTTCTTTTATTTTTTCTTCAAGCAAATCCATTTGCCCTGAACCAAAATCAACAAACACATAATTTTTTCCTTTATCTTTTATTTCCTGAATTGTTTCTGAATACAATTGTTTTACAGTAATGTTCTCAAATGTCTTGCCTTTTCTTTCTAATGCTTTAGCCATTATTGCTCCTGCGCATAATCCGTCTGCATCATGATGATTAACTATTACAAATTCGTCTCTTTTTAGGATTTCTTCTGTAATCAGCTTATTTCTTTCTTTTAATTTTTCCCAGTTTCCCATAAATACTCTTTTTTTCGTTCTTCCTTAAAATTTAATGGTTTTAATGCAAGGTTTTTAAATTAAAGAAAACACTCTTTTGTAATGTGTTATTATGTATGCTAAATTAAAGAAAGCAACAATTGGTTCTCTAAAGAGAAAAAGTTCATCAAAGACAAACAATGCAGTTAAACCTTCAATAATGTTAGGTGTAAAAGATTCAGCAAAAATAAGACTTCGTTTAAGACAACGAGTTCTTTTTGAGAGTTTAAAGAAAAATTTGTTCACTAAACCAAGCAGGTTTTCTTTGTTAGGGCAATATATTTTGTTAGGAGCATCTCCTGAAAGAACTGTTTTAAGGCAAAAAATAAAAATGGCTGTTCAAAAAGCAGTTCCTGAAAAAGTTTGGGGAAATGCAACTCAATTAAACCTTTTTCTGGGGTTTTTGCAGGCTGAATTGAATTCACTTAAGAACATCAGCAACATCTTAGAAGTTTCAAAAATGGATGTTTTAATTGATGTTTTTTCTGAACGCATAAAAGAATTAAAACAAAAATAATTCCATTAACAGTTTAATCCTTTTCCCTCTTTTATTTAACTGGTTTTATGGGTTTTTTGGACAAGCTTTTTGGAAAAAAACAGGAAGTTGAAGTAAAAAAAGAAGTTCTTGAATTGAAATTTGATGAAATACCGGATTTTTTAGACAAAGTTTATTCAGAGAGTTTTAGTGAAATAGAAAAAAATGTTTTCTCTAATTTAGCTGAAATAAAACATTTAATCAAGGCATTAGAAGAATCTTTGTCCAATTTAGAAAAACAAAAAGTTGAACAGGACACTGGTCATCAAAGACTAAGAAAAATTGTTGTCACAAGCAAAAAAACTTTGATTGAAAGAATGCGAAACATGACTGTAAAACTTGCTCCAATTCAGTCAAATGATTTTATTGAATTAAGTTCTTACTGCAGTAATTCAGTTAACCTGCTTGAAACTGAAGTGAATTCTTTTGGAAAAAACATTGCTTATACAGGAATTGTATTAAAAGAACCAATAAAAGATTTAGGCCAAAAACTAAAAGAATTAAATTCTGTTTTTATTAAAACAAAAAAATTATTTGATTCAAAAAAAGGTCTGCTGGATATTTCTTCTGCAAAAAAGTCTTTTGAAGAAATAAAACAAAAAAACCAGTTAAAACAGGAAAACTCATTAAAAGAAAAAGAATTATTAAATCAAATTGATGATTCAGAAGAAGAAATACAGGAACTCAAAAAAAAATTAACGGAATTAGAGAACTCAACTGAAGCAAAACAACATGAAAATTTATTGCAGCAAAAAAGCGGGTTAATGGAAAAAAAACAGCAGACAAAAACAAAGCTGGCTGAATTATTTTATCCTGTTGAAAAACTTTTAAGAAGCTTTAGAAAACTGGTTGAAGCAAAACATTTTATTTTAACCCAGGAAGAAAAAAATCTTTTGAATTCATATCTTTCAAATCCTTTTCTTGCATTAAAAAAAGACAATAATGCAGAAACCCTGAAAAAAATCTTTAATTACATTAAAGAACTAATCAAAGAAGGAAAAATTTCTTTGAAAGAAAAAGAAAAAGAAAAGAAAATAAATGCATTAAACTCTTTAATTGAATTTGATTTTTTTGGAAACTTTTTCTGGGAATTAAATGAAACAGACAAAAACCTTGCAGAAATTGAGGCAAGAATCAATTCTTTGAACATTTCATCAAAAATTTCTTCATTAAAAAACAATTTTTCTTCTTTAGAGCATTTAAAAGAAAATTATTCAGCCGAACTCCAAAAGCAAAAAAGCAAGAGTCAGGAGCTTTCACAGGAAATCATTTCATTAAAAAACTCTTTAGAAAAAGGGCTTTCAGAGTTTTCAGCCAAAGAAATAACAATCCAGTTAAAACACTAGTTTTTTTATTCTTTAAGCATTATTTTTTATTCTTTAAGCATTATTCTTATTTATGGATTTTTCTTTAAACGCTTTAGGAGTAAATGAGAAAAAAAACATTCTTTTTTCAGGCAAAACAAATCAAGCCAAAAAATTAATTGAATTGCTTTTAAAAAAAGAAGAAAACAAAAAAAACGTTTTTGTTGTTTTTGACCCGTCAAATTATTTTAATGTAACACAAAACTTTACAGTTATTTCAAAAAAATCTTTAAAAGATTTTTCTTTGACTAAAATTTCGGCACAAATTCATGAAACTCAAAAAAACCCAAACAACAAAGGAATTCTGTTATTTGATTCTATTTCTTCAATGATTTCTTTTAATCCTGTAAATGCAGTTTATTCTTTTCTTTTTTTTGAATCAAGAAAAGCAAAAGAAATGAATTATTCTTTAGTTTGTTTTGTTGATGAAACACTTTTTTCCAAAGAAGTTTTACAGAACATTAAAGGCATGATGGACTTTAATTTTTTCTTTGAGTTTAAGGAAAAAAAACTGTTTATAGAGCAGACTGCTTTCCCTTTTAATTCAATAAAAAAGAATTATTCTTTTGATTTGTAATCAGAGGATTTCAAGGATTCTGTCGCAAAACTGGCTTAAAGAGTTAACTACTCCTTTATGTTCATCTGATTTAACCATTAATAAAACTCCCTTGATTTTCCATTCTCTTAATTTTCCTATAACCAAATGCATAAATCTTTCAACTGAAGAAATATCATTGTAAATCAATAAAGTGCTGATTGAATCAAAAACCAAAAATTTCGGTTTTTCCTCAAGTTTTTGATAAGTTTCATCTATTGCAACACTTAAAGCAGTCAAATCCCTTGGGGATTCAATATATTCAACGTTTTCCCCTGCTTTAATTTTTTTTCCTGTTCCCTTGCTTATTGCATCAATAAAAATTATTTTATCAACATCGATTTTTTCTTTTCCCATGGTTTCCATTAAGAAATCATAAGACCGATTCAATGTTATGTATAAACCAGTTGCGTGGGTGTGGTTTATCAACAGTCTTGTTAATTCATAATTTATTTTTGAATAGTTTGTCGGCTCTACCATTAATAATGCAGTGAACTGTTCTTTTGGCAGTTCTTCTAAGTACCTTAAAATCTTTAAGTCTATTCCTCTTCTTGGGCTGATTAATTCTTGTAATTCGTCATCTGTTCCTAATTCTTGTCTTAGGTTTGTTTTCACTTCAAATTTCTTTTTTCCTGTTTTTTCTTCTTTTGTTACAAAAGTTCTTTTCTGGCTTGCTGGTTTAGTTAAAAGTTTTTCCAGTTCTTTTATTGCACTTTCAGTGCTTAGTTTTTTGTAAGCTTTGATTTTACTGGCTGTTTTTTTCTTTACATTTTTTTTAGTTTTCTTTTTTTTCATTTTAAATATCCTCAAATAATTCTTGTTTTGATAAAACCTTTATCCCTGTCGGGCCAATGGTTACTGGATGCAATTTTTCTGATATTTTTGTTCCTCTCATTTTTAGTACTCCCAAGCTTCTTACAAATCTGTTTTCTATTTTTGTGTGGTATAATAAAAGAACTCCGTCTGCAACATATTCTTCTAATCCAAACAAGCTTCTTGTTTTATCTAAATTGATTTCATTTGTTATTACTGTAGTGCAGTCAATTTGTTTAAGCATTTTCCCTAAACTCATTATTCTTTTTCTTGCATCTAATTCTCTGTCAAAATATAATCTAAAAATTACTCCTGGGTCAATCACTAATCTTTTTGCTTTTATCACCTGAATTGAATCTTCAATCAGATTTTTTAGTTTTTCAAAATCATATAGTTCTACTGTTTCAATCATCAGCATTTTTTTTTTGATTAAGTCTTCTAATTCATATCCGAATTCTTTTCCGTTTCTTATTATTTCATCATAGCTTTCTTCTAATGAAATATAAATTCCTGGTTCATTGAAGTTCATTGCTCCGTTATATAAGTATTCCAGGCAAAAACAGGTTTTTCCTGATCCAGGGTCTCCTGCCAATACAACCAGATTTCCTCTTGGAATTCCTCCGTCAAGTAATTCATCCATTCCCGGAATCCCTGTTTGTGTTCTGTCGGTTAATCTTGGCATTAATTCTCACTTCAAATAAAATACGCTAAAGTTATTTAAAATAACTTTCCTTCAGTTTTTTTCCTGTTTTTTCCTTTGTTTAGTTTCTTAAACCGCAAAACATTTAAATAGAATAAACCTTCTAATACTATTAAATTGTTATTTTAAACCTTTTAATAAAAGGTTTAGCAAAACTGCCTTTTAAGAAAAGGCAGGTTGCCAAAACATGCCGGATAAATCGGCACTGTCTTTTAATAAAAGGTTTAATAAAAAAAAGGAGGAAGATAAATGTTTAAGAATAATAAAGGACAATCTGCTTTAGAGTATCTAATGACTTATGGTTGGGCTTTGGTTGTAATTGTAATTGTTATTGCAGCCTTGTTTGCTTTTGGTGTATT
>Ga0210057_1006140_pt1 | contig 15074 bp, 11 predicted proteins | sample CryGeyCG2114_010_2_FD_183968 | JGI IMG/M metagenome (GOLD analysis project Ga0210057, IMG submission 183968) | Groundwater microbial communities from aquifer - Crystal Geyser CG10_big_fil_rev_8/21/14_0.10 (SPAdes) (version 2) | ecosystem: Environmental > Aquatic > Deep subsurface > Groundwater ... | reverse complement strand
GGCTGGGAAAATCCACCACAATGGTCTAATAAGCAGTATAAATTCACCGGGAACTGGACCACCAGTGATTTAAACAGTCTGCAAGTAAAAATCACCGCTTGGGGCGGAGTTGTTAGCGTCTCAATCAGCTCAATCTACGCCCAAGTCGGGTCATCAGCTGTTTCTCCGTCACCACAACCCTCTTTAACTTTCAAACCGGAAACCACCGCGACCAGGGCAGGTTTAGCCGATGCGATCGCTAGAGCTTATAGCAAATCCTACAATAAGCCAACCCCGAGCTTTAAAGATGTGCCCAAAACTCATTGGGCTTATAAGCAAATTGAGGAATTAAACCAAGCCGGGATAATGAAGGGTTACGGAGACGGCACTTTCAAACCAGCCAACAATTCTACTCGGGCTGAATTGACGGTTGTTGTTTCAAGGGCAGCAGGCATTGCCGCTTACAATAATCCGACACCGAGCTTCAAAGATGTACCAAAAACCTACTGGGCATACAAAGAAATCGAGGGGATGAAAAAAGCCGGTTTAATTAGTGGCTATGGCGATGGGACATACAAACCAGACGGCGCCGGCACACGAGCAACTTTAGCCACCATGCTATATCGGGCAAAGAAATTAACCAATACCTGCACAGGCAGAATGTTTTCCGACATCCCGAGTAGCTATTGGGTCTGCAAAGAAGTAGAGGGCGTTTACTCCAGGGGCTGGATGCCTTCGGCGATCCATTTTTGATGGGTAGGTAAGAAGTAGATAAAATCTGGGATACAAAAGAAAAAGTTATTCGTTGGTCAATATCTTTTCTTCTAATAAATCTGGTTTGCGGTGTTTCCGCCCGTGGATAATTGTATGGACAAGTAGTCTTAACCCGCGAGGAATATAGAAATAGGCGTATTTGACTAGACCTAAATAAGTCCATTTTTTAAACATTGCTCTAGTTTGATGCTCCAAAATTGAATGTCTCAGGTCTTGAGCCGATTTCCCCTCAAACAGGGTGTAACCCATACCGATGGCCTCAATAATATGAGCGTCGCTTGAACCGACTTCAGCATTAAAAAGAATCGTTTTATTTAAAATACTCGCCCCAATATTTTCGTCAGAAAGGGTGGGGGTGGCATTAACAATTTCTACCCCATCGATCATTTTATTATTCTTAAGTAATGTCGTGGCCCCGATACCGTCCATCGTGGCGTATTTTGAATGTTTCATTTTGGAGTGGTAAAAAGGATGGGCAGCAATGGCAATCCCCTTTTGAGCACGAATCCGTTTCAGAGTTTCTTTAACGGATAATCCAGCGGGGATTTCTGATTGCAAAAAAAGACCAACAATATGGCCTTCTTGAGAGGTAATTTCTTCTCCTAAAACTAATTCGAAACGATAGAAGCCATTTTCCATTAACGTCACCGCTTCATACGCGCCCTTCATTGTGTCATGATCGCAAATGGCGATTACATCAAGATCGGTTTTTTCTTGGACATAATCTAAAATTTGCTTCACGCTCATTTCCGCGTCAGAATAATGAGAATGGATATGCAAATCTGCCTTGCCTAATTTTTTTTCTTTCATATTCTTATTATATAATGAGAACTTGCGTTATAATACAAATATAATGAGGGTCTGGAGAATTTTTGCGATTTTGGGCTGGTTATTAGCCATAATTTTCGGCGGTTTTTTTGTTTGGCAAAAAATCAATTTAGACCCGCAGTCCTCTAAAACTTACTCTAAAATATTTAATAAAGATGAGATTCTTAGGGGAAACCAAACCACTGCCAGCGAAGTTGTCAATAAACTGGATAAACGGTTGGATCGCTATCATCGGACTTTCGAAAAAATGGCCGGCACCACTGACGAGACAAAACTTAAAGCCCTTTTTTACATGAATTTTGTCCATATGTTCGGGTACTATGGCGAAAGAGAGATTAAGGAAAAAACGCTTAAAGACTTACTTTGGAATAGCGAGTATAACCATTGCGCCACTAATACCCTTCTTTTGGCCATGCTTTTGGATAAAGCCGGCTATGAATTCCGGACCGTCTCCGTTAATTCCGGAGCTCATGGCTTTGTGGAAATAAAATTCGACGGTCACTGGCAAATTCTTGACCCGACTATCAATATTTGGATTAAAACGAGCACGGAAGAATTAATTGCTGGTGCACCTCGAGAGTCACAAAAATTTTTCTTAAAAGCCGGGGATCAACTCAACGAAAAAGCCCAGAAAAATGTCATCAAGGTCATCAACGTCAAAGATTTCATGCTGAAAATGGGTAAAGGTTATACTGGGAGAATAGACCAATACAACTATCAGAACTTGGCCGATTATCAATATTAATAACGTTCTTTAATTCAATAAGTTATTTTTTAGTACTCAAGTGTGATTTGATTATCTTCGCAATTTTCTGATAAGCCCTACCATCACCCAAAAAGTCTGGATGCGATTTTGGTTTGGGGAAATTCCCAGCCAAGCGAATGATCTTTGCCTTATCGGCCGAGGCCAACTGGTTCCAGCCAGATTTAACCGTTTCTGTCCATTCTGTCTCTTGTCTTAAAGTAATGCAAGGCACTTTAGCGATATAGGCTTCCTTTTGCACTCCACCTGAATCAGTCATAATCATCCGAGCATTATTTTCTAAAGCAATCATATCAAAAAAACCAACCGGTTCGATCAATTTGATATTCTTTGAAGCGACGACTATCTTATCCAACTTATAATCTTTAAGATATTTGACCGTGCGGGGATGGGCGGGAAAAATAATTGTATCTTCAATACGGCAGAAAGCTTCAATAATATTGCTTAGATTTTCTTTTTTGTCAGTATTTTCTTGCCTATGGATCGTAGCCAAGAGATATTGTTTTGGTTTTATAGATAGTTTTTTCAAAATTTTGACTTTTGATTTTTGACTTTTCAATTCGATCTGGATATCGTGCATCACATCGCCAACGCAGTAAACCCCTTTGGTTATTCCCTCTCCTTTGAGAATTTTGGCGGCCGAGGGAACTGGCGTAAATAAAATTTCTGAAATATGATCAGCCACAACCCGATTTATTTCTTCGGGCATGGCACGATTATAAGAACGCATACCGGCTTCGACGTGGGCGACCGGAATATGAAGCTTGACCGCGGCTAGCGCTCCGGCGACGGTTGAATTGGTATCGCCATAAATGATAACCATATCTGGTTTCTCTTTTAAGAGAACTTTTTCAATCCCCTCGAGCATTTTGGCGGTTTGCTTCCCCTGGCTTTCCGAGCCAACGCCTAAATTATAATCCGGTTTCTTAATCTTAAGTTCCTTAAAAAAGATGTCGCTCATATTCAAATCATAGTGCTGACCAGTATGAACCAGAATTTCCTTGGCGAATTTTTTCAATTCGCGCGAAATGAGCGGGGTTTTAATAAATTGGGGCCTGGCGCCGATAATAGTAACTATTTTTTTCATACTTTTTACCTTCTTATTAAACAAACTTTTATATTATTTGGCAAGATCACCAATTTTTTAAAACTTATATTCGAATCTTTAAAGCTCTTTTAGCCATAATTTTTAAGATGAAGGCTGAAGCAATAAACACTAGCGCCGTCGCCAAGGCCGAGCCATAGACTCCCAAGATGGGAATTAAAACGAAATTCAGCGCCGCATTGATAATAAAAACTATCAATATTAACGCCGAATAAAGCTTCGGCTGTCCCGATTGATTCAAAAGCATTTGAAATGGTTGATACCCCGCGCTTAAGGCCATACCAGCGATGATAATGACAAAAACCGGCCAGCTTTGGGAGAAATTGTCTTTCCCCATAAATTTCAAAATCAGAGGATATAACGCGACCCCCGCCAAAGCGATCAAACCGAAGTAAAGATATGTCAATTTGATGCCTCGTTTGATGAATTCCTCAAGCCGACCAAACTTCTTTTCCCCCGAAAGCTTTGAGAGGATCGGATTAACATTGTTTTTGAGCGCATAAAAAAGCTGGGCAAATCCTTCGGCGACCATCGCGGCAAAGCTGAAAATTCCGACACTTGCTTGGCTTGTCAACAAACCCAGAATAATCACATCGACACGGGTATTGATATCAACTAAGACATTGCCTAAAAAAGAGTGATAACCAAAAATGAGATGTTTTTTAGGCCAAAACTGCCAATTTTGAGGCAAGGTAAATCTATAAAACCTCAGTGAGTACAAGAATAAAATGATAAAGACTGCTACCTCAGCGAAAGTGAAGGCCAGCGGCAAATATGATCTTTTGACGCCATAGAAAATGGCTCCGACGATAAATATTAGAATGAAAAAATATCTTAGAGAAAGGAAAAAGGCAAATGGTTTCATCGCCCGAAAACCGTTGAGAGCGCCGAATAAGGTTTTGTTCAAGGCAAACCCGATGAGCCCAAAAGCAATTAGAGCGATGCCTTGGGCGATATCCGGACTTTTAAACCAACTGCTGAAAAGAAAGCGCGAAAAATAAACGATTATACTCACGACCAGCGAAAACCCTAAAACTAGAACCAGGGCTGACGAAATTATTTGGCCCGCCTCGCGACTTTTTATCGCATGATGCGGTATATATTTCTGGACGGAAAGATGAATACCGCTCGCGGCAAATTGAGAAGCAATAATATAAATTGCATAAACTTCATTAAACATTCCTAAAGCAGCGGCGCCATAATAGCGGGCGATTAAAATGTTAATTGATAGACTGCTAATCGCCAAAAAAACCAATGAGGCAATATTCCAAAAAACATCGGCTTTAAATCGGCCGGAAACAGGTATTTGATTTTTAGGGGTTATTTTTTGATAATATTCAGTCAGTTTTCTCGACTCAGCTTCCCAACTATATTGTGATTTTTCGATCTTTTGATAATTTTTCCGATATTTCATCAAATTGTTTCCTTTAACCATTGCCATTATTTTTAGAGCAATTTCTTTCGGTTTTGAGGGGTCAACAACTTCGCCAATTTTATTTTGAAGGATTATTTTTTTAAATTCGGGAAAATTACTCCCCAATATTGGAATTTGAGCCGCTAAATATTGAAATAATTTATTCGGTAAAGAAAAGAAGTAGCTCAAAGAAACTTTTTGCGTTAATGCCAACCCTAAATCAGCTTCTTTAATCGATGAAATAATTTTTGAGGGCAAAACCGCTGGCAAAAATTCAATATTATTAGCGCCTATTTTTTTGGCCATTTCTTTTGCTTTTTCTTCAGTTTTGCCACCGCCAAGAAAAACAATTGTATAATTTTTAGGGAGAAACTTGGATGCTTCAATAATTTGCTCTAAACCGCGACCTTCATCAGCGCTGCCAAGATGAAGAATAATTTTTTTTCCAGGATATTTTTTTCTTAGAGACATCCCTCCACGATTTATCTTAAAATCTGATATATTTCTTAAGGCCAAAAAATCTTTATGATATCTTTTTTTTAAAAAAGTGGCGATTGATTGATTAACGGTAATTCCTTTCTGGACTTTTAACATTAAGATTCGCTCAAGCGGCCCCAAAAGAGGCTGTATGCCCTTGAGATTAGAGAAAGGATAGTTTTGTGACCAGAGCTCATGTGAGTCGTAAATCAAAATCTTGCCCTTCAGGAGTGCCGCAGGCAAGGCACAGAGTAAACCGTCTAAATCATGGGCATGAAAAATGTCAGGATTTTCTCTAAGGCTGGCTCTCATTAATGAGAAAAAAGAAGAAAGAATACTTAATAAAAAAGAAGGCATCTTAACATAGCCAATCAATTTAATCTGGAAAGGACGTTTATCATGACTTGTTTTAAGCGGATACCTCTTCGCTAAAATTGTCAGCTCGTATTTTTTTGCTAAAGCCGCCGCTTCATTTAAAATACGACTGTCATGTTCGATTTCACTGGTTGTAACCATACAGATTTTATACATAAATTTCTAAATCCTAATTTCTAATTTCTAAACAAATCCCAATGTTCAAATGACTGAATGAGCGAAGCCAAGTATCCTCAAAAGTAAATCGCGGAGGCGAGCTGCATGGTCAAAAGCGAGCCGAGCGCTTAGACCCGTCCCGCTCGCTGGGCGGGACGAGGTCGGTATCTTTTGACGGATACTGGCGAGCGATTAATTACTCAAAATATAATTTCAAATACTCATCCGCAATCTTTTCTGGACGATGATATTTTTTTGCAAAAGCAATCCCCTCTTTTCCTAACTTCTCGCGCAATTTTTGATTTTCAATTAATATTTCTAAATCTTTCTCAAGAGTCCAGATGCTGGAGTTAATAATCGGGATAACGCTGGCGAAATCCACTAAATTTAAATATGGCTCGTGAATATAAGAAAGGACGGGTTTTCCTAAGGCCATCGCCTCCACTGCTTGCCCTCCATACCAACCAACCAAAAGTTGATCGATAATAATATCCGCCTCGGCCATTTGCCTGAGTAAATCTTCATTTTTTAAATTTAGAGGCATTTTAAATTCAACTTGAGGATATTTGCGACAGATTTTTTTTAAAGTTTTTTCAATATAAGCCGAGCCTTTAACTTCTGGTACCGTCGGCGCATGTAAAATAATGATTTTGTTTTTATGAGTAATTGTCTTCAGTTTTAAAATAAAATCGAGATCTCTAGCATAGGGAATAATCTTGTCGTAGCGGCTGACTGAGCTGGCAAGAAATGGTCCGGTCATGGCGACTTTATCAGCGAACCAAATAAAAATTTTCATTCTGATCTTTCGGCGAAAACCAGCAAAAGAATGATTTAGTTTTTGCATCTTTTGATAATAGGGAGGCCAATCCTTACTTTTTTGAGAAATACTATTTGGTAAAAAATCTAAATGTGTTCGGACATCAGATCCGCGAAATGTTAAAACTATTCTTTTCCCCAATAATTTTAAGATTAAAAGATTCAAGGGATAAAAGAAAAATGCTTCCATACAATTTAAGTGCCAGATATCATAGCGAAAAAGAATCTTAAAAAATAACCACATTTTTTGGAATCCAAAAAGAAATCTATTGGATGAGAATTCTAAGGCCACATCAACCGGCATTCCAAATTTGGATTGCCCTACACCATAAAAATCGATTTTTTTACCCTTTTTCTTTAAAACCCTCGTAAAACTCCAAATTCCGGCTGCCCCGGCTGAAGCAAAACCGACAAAGATTCTTTTGGATTTATTTGGCATAATGCCATCTATAAAAGCCAAGGGGAGCCACCGAACGCGTGCCGGTCGAGGCCGCGCTCCGTAATCGATGAGCCAGGCGCGAATCGATACGGAAGCGGCCGAGTAGGCTGGCTAGGGAGGCCCAGAGTGAGTGTGGCGACCCGAGGCGATATTTATACTTCATCTTTAGCACTTTCGATATATTTTTTGAGATCAAGGACTGTTTCTTTAACTTGCTCCTTAAAATTAGTTTGAAAAGTCATTCCCAATTTTTTGATTTTCCGATTATCAATATTAAAAACTTTAATATCACCAATTAGCCAATCTTTATGGACTGGTTTAATGTATTTTCGGCCAAAAACATTAAAGACTTCTCGATATAGTTCGTTGATGGTAACTTTAATCCCTGAGGCACAATTGTAAATTTCGCCATTTGTCTGGGGCCTGATCGCTGCTAATAAATTAGCCTTGACCATATCTTTAACATAGGTGAAAGATCTTTCTTGTCGACCAGTACCAAAGATTATTGGTGTCTTTTTCTCCACAAGATTCCTCGTAAAAATCGCGACCACGCCGCCATAGTCATTAAACTCTTGTCTTACGCCATAAACATGAAAATATCTTAAAATTGTTGTATCTAATCCATATAAGTTATGAAAAATCTGGACATATTTTTCGGCGACAAGTTTACTAGCACCATAATATGAAACGGGGTTAGTCGGGTGTTTTTCATCTTGAGGGAAATAGACTGCTTCGCCATAGACTGAACCAGTTGAAGCATGAATAAATTTCTTTATTTTGTGTTTAATGGCCAGCTCTAAAAGATTAAAAGCACCGCCGCCATTAACTTCAAGATCTCGGCGAGGATTAATAAGACAAACACTTTTTTTAGAAGCAGCATTGTGCAAAACAATATCAACGCCCTTAAAATATTTATCCAGTTTTTTATAATCAGTGATATCGCATTTTACTGCTCGAAAATTTTTGTATTTTTTTAAATGTTTAAGATTATATTCTTTGCCGGCAGAATAATCATCAATTGAGACTACCGGGAAACCGCGCTTCGCTAGTTCCTCGCAAATATGAGAGCCAATAAAGCCAGCGCCTCCAGTGACTAGAACCTTTTTATATTTTTTTCTAAATTGGGGATAAATTTCATCTATGGTCATCTTCTAATCCTAAAAGTTTTTAATACCTCTTTAAGAGAGGTTATTTCTTGGCGTTCTATTATACCTAAAAAATACAATAAAAAGCAAAAAATAATTAATTCAGCTAATTTGATGGCGAGATTGCTATAAAAATTGGTTTGCCAGAGGTACGGCGCGAAAATGATCAAGGTAACGCTTAACAATACCAGTTTGAAAATTTTTTGCCAAGGTAGTTTGAGATAGATAAATTTTTGGCTTGTAAATAAGTAACTCACCGTTAAAAAGAAATAGGATATCGCGGTCGCCCAAGCCGCCCCCACCATCCCGAGTTTAGGAATTAATAAAAAATTGAAACCAATATTGATTAAAGCAGTCATGCCAGCATAAAAAGCCATAAATTTTGTTTTGCGGGCAATTGTCATCCCTAAAACTGTAATTTGTAAGGTGGCTCCGAAAGTAAAGGCCAGCGCCATTGGCCCGATGGCTCGGAAACTATCATAATATCTTGGCGTGGTAAAAATTCTCAAAATTTCCTGACCAAAAATAGTCACAAAAAGGGCTAAGCTGAAAAATAAAACAAGGTAATAAATAAAAATCCGAGGCACAAACTGATCAAAAATTTTTTTGGATTTGTAATAAAGTTTCAAAACATATGGTGTCCAAGCTTGGCCGAGGGCGATTGAAAAAAAGGTTAATAGGCTGGCAATATTAATTGCGATTGAATAAAGCCCAAGTTCCGTTAAATTCCAATAATGATTAATAAAATAGCGGTCGGAAAGGTCAAAAACATAAAACGACAAGGCTGTTGGCACCATCATTACACCATAAGCAAGCATTTCTTTAAATCTTGCTAGGTTGAATTTAATAATTATTGTTTTTCGATAGAGAATGTAGCCAAAAGCCAAGATGAAGCTGGCAAAAGTGCCAATTAGAGTTCCTCCCAAATATCCGGCCAGGCCATATTTCAAGACGACGACTAAAATTATCATTAGCGTCATGGAAATTATCGCCTGAAAAATAGCAATAAAAGCAAAAGTTTTTGCTTGAAACTCAAGTCGAAAGATTAGTTTTGCAAAGGAGACAAGTAAAGTAAAAAAGGCAGTTGCAAAAGCAATTAAAAAGAGGAGATAGTATGAATTTATATGGAAGGAAAGAGATGAAAATTGTTTAGAAAAAAGGCTGGCTAAGCCGACTAGCAAAATCCCCCAGATCACCAAGAACCAAAAAGCGGTGGAAACGATGGTTTTCTTTTCTTTGCCGTATTGATAGTAGCTGACGGAAGTCGCCGCATCCATTCCGAAAATCATCAAAAGGCTTAAGAAATAAGTAATAGAAGTAATTAAGTTGATTATGCCATAGTCGGCTGGCAAAAAGACCCGCGTAAAAATCGGCGCGGTCAGCAAGGCCAATATTTTTAAAATGGCATTACCAAAACCGTAGATAAGGCTATCTTTTGATAAACCGATGAAATATTGTTTGAGGGAGACGGGTTTCATAGACGAAATATTAAAGAAGCTATTTTTTAAATTAATCCTCTTCTTTTTACTTCCCTCTCAAAAATCTTCTGATTAACTTTTTTATTATCCCAGATATATTCATAGATAATTCCTCTCAAGGCGCCAACGAATTCGAGAGAGTGAAATTTTAAAGCGTATTCTCTCCCTTTTCTTCCCAACTCCTCTCGAAGCTTTGAATCCTTGACTAATTTAGTAATTGCTCTAGCCAAAGTATCAGGATTGGCGCTGATCGCCGGAATATTTCCTTTAGCATAATAAGTGTGAAAGGCCATAATATCTGGTCTTAAATAGGTTATAACCGGTCGGCCGGTCGCCATCGCTTCGATGGCCGTAAACCCGTGCCATCCGGATATCACGTCAGGGACAAAAATGTCGGCCTTCGGATACATTTTTTTACACTCTTCCATTGGTTTTCTTTCAATCAACATCATGCTGATTGGCAATTTATCTTTGAGACGATCAAAACAATCTAAAATAAATCTGGTGCCTTTATGACTACGGTGATTAGTCGAATGGGCAATAACAATAGTTTTATGTTTTGATGTGGGATAAAATTTCCAACCCGATAAGTCCGTTGCTAACGGCAACATTATCCCCTTTTGTCCGAAATGGATAAGGTCGCCGCCAGCAATTAAAACATCGGCATATTTTTTTGCTCGAGCGACATTGGCTCGAATCAGATCTTCATGCTTTGCTTCCCAATCATCGGTTCGATCCATCGCATTGTTGTATTTAAAACCCATTTTGCGAACATCTGACATCACTTTGCAATCTGAGCCGTAACCATAAACAGAAATTTTCTTGGAGCAAAGCTTCAATAAAACATATTCTACTTTTCTTAAATGGGAATGCATTAAAAAACCACCGCTAAAAGCGAACTCAAAGAGATCATATTTTAAAAGTGCCCAACCAAACGGCGCGAGATAATCCGATAAAATAACCAAAATCCGGATGAAAGGATGATTGGATAAGACAAAACCAAAAATAATATTGCGGAAATACGAAGGGCAATCCAGGGCCCAATTATCCGCTTTAAACCTTCGGGTGCGTAAGGCTTTGACCGCATAAAGCGGTAAAGGCGAACCTAAAGGCGAGATGATCACTGCTGGTTTAAGATTGAAGGTTTTTTTAAGATGATAGCGAAACCAACAATAAACGATTAACAAGGGCAGGATTATTAAAAATATCAGTATTGATATAAACTGTGTAATTCTTACAATCGGCAAGGCGAATTTAAATAATATTTTTTTCATAATTTAACCATTAATTCGTTGGCAAACATCGATTAATTTTTAATCGATGTTTACATTTGTCGTTCAGATTCCGTCATTCTTCATAAACTTCTTTAAGTCTTTTCGCGATCAACGTCGGGTTATGGCGTTTTTTAACGAATGACATCCCTCTTTCCCCCAAATCCTCTCTTAACTTTTTATTTTCGATCAAAACGATTAAGGCTTCTTTGAGCTGGTTTTTGTTAGCATTTACAACTGGAATTTCCTTTTGCCAAGGAACGAACTTAGCTAAATCCGATTCTCGAAGGAAAGCCACAACGGGAATTCCCATGGCCATTAACTCAACGGCAAAAGTGCCATACCAACCAACTACTAGTTGATCAACGCCGATATCGCATTGCCGGTAGGCCTCAACCGCTTGCTCGTGAGTCATCTTTTCGATGAGAATCAGTTCGATCGGGTATTCTAAAGAAAGCTCTTTAATCGTATTTAATATTTCTTCAGTCCCTTTGATTCCGCGGTCTGACGGGGCATGAACTATTCTAATCTTGCCATCCGCTCGCTTCCGGCGCGGTTTGAGTTCTCCGAGCTCAACGCAGGTTGGCAATAGTTCGGCTCTTTCAGGCAAGAAATTCATGATGTCCGGGCTGATGGCAAAAATGTGGTCGGCGAATCGATTAAAACGCCTCACGCGGGTTCTTTTGTTCGTATCCAAATACCAGTCGTTTAGGCTATATCCTCGCGATCGATAATAAAGATTATAGTGTTTTATTAAATAATCTTTCTGCCGACAATCATCTCCCTGATAAGTAACGATTATCTTTTTACCGGCCCGCTTGATCATTCCTAGATCCATCAAATTTAATCCGGGGAAGGGATGATCGAGGATTGAAGAACCGGCATTGAAATGAAAAACATCGTAATTTTTTATCGCTTCTTTCAAAAATAAATAACGCTTAATTTCGTTGGGAATTGTTTTGCTGTTAATGTGCAAACAGCGATCATAGTTTTTATAAAATGGTTGGTCTGGCAAAACCACTAAATCGCTCTTGATGCCAAGTTTTCTTTCGTGGCGGGAAATAAGGAAACGATGACCGCCATTATTATGTGGGGTATGCAAAACTCGAAGTTTTTTCATCTTAATAAGTTGGTTTTAATCCAATGGCTTTAATTTTTTCTCTAACTTCTTTTAATGCCCCGTCTCCCCATAAATCAGGGTGGGTCAGGAGCTGCAAATGATTTTGGCCAAGATTTTTACATAAACAACCTTTGTTCCATTGAGCGCAGCTATCAGCCAAATAATATTTTTGGAATCTCTTTTCGTATGTTTCCTGCTTAATTCCCACCCGATTTTTGTCAACGAAAAAACGATACGGCTGCTTTTTCCCGCCTAAATCACGATGTTCGGAGGCAGAGTCAATGACAATATCAAAAATTGACTCTAACATTCCTTTTTCTTTCAAAAATAATGCTGTGGCACTAATTTTAAAAATTGGCGATAGGGCTCTGGCTTCATAATGGAGGCCGATTTCATGGCCCATTTTTAATATTTCCTTGAAGATTGAGAAAGAGCCCCGATCAAACGGATGGTAATGCTCGCCGTGGACGCGGATAAAAAAAGTTGATTTTATACCTAAAGATTTTTCAATTTTGGCGATGTCCAGAGCGCGCTTTGGTGAATAATCAACATCGTGGCGTAAAATTATAAGTTTTGAGGCTTTTTTGTTTTTTTCATAATCGCGGAAATTACTGATAATAAAACCCTCTTTTAGGGCTTTTTTCAGCATTTCTCGATAATGTTTGTAAGTGAAATCACAATTCATAAGAAATTGGTTAGAAGAAAACGGAAATTGGTATGGAAATTAGAGATTAGAAATTGGTAGCTATTTTCAACTTTCTGTTTTCCAAACTTTTTTCTAATATCCATTAACTATTTTCTTTATCAATAAACACTCTCATCCACATCTCATAATTATACAGCCGCCAAAATAACGGATAGTTTTTTATTTCGCCCTTTAAATATCGATTAAATAATTCCACTGCTTTCCCTTTTTGGAAAAAACCGCGGGATTGAAATTTCTCTGAGGCAAAAACTTTTTTCATTTCCTTGCCAAGCTCTTCTTTCATCCAATATTCTTCCGGGGTGGCAAAACCGATTTTATCCTGACGGGTTCTAATTTTTTCAGGCAGAACTCCTTTGAGTGCTTTTCGCATGATCCATTTAGTCTCGCCGTGACGAATTTTTTGATTATCGGCCAAAGAGTAGACAAACTCGACAAAACGATAGTCCAAAAACGGCACCCGCGATTCGATCCCAAAAGCCATGGAATCGCGATCTTCATATCTTAGCAAGGAGGTAATGCTGTATTTTAAATGATTGTGAAGGCCATCTTTAAGAAAATCGCCAGTTGGTCGATCAAAAGTATGGCTTGGAAACTTATTTTTCCAGGAGGGCTCAAAAACGTCATATTCTGGCCATTGATTTTTCATGAAACGCGAGGCGATTCCGCCTAAAATTCCGCGCCTGGCCAACCCTAGAAAGAGATCTTTAAAAATCCCGGAAACTGGCCGATCATGTTTTCGAGAATACATAATGCTTTCGTAAATCAGTCTCGGGATATTGAACTTCCTTAAAAGCTCGGAAAAATAAATTCCAAAATATGGGTGATAGCCAGCTAAAAGTTCATCAGAGCCCTGGCCATCCAACATCACTTTCATCCCGTTTTGCTTGGCGAGTCGAAAAACATTCCATTGGGCATAAATACTGGTTGAACAAAAGGGATAGTCTTGATGATAGATAACTTCTTCAATTTCATCAACTAATTTTTTACCCGAGGGAAAAATTAAATATGACTTTGCCTTGGTTTTATGAATAACTTCATCAATATACTTTCTTTCATCGCAATCTTTATATTTCTTATCATCATAGGCCGCCGAAAATGTTTTTTGCCACTGGCCAATCTGGGCAATTTTGCCTTCTTTTTTTAAAAAATCATTGATCGCGCAAACGATGGCGGAAGAGTCCAGCCCTCCGGAAAGACAGGTGCCGATCGGGACGTCGCTTCTTAATCGCAATCGAACAGAATCTAAGAAAAGTTCTTGAAATTTTTTCTGGAAATCAAAATCATTTAAATTCTCTGCCTTTTTATCTGGATTCAAATCCCAATATTTTTTAATCTGAAGCTTGTTATTTTTCAAAATTAAATAATACCCGCCTCGGAGCTCTTTAATACCTTTAAAAAAGGTTTGTTCGCTATGATCCGTAAGACCAGAAATTAAATAGTCCCAAACAATTTTTTCATTTGGCAAAGCTTTAACTTCGGGATGGGCCAAGATGGCTTTAATTTCCGAGGCAAAAAGAAATTTCTTTTTATCGTAGAGGTAATAAAATGGCTTTACTCCCATGCGATCCCGGGCAGCAAAAATAAGCTTTTTTTTGCGGTCATAAATCACAAAGGCCCACATGCCATTAAATTTCCCCAGACAATCCGTCCCCCATTCCCGATACGCAGCTAAAATTACTTCTGTGTCGGATTCTGATCGAAATCGATAACCTTTTTCCGATAGCTCCTGGCGAATTTCAATATAATTATAGATCTCGCCATTGAAAACAATGGCCAAACTTTTGTTGTCGTAAAACATCGGTTGATGGCCTAAGGGCGAGAGGTCAAGAATGGAAAGCCGTCTTTGAGCCAAACCAATATTTTTCTCTATCCAAAAACCCTCGTCATCCGGTCCACGATGGGAAAGCGCGTCGTTCATCTTTTTGAGAATCGGTTGCCCAACTGGTGATTTGTCGGTATTAATTATGCCGCAGATTCCACACATAAAATTTCTCCTTTACATAAATTAGAGGACTTCTCCTCCATACATCCATCAATAAAGGAAATAACAGATAAAGTCAAGGCGAAGCCGCAGACCCCGCATACAACGCACTGCAATAACACTATGGAATAGGTTTTGCAGTAAGGGGTTATGCTGGGGTCAACTCATCAGAGCACGGCGCAGCAACGAGTGCAGGCGGGCACAAACATTTTTTCTTTATTAATGATTTTACGAAATTTAATAAAAT
>Ga0210057_1006139_pt1 | contig 15074 bp, 12 predicted proteins | sample CryGeyCG2114_010_2_FD_183968 | JGI IMG/M metagenome (GOLD analysis project Ga0210057, IMG submission 183968) | Groundwater microbial communities from aquifer - Crystal Geyser CG10_big_fil_rev_8/21/14_0.10 (SPAdes) (version 2) | ecosystem: Environmental > Aquatic > Deep subsurface > Groundwater ... | reverse complement strand
CCTTTCAAATTATTTGCCTGATATAACTGTCTTACATTTTTTCCAAAATGAAGCCTTTTCGGGCGCTAAAGACATCGTTCGGTCTTTGTCTGGAGACATTAATTTGCCGACTCTGTTTTCGGTATCTAAAGCCTTTGTTGCGAATCTGTCCGGAGGATTCTTCCAAGTAATGTCTGTTATTTTCGGAGGCGTGTTTAACTTTATAGTTATAATTTTATTTTCTTTTTATCTTTCAATTCAAGAGAAGGGCATAGAAAATTTTCTGCGACTTATTTTCCCAATTCAGCACGAAGATTATGTGGTAGATCTGTGGGAGCGATCTAGACGAAAAATTGCTTTATGGATGAAGGGGCAAATTGTCTTAGCTTTGGTGGTGGCGATTCTTATCTACCTGTTGCTTTCTCTCTTGGGTGTAGAATACGCGCTACTTTTGGCTTTGATTGCGGGAATTATGGAACTCGTGCCTTATGGTATTTGGGTGGCTATGGTGCCGGCATTCACTTTTTCATATTTCTCGAATGGCCTGACCAGCGCTTTGATGGCGGCTGGCGCCTACCTTATTATTCATCAATTCGAAGTATTTCTTTTTGCTCCGCTTCTCATAAATAAAATAGTGGGTCTCTCGCCGATTGTCATCATCTTATCTATTTTAATAGGTTTTGAATTAGGTGGAGTATGGGGTGCTGTGTTATCTATTCCGATAGCGGTTATTATCATGGAATACTTGAGCGACGTGGAAAAGAGCAAAACCCTAGCGCGAGGCAATAAATAATTAATGAGTAAAGGAAGTTTTTACATTACAACCACTCTTCCGTATGTAAACGCCGATCTTCATATGGGTCACGCCCTTGAATTTGTGCGGGCGGATGCTATCGCCAGATATAAAAAACTGCTTGGGTTTGATGTGTTTTTCAATACTGGGACGGATGAGCATGGTTTGAAAATATATGAGAAAGCCGTATCTCTAGGCAAAGATCCGCAGGCATTTGTGGATGAGAGTTTTTCAAGATTTCAAGACTCCGTAAAGATTTTTGGAATGGATGAAGAAATATTGAATTTTGTACGCACCACAGACGAACACCATATAAGATCAGCGCAAACATTTTGGAAAAAAGTCTACGATAATGGCTACATTTATAAAAAGAATTATGAAGCCAAGTATTGTGTCGGCTGTGAAGAGAACAAAAACGATTCTGAACTTGTAAATGGAGAATGCCCCATTCATCCCGGTCGAAAAATTGAAATTATCAAAGAAGAGAATTATTTCTTTAAATACAGCGAGTTTGCTGATAAGCTAAAGAAACTTTATTTAGCAAATCCTAATTTTGTAGTACCCGAATTTCGTTTTAATGAGATAAAAAAATTTATTGATGGCAAATTGCAAGATTTTTCTATTTCCCGATTGAAAAGCAAAATGCCCTGGGGGATAGAAGTGCCGGGGGATAGTGAACATGTGATGTATGTGTGGTTTGATGCTTTAATAAATTACATTTCGACGCTTGGTTGGCCAGAAGACAAGAAACAATTTGAAAAATTTTGGGTAAATGGCACCCCCACTCAATATTGCGGCAAGGATAATATACGTTTCCAATCTGCGATGTGGCAGTCGATGCTCATAGCTGCGGGGTTGCCGAATTCTCACCAAATAATCATTAATGGATTTATCACCGGAGAAGGTGGTGTTCGAATGTCTAAAAGCCTTGGCAATGTGGTTAATCCTGTCGATGTGGTAAAAGAATACGGTACGGATGCTTTGCGATACTTTTTACTGCGAGAAATATCTTCTTTTGAAGACAGCCCCTTTACTATGGAGCGATTTAAAGATGCATATAATGCAAACTTGGCAAACGGGCTAGGCAACTTGGCTTCGAGAATTTTAACCTTATCAGAAAAATATTTAGACAAGTGCCCAGAAATACCGGATGGATTGACGAAAGAATTTCGCGAGGTAATGGCGACTTTTGATATTAAAAAAGCAACAGATCTGATATGGGATAAGGTTAGAGAATTGGACGAGTATATTCAAAAGACAGAACCATTTAAGATTATTAAAACTGACAAAGAAAAAGGTCAGAAGTTGATATCTGAGATGGCTATACGCCTTTACGCAATAGCTAGAATGTTGAATCCAATAATGCCGGAGACAAATATTACACTTAAAAAACTAATAAGAGATAATAAAAAACCGGAGAAACCTCTGTTCCCGCGCAAAGACTAGCTTATGCAACCAAAATACATAGATATACATGCCCATGTGAACTTCAAAGTCTTTGAAGAAGACAAAGATGAAGTTATCCGCCACGCGCTCGATAATAATACTTGGGTTATAAATGTCGGTACGCAAGTAACTACTTCTAAAAAAGCAGTTGAATTGGCGCATCAATATAAAGAAGGTGTATATGCGGTCATAGGGCTTCATCCCATACACACCGATGCCTCTTATCACGATGAAGAAGAATTGGGCCCCGCCTTCGCTAAAGTTTCGGACGGGCAAGGGAAGGAGGAAGGATTTTTATCTCGCGGAGAAGTTTTTGATAAAGATACCTACCGTGGGCTTTTGGAAGATCCAAAGACGGTGGCTATAGGTGAATGTGGTCTGGATTATTATCGATGTGATGATGAATCTATAGCTAAACAAAAAGATGCATTTATCGCACAGATCGAACTTGCTAATGAGGTAGGTAAACCGATCATGCTCCATGTTCGAAATAATTATGAAAACAATACTAGAAATGCTTATAAAGATGTAGTAGCGCTGTTAAAAGAATATGCGAAAGTAAAAGGGGTGGTGCACTTTTTCGAAGGAGACCTAGATGATGCCGAAAACTTCGTTTCGCTCGGTTTTTTAATTTCTTTTACTGGAGCCATTACTTATCCGCCCAGGAAAAAGGGGAGAAATTGTGATTATGCGAAAATTATCAAAAATCTGCCGCTTGATATGATCCTTACTGATACAGATAGCCCGTATTTAGCTCCCGTGCCACATAGGGGCGAGCGCAACGAACCTATGTATGTTAAAGAGATAGTGAAGAAAATAGCTGAAATTAAAGATTTGCCCGAAAAAGAAGTTGCAGAGGCCATTATAACTAATGCTAAGAGAGTCTTTACTTTATAAGAGGTTTTTGATAGGATGGACGAATGCAAGATTCGGAAGTTAAATCAAAAAACAAAGAAATATCAGAGGAAGCAGATTCTAAGGTGTACGAACTTGGCTATCTTTTGGTGCCTACTATCAAGGAAGAAGATGTGCCAGTGCAATATGGCAATTTAAAGGAACTTATATCTGGCTTAGGCGGCGAGCTTATTTCTGATGAAATGCCGAAGATGATTCCTTTGGCTTATCAAATGAGTAAGGTTGTATCTAACTTGCGCCATAAATTCGACAGTGCATATTTCGGTTGGGTAAAATTTGTTATGGAAGCGGATAAGCTCTTAGAGCTTAAAAGCCGACTAGATTCTGACACAAACTTTATTCGTTTTTTGATCTTGAAGACAGTAAAAGAAAACACTATTGCGGGAAGGAGATTCATGCAAGGTGGCGCTTACAGAAGGTCTAAAGCTAGAACTTCTAACAATGAACCGGCTGTACCAATAAACAAAGAAGAAATAGATAAAGAGATCGAAGCAATGGTGGCCTCTTAATTTTTAGAATCAGAGATGTATTTAAACAAAGTCATATTAATAGGAAATTTAACCAGAGACCCAGAATTACGGTCACTTCCTTCGGGGGCAAAAGTATGTTCGTTCTCTATAGCTACCAACAGGGTATGGAAAGACAAGAGTGGTACGCGCCAAGAATCTGTTGATTATCATAACGTTGTAGTTTTTGGCCGCCAAGCGGAAACAGTAGCACAATATATGAAAAAGGGCAGTTCAATATTAGTAGAGGGGAGAATGCAAACTCGAAGTTGGGAAGATAAGAATACCGGAGAGAAGAAGTATCGTACCGAAGTAGTGGCTGATCGTACCCAATTCGGCCCTAAGAGCCAAGGAGGGGGAGGGCAGAGTGCTCCTGTCGGACAGAAAGATAGTAATGGAGAAGCCGATAGCATTGAATATCCCGAAGAAGATATAAACCCAGAAGATATTCCGTTTTAATAATTAATGAAATAGACATGAAACAAGATTATTTTTCAGCAAACAATATAAAGTATATAGATTACAAGGATGTAGAAATCTTAAAGAGATTTTTGAATCCGAATGGTAAAATCGTAAACCACAGGCGTAGCGGTTTGAGCGCAAAGAATCAGCGCAAGCTAGCCTCGGCTGTGAAGCATGCAAGGTTTCTGGGCCTTCTGCCTTTCATTGTTAAGTAGATAATAAAAAATCGTAATTCTTTTTTATACCCTTTCGACGTATGTGCCGGTTTCGGTGTTGATGCTGACTGTATCGCCTTCGTTTATGAACATGGGGGCATTTAGAGTGGTGCCGTTTTCCAAAGTTATAATCTTATTTCCTCCCTTTGAAGTATCTCCGCGTACAGCTGGGGGAGCATCTTTGACTTTGAAATTTATTTTAATTGGCAAGATTATCTTTATTATTTTTCCCAGACCGGCATTATCTTTTGAATCTTCGCCATCGTCCCAGACGAGCGCGATAACATTTGAATTTTGCTTCAAGAATTTAACAGCTGTGTCACCAATAAGGTTTGCATCAAGTTTAAACCTCTTGCTTTTATCATCTGGATTGCAGAACCAATATTCGCCTCGGTTGTGATATAAGAACATTATTTCTTTCTTTTCGATATCCGCTTCGTCAGCAGATTCAGAGACGTGAAAAGTAGCGGCAATAGTTTTACCAGAGATCAAACTTTTGAGCTTCACTTGGTTTTGAGGTTTTCTTTGCTGGGTTCGGGCTACGTGCGAATCTATGACTTCACAAGGTTCGCCACTGTAGATAATTATTTTCTTTTCGCGTATTTCGCTGTATTCTAATTTGGACATAGAAAATATACTAACAGATTAGCTGTCAAAATCAAATACTTATTACTTTTCTTCTTTGAATTTCTTGCGGATTTCTTTCAAGATTTCTCCCGAGAGTTTTTTTTCTTCCTTTAAGAATTTACGGGTAGAATCATAGCCGACACCCAGTTTTACTTTATCTTTTGCTTCGCCATTTGGAATGTAGTTATAGGTATTACCGGATTTTTCGATAATTTTAAATTTTTCTCCAAGGGCCATGATTTCTCCTTCGCGCGAAATACCCTCGTTATAGATAATATCGAATTCTGTTTGCCTAAAAGGAGCAGCTACTTTGTTTTTAACTATTTTAACTCTTGTGCGAGAGCCGACTACTTCGTCTCCTTTCTTTATCTGGGCAATCTTACGGATATCTAGTCGAACTGAAGTGTAAAATTTCAAAGCTTTCCCGCCTGGAGTAGTTTCTGGGTTACCGAACATTACTCCGATTTGCATTCTGATTTGATTGATGAAAATGACTGCTGTTTTAGATCGAGCGACAATAGCAGTAAGTTTTCGAAGCGCTTGGGACATCAAGCGTGCTTGTTTACCCACATGATAAGCGCCCATATCGCCCTCGATTTCATCTTTTGGGGTAAGAGCTGCCACTGAATCGACTACTATTACGTCAATTTTGCCGGTACGCACCAAACTTTCGACTATCTCGAGCGCCTGTTCGCCGTTATCGGGTTGAGAAATAAGCAAATTGTTTATATTTACTCCTAGCTTTTTAGTATATTCTGGGTCCATAGCATGTTCGGCATCTACATATGCGCAGACGCCTCCGAGCTTTTGGGCTTCGGCTATTATATGGAGCGATAAGGTGGTTTTGCCTGAAGATTCAGGTCCGAAAATTTCAATAATGCGTCCGCGCGGTATACCGCCGACCCCTAGAGCCATGTCGAGTCCCACAGAACCGGTAGGGATGACATTTATATCCACCTTGGGTGAATCACCAAACTTCATAATGGCGCCCTCCCCGAACTTATTTTGTATTGATTTTAGGGCATTCTCTAAGACAGACCCATCTTCTCCCTTATCATCTTTTTTCTTTGCCATAATTTAATAAATTAACCTATAATTTTTCTCATCGACATATCCAAACTTATCTTTTGCAGTGATGTTTATTATATTATACCCTGGCAGTAAGGCAAAGGTTTCATTAAAGTCTCCATTTTGGTTGATGGATATCTCTCTGCCATTTAGGGTTAAATCGATAGCATTCTTGGCATTACCAGTAAGTTCCACTACATTTGTATTGAGTTTACTCCCATCTTGTATGTTTACGTCTTTTATTTGGACACCTACAATTAAATAGTGTGAACGGAAAATAGAATATATAGCGATTAGCAGAAAAAACGCTGACAATATTACTATTTGTAGTATTTTTTTATCATTGCGGACCATAATTATGTTTCTTGTGATTCTTCTTCTGTTGATTCTTCCTCTTCTTGTCCTACGTCAACTCCCGCGGTCTCTAGTACTTCCCTAGGTTTGGCACCTTCGCCTGGACCGATTACCCCTCGTTCTTCTAATTTATCTATCAGGCGTGCAGCGCGGGCATAACCTAACTTTAGTTTTCTTTGCAAATAAGAAGTGGATGCTTTCCCAGCTTCGATTACGCACATCCTAGCTTCTTCGTAAAGCTCGTCTTCTTCCTCATCTTCATCTGCGTCAAGAGTGCTTTCGAAAATACTTTTATCGGCTGAAATAGATCCTGCGGAGAGTGTTATCTCGCCCAGTACTTCATCTTTATATGCATTTGAAAGATAACTTACTACTTTTTTTACTTCAGTTTCTGAAATAAAGGCACTTTGCAAACGTTCTGGCTGGGCCTCGCCCGAAGAGTACAACATGTCGCCAGCACCCAGAAGTTTCTCTGCTCCACCGGCATCGAGTATGGTACGCGAGTCTACTTGAGAAGATACCTTAAGGGCCACTCGAGCGGGGATGTTTGCTTTAATGAGGCCGGTAATAACATTTACCTCTGGTCTTTGGGTCGAAAGAATAAGGTGGATACCTACTGCTCTAGACATCTGAGCTAGGCGCACAATGGCTGATTCGAGCTCTCTAGGGTATGTGCTCATTATATCGGCTAGTTCGTCAATGATAATAACTATGTAGGGCAGGCGATCTGGCTCGGTATTTTCTTCGTTGCCCCCCTTCTTCTTCTGCTTGCCAAGGCAGTTGTTGTGGTATGATTCGATGTCTCGCACACCCTCTGCCTCTAATATGTCGTAGCGTCTATCCATTTCCTTTGCAGCCCATTTTAGTGCCAGAATAGTCTTTTTAGCCTCAGTGATAACTGGTGTAAGCAAGTGGGGAATGTTGTTGTATAGAGTAAGCTCAACTCGTTTTGGGTCGATTAAGATAAATTTAAGGTCGTCTGGGCCATTGCGATAGAGCAGGGAAGTAACCATGGAGTGTATAGTTACTGATTTACCAGATCCAGTAGTACCGGCGACTAAGCAGTGGGGCATTTTGGCCAAGTTGCCAAACATGGACCTTCCAGATATGTTTCGTCCCAGAGCTATGGTTAGAGGTTTGTGCGAATTTTGGAATTTGTCATCAGAAAGGAGAGTGGCCAGACCGACGATAGATTTCGCTTTGTTGGGGATCTCGATCCCTACTAATGATTTTCCAGGTATGGGAGCTTCGATGCGTATTGGATGCGCGGCCAGAGCCAGAGCCAAGTCATTTTGTAGCGCAACAATGCGTGAGAGTTTTACCCCTTCTGCTGGTTTTAATGCATAGCGAGTAACAGTGGGGCCTACAGTTACTTCATCCATTTCTACCTCGATGCCGAAGTTTTGGAGTGTTCGCTTGATAATGTTCGCATTTGCTTTTATGTCTCCAGTGTTTGGTTTCCCTTGATCTTCTTCTAGTAATGATAGGGGAGGGGGTACATAATTAGAAACCCGCTTGCCCACATTTTTCTTGATAGGCATTTCTTCTTCCTCTTCTTCCTTCTCGCCTTTTCTGATACCCAGCGCTTTTTTAATTTTGCTTCCAACACTTCCTTGCTCTTCCGTAGTCTCGGCGGAGGAGGGCTCCTCCTCTTTAGTTTCTTCGTCTTCCTCCTCGTCTTCAACATCTTCCTCTTCTTTATCGTCTTTGACCGTCTCGTCTTTTTTCCTGGATATAAATGACCATATTTTCTTAAGAAGAGGGGCTAGGTCAAGTTCTGTGTCGAATATTATCAAAATTGAGATTATGAGTACGGCGCCTAGGAAAATGATACTTGCGTATATGTCGAATAGGGCAACCAGCGGTGCAGAAAATATTTCCCCTAAAAGACCTCCGGCATTTTTACCGCCAGCAATTGAAATTAAACTCAGTGCTGAAAGAAGAAAGGTCGTGGCACTGATACCGTTTCTCCATCCGATGTTCGGTGTCTCTGATTTAATAAAAGAATAACCAAGAGCGACTAACAGGGCAGGTAGGAGAATATATCCTACCCCCAGAAGATAATAAAATTTTTCATAAACAAATCGTCCAGCCACGCCTGTTATATTGAACATTGCCATCAACAGAAAAAGAGCTAGAACAAAAAAAATTATTGAGGTTATTTCATACTTAGTTCTAGAGGTCAGTCCGTTTTTCTTTTTTGCCATGTGGGTATTTTAACACATTTTATTGGTAAAAAATAAAAATCAATTTTTATAATGCACGCATATCTACCTGGTGGCAGATTGCTCTGCTTGTCGCTCAAGAAAATAATATTCGGATTACCTCATTTATTTTCTAAGCTCCTGCGCAAGGCATTCTAAAAACTATTTTTATCTTTCAAGAATATGTGTACTTAGGATCTAATATACAGGGTCTTGAAGTGTTTTTCGATTGACTTTTACGCTGTCTTATACAATAATGGACAGATGTTACCGGGAGGAAAACATCTCTCAAATCTTATGACCAATACCGGAAATAATTTAACGGACACATTTTCTTCTGTGTCTTTTAATAAGACACAGAAACTAATAACTGCTTTATATATGGTAACGGACATTATGGATTCAGAAGAGCCAATAAGACATAAACTAAGGGATCTAGGTTCGGAAATTATATCGGACATGTATATAGTTCAGTCGAATCTTTCTGGACATACCGAACCAAGAAACTTGTACGATAGGATCTCAGAAATTGTCTCTTTTTTAGATATTGCCTCGGCAATGAGTTTTATTTCGGAAATGAACTATTCCATACTAAAGAAAGAATTTAAAGAACTAAAACGACAGATGGAGGAATATATAGGCACGAAAAATTCTTGGCTTACGGGATTCATTTCAGAAGATAGATATATAAGACAAGAGAGTGGTCTATCTAATGGACATATAAAGAGAATTAATCTTGGTGTCCAAAAGGGAAGTACACTAATGAAGGCTTTGTCTGATAAAAATTTTACAAAGAAGACTAATAAATTTTCTGTGTCTAATACGGTTGAAAATAATCAAAATAAATTAAATTCTAATAAAAAATCGCTTGATTTTGCTGTCCTTAAAAAGCAAAGAAGAGATAATATAATGGACATTATAAGAAATAATGGAGGTGATTCTAGTATAAAGGACATACGAGAAAAGATAAATATTGGTGTGACTGACGATATGATTTGTAGTGAAAAAACTCTACAGAGAGAATTGGTGTCCATGGTGAAAGACGGTGTCCTTAACAAGGCAGGAGAGAAGCGTTGGACCCAATATTCTATAAAAAAGTAGGTTTAGATAAAAAATTGGTACTTAGTTTTTTATCCATAAAACAACGCTAAAAACCATAAATGTCAAGTAAATATTTACCATTTAGCTTACCCCTTGTATTTTGCACTCAAATATGCTAATATGGCCTTGTGGCTAATAGCTTAAAAAGGCTAGTTATCCACATAATATCTTGCTCTCTATTGGAGCTACATATTATAATGTCCTTGTGTTTGGTGTGCGCGTTTTTCGCGTAGCGCTTTACACAAAAATTGTATTTGTTTTCTTTCTCGGTTTCGTCGAAAAAATCCTGGAAGAAAATAAATGTCCATTGAAAACCGAATAATCAATCTGTTTAGAAATTAATTTCTAAAGCAGGATTGAGCAGTTTAGTTTTCAATGTTTGGTTTAAATCTGTTCGTTTTTTCAAACTTCTGCCACATTAAAATTTTTTATTAGTTTTTGGCAGAAAGAGAAAACGATAGAAAAATACGCTTTTAGTTTTGTCGAAACTAACTTAATGGCGTAAAAATTAAAAAAGTTATATGAGTAAATTATTAAAGTCAAAAATTCTTTTTGGACTTGTAGTAGTTGCTATCATGTTTGTAGGAGTTGTAGCTGTTAGCTCAACTGCTTCAGCTGATTGTACAATTACAAGTACACTAAGAGTAGGTTCTACAGGTTCTGAAGTTTCATGTCTTCAGAGTAAAGTAGGAGCAACTGCTGATGGAGTATTCGGTCCTATGACCAAAGCCGCAGTTCAGGCCTTCCAAACAAACAATGGATTGGTTGCTGACGGTGTTGTTGGTCCTATCACGCGAGGAGCTCTAGGTGGTGTTATGGCTTCTACTGGCGGAACTTCTGTTGCCCTATGTCCTAACGGTATGACAATTGCAAGCAACTGTGCTGCAGCTCCGGCTACAACTTCTGTTGCCCTATGTCCTAACGGTATGACCATTGCAAGCAACTGTGCTGCCAGCCCAACAGCAGGCACCACTTCAGGTGCTGAGGGTTCAGTAACTGTAACTTATGCAGCTGTCCCTTCAAACGCCTTAGCTGTTAACAAAGGAGAAACTAAGGATGTTATCGGTATCAACATAAAAGCTACCGGTTCTGATATGACTGTTTCTCGTCTATGGTTAGATGTGAATGCTCGTATTTGGTTATACGCTGATTCCATCTCTGTATTAGACGGTTCAACAGTTATCGCAACACTTCCTCTTTCACAGTCAACTGTAGAGGAAATCACACCTGGTTCTTCTTACACAGTTAAAATGGAAGGTTTCAGCTTTGTAGTTCCAAAAGATACTACAAAGACATTGACAGTTAAGATCAGTCGTCCAACACTTACAACCTCTTCTGGTGACGTAACTGTTGCGGCTACAAGTTCAGTTAGAGCAGTGGATGGCGCAGGTATCACAGATACTTACACCCTTCCTTCAGCTCGTACCTTGAATCTTGCAAACGTAACAGCAGCAACTGGTACGATGACAAATACTTTGGCAGCAAGCACTCCAGTTACGCAATCAATTAGCGGCCTAAGTACTACTGCTGGTAACACTACCGCAGTTAAATTGTTAGACTTCGATCTTAAAGCTACAGACGGTGCTGTAAATGTAACCGCTATTACCGGGCATCTTGCTTCTGGTTCTGGCAATACATGTATCGTATCTGAATGTGTAGCTTCTGTAGAACTTCGTGATGGTTCAACAGTTCTTGATTCTGTAACAGGTTCACCTACATTGTCATTCGGTTCTTCTACAGCTCTTGATATCGATGTTGCAGCGGGTGCCACAAAGACATTGTCAGTTTGGGGTATCATAAATCATGTTGCATCTAGCTATGTAGTAGCTGGTGATAGCATCACTGCTTCTATCACAGCAACAACTGGTACATCTGGTGCTTCATTTACCGCTGCTAACACGTCAAATACTGTAACAGGTAATGCACAATACCTATTCCAGTATGCGCCTACGTTCGCATTGGTAAATACAGGAGCTAACCCAACTTCAGCAACTCAAGTAGATGAATCAACTTCAACTACTACTACGAAGTCAGCTAACTACCAGCTTTCATTCTCTGTAACGGCTCCAGCTGGCAGCGCAATATATGTTGACGTACCTAGTACGATTCAGGTTCAGAACTACGCTGCATCTCCTTCCATCCCTGGTGCTTCAAAACTTAGCAATTCATATGGAGGAACTTTGACCACTTCATACACAATCTCAGGAGAATCCAACACGGGTTCAACTTCTGGATATGATTTGATCAATGCTGGACAGACCAGGATCATAACAGTTTCTGGTTACATTCCTCACGGAACAGCAGCTGGTTACGCTGGTATGAGGATCGCAGCAGTTAAGTGGAATACCACTGACGCTACATCTGGTACCACAACGCAATCTTGGGGTCTTTCAGCAATCAAGACACCTACTGCGTACGTAACCTTGAACTAGTCGTTGATATAACCCTTGGTTAATACGCCTTAAAAAGTATTCTCTGAGTTCATTCTTTAATCCTCTTATGCCAAATGGCTAAAAGACTGGAGACAAAAGTATGAGCGAAGAGTAAACAAAAAACCACCCTTTCGAGGGTGGTTTTTTGTTGTCTTTTTTGTTATTGTTTACTGTGTATGATGTCTAAACTCACTAAAATATGTTTGTGGGTGTTGGCTTTTATCCCACTAATATCTGACAATACAATATTTACGCCCACAAACAGCAGTTTCTTCATGCGTTCGTTTATTGTTCTTACTAGCGTATTACTTCTAATTCATTTTCTTTCATCCAAATCTTTCAGAGATCACACAGTTCATAAGCTAAAAAAAATAATTAAAAATCCGCTTTTTCTTTCCGTATTTTCTTTTGTCGTTCTATTTGCCATAAGTACGATTTTTGCCGTAGATAAATATGATGCTTTTTGGGGCAATCTCGAAAAGGCTGAAGGGCTAGTGGGTATGATATATTTTTTCAGTTTCTTCACTTACAGCTTGCTTGTTTTCGAGAAAGAAGATTGGCTGTGGTTTTTTAAGCTAAGCTTGTTTGCATCTTTTGCGTTATTAGCCAGAGAGTTTTTTGAGTTTTTTGCTTACGCTAAGGTGGATTCTTTTGTGGGTAATGCAACTTTTTTGGCGGGATATCTTCTTTTTTCAATTCTTTCTTCTTTTATTGTATTTAGCGAGACAGATAGCAGATTTTATAAGTATTTTTCAGTTATTATATTCGTATTATCTATATTTGGAATTTTTATAGCCCAGAATAGGGGTACTATAGTCGGACTTGTTGCCGGTCTCCTTTTCCTCTTGGTTTACGGTATTTTCAAGGGTAAAAATATTTCATATAAAAAATTAAATTTTCGTACCACCTCAATCATTCTTTTATCTATCCTTGTGCTGTTTTCCTTCATTTTTATTCCAACTAGGAAAAGCGAAATTTGGCAACATGTCCCAGGGTTAAGAAGAATAGCTGCTATAGGTAGCGGGGATACTACTACTCAAACTAGGATTTTAATGGGCGAAATTAGTTTGAAAGCTGTTAATCCGACAGAAAATGGCTTAAAGAAACTTTTGATAGGTTGGGGGCCGGAGAATTTTAGCAATGCTTACGGTGAATACTTTGTTCCTAGGCAGTTTGATTTTGAAAAAAGATGGTTTAATCGAGCCCACAATGAGTTGTTTGATACGTTAGTCATGAACGGGCTTTTGGGCCTTATGGCCTATTTGTCTATATACTTCTTTTTTTTCAGATCTATCTTTAAAAGAAAAGAAATTTCTTTGATGAATATAGGACTAGCATTCTTTGGCGTTTCGTTTTTGACATACCTGTTGTTCATATTTGACCAAATGACTACTTATATCCCATTTTTCGCTGTACTATCTTTGGCTCTATATTTATCTATCAACAATGGCAATAACGATAGCCAGACGAACGACAAAAATATTGTAAATAACACTGATCTTGCTGTAACCTCAAAACGAAATCTAGTTTTGTCGGCAATATTTATCTTATCTTTAACGCTATTTATGTGTTTTGTGTATGTAAAAAACGATTTGACGGGATTTATTCAAATGAAAGAATATGATTCTCTAAGAAGGAAAAATGACTTGATTGATATCTCAAATAATATCGATAAAGTATTCGAGCCATTTACTGTGGCGCAGATGGCGATCAGAAAAGATTTTTTGCTTTTCATTTCTGCCAATTATGACCCTGACAATAAAGATATCGTGAGATTGTATAATCTTGCCTTTTCCAAGGCGGATGAATATCACCAAAAGGTTCCCTTGGATATACAATTTTGGTCTATTTTGGCTTATACCTATCATAATCAAGGTATTAATTCAAACAACCTAGATCATCTAGAGTTTCTAAAAAGAGCAGAGCAATATTTCAAAGAGATACTTTTACTTGCCCCACAAAGACCAGATTTTAACTATGTTTTGGCATTAAACTGGTTTTACCAAGGAAGATATGTTGAATCCTTCGATTACTTTGAAAAGATTTTTAACAACGTTCCCAGCTATTTTGCTAAAAATAATAGCGGGGGAGCAGAGGAAGTATATCTTGCTTTTATAAAGCATTTCTATAAAACAAGAGACAAAGAAAACTTTATCCGAGCTGCGGAACGCTTAAAAGAAAACAATTATGCCGGTGCAACCACCTTGGACCAGATTATTGCATATCTAAATAAAACTAATATTTGGCCTGTGATTACTTTTGATTAGCATACGCAGATGACAACGGCAATAAAAATATGTCTTTGGGTTTTGGCTTTTATTCCGCTCGTATCGGACAATACAGTATTTTCGCCTGCCAACAGCAACTTCTTCATGCGTTCATTTATTATTATAGCTAGCGTATTATTCCTAATTCAATTTTTTTACTCCAAGCTGTTTAGAGAGGGGATGGTAGAAAAAACCAAGAAACTCTTCAGACATCCCATAATCATATCTATCCTTGCCTTTCTTTTAATATCAATAATTAGCACTGTATTTGCCGTAGATAAATACAGTGCTTTTTGGGGTACCGTTGAGCGAGCCGAGGGACTTATGGGGCTAATATATTTTTTCAGCTTCTTTGTGTTTAGTTTTTTTCTTTTCGAGAAAAAAGATTGGTTGTGGTTTTTTAAGCTAAGCCTGTTTGCATCTTTTGCCATCTTAGTCAAAGAATTTTGGGAATTTTTAAATCACACCCCGATCAACTCTTTCTTTAGCAACTCTACATTTTTATCGGGATATTTATTGTTTTCAATGGCTTGTGCTTTTGTCGTGTTTGGCGAGACCAAGAACAAATTTTTTAAATATCTTTCAGTTTTTGTAGCTATTTTTTCTGTTCTGGGTATATTTGTAGCCCAGACCAGAAGTGCCATAGTCGGACTTATTGCCGGCTTCCTTTTTCTTTTGGTTTACGGTATTTTCAAGGGTAAAAAT
>Ga0210057_1006138_pt1 | contig 15074 bp, 17 predicted proteins | sample CryGeyCG2114_010_2_FD_183968 | JGI IMG/M metagenome (GOLD analysis project Ga0210057, IMG submission 183968) | Groundwater microbial communities from aquifer - Crystal Geyser CG10_big_fil_rev_8/21/14_0.10 (SPAdes) (version 2) | ecosystem: Environmental > Aquatic > Deep subsurface > Groundwater ... | reverse complement strand
TTTCTACCACTTCAAAAAGAGCCTTTTTATTTTGGCTTTCAAGCAAGCTGTGGATCGGTGGTAATTTTTCTTCAAACACCACCTCGGCCGCTCCGCCTTTTATAGAAATAATTGTTCCTTGAATATTTGTCATATTATTTTATGTACCGCAAAACTTTCTAATTGTTTTTGGGTTACCAAACGACGACGTTCTTTGATGTAATCAAAAGTGAATTTTTGTACAAATTCTTCAGTTTTGGCAGACGCATGCTCCATCGTTACCATTCTGGCAGAAAACTCTGACAATTTCGTTTCCATAATAATTTTATGGAAAAATATATTAATATATTTTTGTAAGAATCTGTCAAAAATAATACTTTTTGATGGTTCAAATATCGGCAAACCAATTCCAGCTTCGATTGAAGACAACTTAAATTGGAAAGGTAAAAAATTAATAATCACCGGCTCCTGCTGGGATAAAGTAAAAAATTTTGAATATAATATATCTATTTTAGAAAAATTAAACTCTGTAAATTTATCAAAAACATAATCCGTAATCTGTTTGATCTCTGCTTCTTGAGGCAAACCGTCAGAACTAGGAAAAAATTTTACTATTGGTGCCCCCTCTTCTTTTAGATAACTTTCGCCCTTTGAACCAACAACTACCACTTCATCATACTCAACCCTATTGGTTAAAAAAGTATTTATAACATTATGCCATAGACCACCCACCAAACCTTTTTCTCCGGTTAACACCACCAACATTCTTTTGCCGGATTTTTTCTGCAAAAGCGGATGTGTGCTCTTTTGATAAAACAAGGATAATCTAGACAAAATCTTTTCAATTTCTTGACTGTAAAGATCAAGATTATTAACTTCTTGCCTTAAAAAATGCACCGAGGAGGCAGCCACTTTTTCTACTACCTTTACCGTCTCAGATACATTCTCGAATCCCTGTATTTGACTTTTGTAAACTAAATAAGTTTTCATTTATCAGAAATAAATTCTTGTTTAAAATCTACTACTATTTCTTTTATTTTTTCTTTTTGTTGTTTATCAAATTTACCTTCTTTTATTTTATCTAAAATTTCAAAATAACGATTCCTTATCAATTCCAGTAAAATGTCCTCAAAACTTACCCACTTATCTTTTTCTATGTCATCAAACAACCCCTCTTCTACTATATAAAACAATATCACCTGCTCCATCCAATTTATGTTGGTGTGTTTTTCTTGTTTTAAAAGCTCAAGCATAAGATCGCCTCTATTTATTTTCTTCTGGGCCTCACTACTAATAACCGTTTCAATCTGAGATAATTTTTGCAATTCTTTATATTGAGAAAGAGCTAAGCGGATCCCTCCAATTACCTCGGTCAAAATAGGAGGTTGGGCTTGAGAACCAATTCTAGAAACTGACAAACCCACATTTACTGCCGGAACAAAACCTTTTTGGAAGAGACCGCGTTCTAAATAAATCTGACCGTCCGTAATAGAAATAATGTTGGTTGGTATAAAAGAAGTAATATCCCCTTCTTGAGTTTCAACAATCGGCAAAGCGGTTAGTGAACCACCGCCCTTTTCTTTAGACAATTTGGCAGCTCTCTCCAGTAGAACAGCGTGCAAAGAAAAGATATCACCAGGATAGGCCTCTCTACCGGGAGCTCTTTCCAGCAATAGAGAAACACTACGGTATACTTTGGCGTGCTTGGACAGATCATCATACACCACTAAAGCATCCTTACCATGGTCACGGAAATATTCACCAATAGCACAACCAACAAATGGCGCTAAATACTGTTGGGCAAAAGAAGTCTTAGCAGTAGCTGCAACAATCACGGTATATAAAAAAGTATTGTTTCTTTCAAAAAGAGCCGCAATCTCTTGTAATTCTTGTTCTTTCTGACCACAGATAACATAAACACAAAAAATTTTCTGATCGGCGTGCTTTTGGTTTAACACTGTATCTATCGCTATAGTACTTTTTCCTAACTTGCGATCACCAATAATAAGCTCACGCTGACCACGACCAAGCGGCAGATTTGTATCAATAATTTTTATACCGGTAGTAACCGGTTTATCAACTGGCGCGCGATCAATTATGGACGGTGCATCCTTAAACACCGAAACCGGACGACCGTGATTGTCCCCCAACTCATCAATTGGTTTGCCAAAACCATTTACTACTCTGCCTAATAAATTTTCAGTAACAGAAATAGAGAAAGATCTAGAGCTACGAAAAACCGGCTGACCCAAGTCAAACTTTTCATCAAAAAACAAAGCCTCAACAAACTCATTGTCGAAACCAACGACCAAAGCTACCTCATTGCCGTTGGCATCCAGTAGCACTTCATGTACAAAAACATTGGGCAAACCTTGAATTTTGGCTACACCCGAAAAAAATGACGATATACGACCGGATTCTAAATTTAGATTACTCTTTTTCTTCATCTTTTTTAATAATTGCTAATTGATTTTTTATTTGTTTTATTACCGCTTTCTTTTCCTCCTGAGCAGTTTTAGATGCTCGATCTTTTATTTGGGTGGCGATTTTTTCAGCTTCAGAAATAATTTCTTTAGCCCTTTTCTTTGCTTGTGAAATTTCTGATTTTTTTTGTTCGGAAAAAGATAGCTTTTCTTGGGCCAATATTTTTGATTGTTCTTGAGCATCTTTCAACTCGGCTTCATCCTTTTCTATCCTCTTTATGATTGGCTTATACAAAAATTTAGTAAGTATCCAAAGCAATATGCTAAAATTTACCACTTGAGCTATCAATAAATTTAGATCGATACCTAGACTACCTAAAAAATTCATAATTATTTAACAAATTTTAGAATAAGAGCAACCACCAAAGAATAAATAGCAATCGCTTCGGCAAATGCAATCGCAATAATCATTGCAATCTGAATTCTTTCAGAATTTTCTGGATTACGAGCCATACTCATGAGAGCGGCGGCTCCGATCATACCAATTGCCAAAGCAGGGCCAATCGCCCCAATGGCCATTACAAAGGCTGAAGGATCTTGAATCATATATTATTAGGAATTAAATAAATAAAAAATTATTTTGTTGCTATTGGTCTATTATGACGATCAATAGTGCTGGTTTTGATAAAAGTCAAAGTTAGCATAGCAAAAATGAAAGCTTGAATAACACCAACAAATACTTCCAAAATCATAAACGGTATGGGTATGATATAAGGCACTATAAAAGCAATTACTAAAAGCAACACTTCTCCCGCAAAAATGTTACCAAATAGCCTAAAAGAGAAAGATAATATTTTGACACCTTCTGATATCATTTCAAAAAAACCTAAAATAAATTTGATAGGGTTGGTAAAATTCAAAAACCGGCTAACATACTGTCTGATACCCAGCGCTCCTAATGAAAAAAATTGAATGGCCACTACTGAAAAAAGTGCTAATGAAACAGTGGTAGTCAAATCACTGTTGGGAGAACGTAAAACCGGAAACTGACCAGCTGAAGTAACTACAAAGAATGACCCTAAAAAACCTGGGGTAAGCGCCAACAAATTAGCAGTTACTATAAAAAGAAAGAAAGTGGCTACCAAGGGCAGAATCCTTTTTGAAAGACCCCTGTCCTGAGTAACTAAATCAATGAATTTCAATAATTCAAACATCAACACCCTCATAGCATTGATGAATATATTTTTACGATCTTTGATTTTAAAATGAAAAATGATAGATAATATTATAAAAGACGTAGTTACTATGATAGACGTAACAAAAGCATTGGTCATCTTGAGACCAAACACCGATAATACATATTCGGATTGTAAACTGATGTTAATCATTTTTAGAATCCTTAATTAAAGGAATGATCATATGATAACCTTCATATATTGTGACCACCAAACTGGTAATAAATCCTAAAATTATAAAAGTTGGTTCAGTTTTAAAAAAATCGTCTATCAGATATCCAAAAAACATAAAACAGCCAATCGAGATAGCCACGATAAATCCCAGCTGCCAAGCCAATGACATGGCATAAAAAATCTTAAAATTATTTCTGCCTGACATCTTGTTATATTATAACAAAAATTTAAACAAATATAAAATACTGTCTATAGTATACCACTTATCAAAGTAAAAAAAAATCACCCCAAATGAGATGGGTGATTATTTTTTACTTTTTAGAAAAATATTTTCCTGATCTTTGGTAATAGATGACTCTCCGGTGCGGTCATAAACATAGGTCCGACTACTGCGCTTATGAATTTTGAAACTGGCCTTTATAACCTTTTGAACGAACTGATAATCCGTACCATACTGTACGGGCGGTCTACCGCCTACTTTTTTAAATACTGCCCTCTTAACAAAGAAAGTACCTCCAATAGCACATTCATCCAAATGAATCATTTGACCGGGAGTTTCTATGTCCACTACGTACGGACTGCCGATAACCTCAACTTTAGACATCAACAAATCTATATTTTGATTATTTTTTAAAAAATTCGAATTATCCATTAAATGGTTGGGTTTATAATAATCATCAGCTCCAAGCGTAGTAATATAAGAACCAGTAGATACGCTAAATCCCGAATTTATCGCTTTGGAAACACCAGAATGTTTTATATCCAACAATTTAATTTTAGAATAACTTTTAAGATATTTTTTGGCTACATCAAGTGAGTGGTCAGACGAACCGTCATTTACAATTATTAACTCCCAATCAGAACTGGTTTGTTGAATCACTGAGTCAATCGCGTGGGCCAAAAATTTACCTTGATTATAAACCGGCAAAATAACACTAATAAACGGACAATTAGCTGATTTCCGAGTTGTATTTTTCAATTTGGACATTTTAAAAAATTTGAGTAAATAAAGGCAGAGTCTTTTTTAAATAATTATACATCATATGCCCAACAACCAATAGCGATTTAACACAAAAAAACCAAAAAGTCATCAACCGCTCTGCTTTTTGTATAATTTTTTATACAGAAAGCAGTTTGGCGGTCGATGACTTCTTCCTCCTCACTGCCACCCTTTTCAAGGTGGTCCACGCGCACACATAGTGCCTCCTTGGTCAGCCTTGACCTTTGCGCGACAGACGACGTCGGGCCCGTGGGCGATGTACCAACAGTGCCAACTCCAGCCTCCTGTACCTCGGATCGTCCGGTTGGATCTGGAACTCCCGAAAGTACAGTTCCATTTCCAACAAAACGAACTGGGTTGGAAAAAAGAGGCGATGGGTGATGAAGGTTCTGATCATGCGTCGAGCGGCGGCTTCATGATCATCCGATCCCCGCTTGGCGTTGACACATGTGCCCAGAGTCAACGCGAGGATCAGGCCGACAAATCGACCTATGATGAAGATGATCAAGGCCAAGACGGCCACGAACGCGAGCAGAACAAGATGGTTGACCATGGCGTTTCCTCCTGTCGTCATGGGGGTTGGGTTGTCTCAAAAAGACATGTTAACTTAGCATAAATAATAAAAAAAGTCAATAAAAACACACCGATTTTGGTCGGTGTGGTCTAAAAAAATGAATTTTGCCCTATTTTTAGCTATTTTATGCTATAAAATCGTGAGTTTGTTTTTGCCATAGCGAATAATACCGCCCTTTTAACTTTAGTAGTTGGTTATGGTTACCTTCCTCTATCACTTTGCCCTCATGCATCACAATTATACGATCAAGTCCGGCCACCGTACTAAGACGGTGGGCTATAATTATGGCTGTTTGTTTACCGATTATCTCAGGTAAAGCACGTTGTATTATTTGTTCACTTTCACTATCCAGCGCACTGGTAGCTTCATCAAAAATCATAATTGGAGCTTTTTTCAATATGGCTCTGGCAATCACCACACGCTGTTTCTGACCACCGCTTAATTTTACACCTCGTTCTCCCACTATCGTATTATACCCGTTGGGTAATTTAGATATAAACTCATGGGCATGGGCAGCCTTGGCCACCTTAATAATCTCCATATCACTGACGTCTTTATTGTAATAAGCAATATTTTCTCTAATACTTCTATGGAACAGTAAAGGTTCCTGGGGCACATAGGCAATTTTGCTTCTCAACTCAGTTTGTTTAACATTACGAATATCAATACCATCAATTTTTATTGACCCACTGTCAGCATCATCAAATCTAAGTAATAAGTTGGCTAAAGTACTTTTACCAGCACCACTTAAACCAACCACCCCAACCTGCTCCCCGCCCTTTATTTTTATATTTAAATCAGCAAATACCGGTATCTTCTTGCCGCCGGTAGAATTAGACGAGTAGCTAAAACAAATATTATCTATATCGATCGCTCCTTTTTTAATTAAAAAATTTTCTGGATTAACAGCGTCCTGTATGGTTTCATAATCATCACCCAAATATTTTAAGGTGGGATAAATTTTAGTTATCAAATCATCATGTGTAGCTATCAGTTCTGGCAAGGAACTAACATTTCTGACAATTTGAAACATATAAGTTAACGTCAAAACGATCAACCCTAAAGATTGTGGACTAACTCCAGAAGATGAACTGATAATAAAATAAATCGCTCCAGATATACCACAAGCAGTCACTATGTTCCGAGGAAGATCAAGTATGGCTGTAGTTCTGCGACGCAACTCAAACGCAGAAGTTTCTTCGTTGGCATATTTAGCCATGCGACTACGGGCCTGGTCCTCAACCCCACTTGATTTAAAGGCAACGATATTAGTAATAATATCAGACACTTCACCGGTGACTTTTCGATAAACTTCATGCGACATTTCTCGATATTGATTGGCCTTTGATGACGACCAGCTCACATAAATAAATTGAACTAAAACAATAACCGCGGCCAACAAACCTATCGGCACAGAAACAAAAAACAAAACAATTGGCGGCAAAACCATAGAGATAAAAGTGCCCAATGCTTCTCCACGGAAAAAACGCACTAAAATTATAGATCCGTCCAAATGTTGTCTAAATATACTAGATAGATAACCGGTCTGATTGTCGCGATAAAACGAAAGATTTTTGCCGATTAATTTTTTATAATAGGCCATCATAAGCCGGCCATACTCTTGATTTTCACTATGTAAAGTTATTAATTCACCACATGTGCCAACTAACGAACCCAAAACATAAGCAATGAAAAAATAAAAAATATGTTTTTTAGCAATATCAAAATTCCCTGAAGCAATATCAGACGTTACTTGGGCCATCAAAAAAACCCCATATACTCTCATGACCACAATACGAAAAATCTCCGCAGAAAAACCAATCCATTCCCAAAGATTGCGGCCGTAAGTATTTAAAATATATTTATAGACTTCTTTATTCATGTAAATCCCAGCCTTATCTTTCATGACTATTTTATTATATATTAAAAACAATTTTAAAACAAAAAAGAGACTTGCGTTTGCAAGTCCCCCGAATCGTAGCCCCAACGAGAATCGAACTCGTATTACCACATTGAAAGCGTGGTGTCCTAACCATTAGACGATGGGGCCATATACTTACGAACGATATTATATATCATTTCATCAAAAAGTCAATAGAAAGGCAAGTAAACCCCCTTGAACTTTAACCACAAATTGTCTATGATATATCTCTATGATAATACTTGGTATAGAATCATCTTGTGACGACACCTCTGTGGCTTTGTTGGATTGTTCCGATAAAAACAGCCCCATTATTTTGTCTGAAAAAACTGCTTCACAAATTGAAATTCACAAAAAATACGGTGGAGTAGTACCGGAAATTGCCGGCAGAATGCACGCTGAAAAAATAGTGCCACTCATTGAAGAAGTGTTAAAAGACCAACCCAAACCAGACGCGATAGCCGTCACTGCCGGTCCCGGATTAATCACCGGCCTCATTGTTGGCGTTGAAGCGGCCAAAACTCTATCGCTGGCATGGAACATTCCACTGATTGCTGTAAATCACTTGCAAGGACATGTTTACTCCGTAGAACTTACACCTGATCAAAAAATTATCTACCCAGCGATCGCTTTGGTGGTAAGTGGCGGTCATACTGAGATAGTACAGATAGAAAAACCAGGAGCCTACAAACCGCTTGGAGCCACAAAAGACGATGCCGCCGGAGAATGCTTTGACAAAGTTGCCAAACTGTTAGGTCTGCCCTACCCTGGCGGACCACAAATTTCCAAATTGGCCCAAACCGGTAAAACTACTGCCATAAATTTTCCTCGTCCAATGATAAAAGAAAATAATTTTGATTTTTCTTTTTCCGGGTTAAAAACCTCCGCGCTTTATTGGTTGAAGGATAATCAGTTGTTAAACGAAACCGACACTGAAAATTTTTGTGCGAGTTTTGAACAAGCGATTGTCGATGTGCTGATACACAAAACTATTAAAGCAATAAAAAAATACAGTCCAAAAACTGTAATTTTAGCTGGAGGAGTTAGCGCCAACAAAAAACTGCGAGAGTCTTTAAAAAAAACAATTAAAAATGAATTTCCAAAAGTTAATTTCTTCTTTCCTGAATTAAAATATTGTATGGACAACGCCGCCATGATTGCTATGGCCGGATATTACCAAGCAAAGAAAAATAACTTTACTAGTTGGGATAAAATTTCCGCTGATCCAAATTGGCACTTGACCAATTAACTTAAAATTTTACTCTCCCAACAATTTATCTACCAGTTGCTTCAATTCTTCATCTGAATAATAATTCAACACCACCGTTCCTCGATCACCTTTCTGAGTAATATTTACTTTGGTGCCAAATTCAGCTCTCAATTTATCCTCCAAAAATATTATATTTGGATCTTTCCTGATAGGATGATTCCTTAAAACTTTTTGTTTATTTGCTTCACGCTCTAGATCACGTACGGTCATTTTCTGTCCCAACATTGAAGAAAGCATATTCAACTGTTCTTTGTCAGTAGGCAAAGACAACAAAGCTCGTGCCTGACCAGAGTTTATTTTTCCATCGATTAAAGCAGATTGTACTGCGGCTGGTAAATCCAACAAACGAACTGCATTGGCAATCGCCGGACGACTTTTTCCCACTCTATCCGCTACCTGTTGTTGGGTGAGATTAAATTCATCCATCAAACGTTTATAAGCAAACGCTTCTTCTAACGGATTCAGGTTCTCACGCTGAATATTTTCAATTAAAGATATCTCCAATTTTTCCTGATCTGGCCATTGTTTTATCAAAGCCGGCACAGTAGCTAAACCGGCCAATTGACCAGCTCGCCAACGACGTTCACCGGCTACCAATTCATAGCCACCATCTGATTTTTCTACTACTAAAAGTGGTTGCAAAATCCCATGCTCTTTGATCGAAGCGGCCAATTGTTCCAACTCTTCTGGTTTGAATTGTTTGCGCGGTTGTTTGGGATCGGGAGATATTTTACTAATTGGTATAAACCAAATCTTACCTTCACCTTCAGATGAAGCCACGTTTGGATGGTTAGATTTAGTGGTGGGCGTGATTAATGCCCCTAATCCTCGGCCTAAAGACATATTTTCTAATTATTTTTTTCAAAAAAATCTAAAATTTCTCGCGATAGCCTCTCATAGGCTTTGGCTCCCTTGCCTTTTGGTTCATAGTGAAAAATACTTTTTCCAAAGCTAGGAGCCTCGGCCAAGCGAACGGTTCTAGGTATAACTGAACGAAAAATATTATTTGGGAAAAATTTATATAATTCATTTAATACTTCTTCGGATAATTTGTTACGACCATCAAACATAGTAACTATCGCGCCCAAAACACTCAATTCCGGTTTGATATTATCTTTTACCAACTCAACTGTTTTCAAAAGCTGTCCTAACCCTTCTAAGGCATAATACTCCGCTTGCACTGGTATTAAAATATGATCGGCCGCCACCAAACCATTCAAAGTCAAAAGTCCCAGTGACGGAGGACAATCAATGATCACATAATCATAAGCATGTTTCACTTCAGATAGTACATCTGAAAGTTTGCGCTCTCTCCCCTCCACACTTACCAATTCTACATTAGCACCGGCTAAATCTGGGGTAGCTGGTACAACTCGTAAACCGGCATGCAACGTGTTTGCGACCACATCATGAGCCCGTGCCTGACCTGTGAGAGCATGATATAAACCGGTTTGCAGTTCACGATATTTTATACCTAAACCTGAGGTGGCATTGCCTTGTGGATCTAAGTCAACTAACAACACAAATTTACCGGCTTCCGAAAGAGCGGCGGCTAGATTTACAGCCGTAGTGGTTTTACCTACTCCACCTTTTTGGTTTACTACAGAAATTATTACAGACATATTTTAGATAAAAATATTATAGCATAAAGTTGACAAAAGATAAAAGATTGGCTATAATTTTTCTATTATAAAAGCCGCGGTGGCGGAATTGGTAGACGCACTGGACTCAAAATCCAGCGATGGCAACATCATGAGAGTTCGATTCTCTCCCGCGGCACAAATTCAATCGGTCGATACGTAAGTACCGACCGATTGTGTATTTAATTTAAATATACAATCGGTTCGTACTCACCACTGACAGTTCAATCCCCGTGGTTGAAAAAACCACCTGACGGAGGCAGAGATGGAGGAACTCATCCGAGTGATCACGAATTGGGACGGCACCGAAGAGGAGCTCGTTCAATTCTGCAGGGCCGACAAGCACACGTTGATCGACATCCGACTGGTGGGCAAGGCAGAGGGAGAAAGCCGACAAGCACACGTTGTCTTTCCCCACTACGCCTCTATCGGCAACAGGAGGTATCGCCACTTCGCTGTCTGCACGACCAATCCAGGAGACACCACCACCATCGCGAACATCGAACGCGAACGAGTGCTGGTCGTGGTCAACCAACTGGATCGGCACAGCGACGACAGTGATCAACCAGACGAACAACGGCTGGTGCTGATACCACTGCAGGATTAGCCTTATCTGGCAGAAGATAACGAACCACAACAACCAACAAGGAGGTGCAACTGGAGAATGTCTGCCCATTCTCCTCACCTAAAAATTTAAAACCACAGATATATTCTGTGGTTTTTTAATTATCACTGTATTTTTTCCAATTGGTTCTTTATCATCGGCCAAATCTGTTTGCGAAGGATCAAACCATCTCTTATCACATAATCACCTATAAAATCTAAATTGAACATTTGTCCAATCAAATTTTTGGTGTCATTATCCGATGTCACAAAATAATTCCTACCATTTTCTAGATCAACTAAATTCAAAAATATAAAATCAAGTTGATCTTTGTTTTTGATATCCTGTAAAATCGAAAGAATCTCTTGCAGTCTGTTAGCTACCAATTTTTCTGAACCAACGATCTCGAGCTGAGGCATGACCATTCTTTTTTCAGCAATAACTCTAGTAACCGTAATCTCGGCTAGCAAAGCGGCCTTTAATTTTTCTCCGGTCAAATCTGATTTAGCAGCAAATAATTCCCGAAAATAATCACGAGGCAACTGAGAAATTTTAAACAACTCTTCAGCGACATTTTTGTCACGCTGGGTTGTAACACTGCCTTTGAAATTCAAAGTATTAGAAATAATAGCGCTTAGCAACAAAATAGCCGCCTCACGCGACATGCTCTGTTTATTTTGTACAAATCTCTCGGCTACCAAGGTAGCGGCTGAACCGACCAACTCTATTTGTTTCTTGGCATTTTTGAAATCATCGAGCTGACCAATCAAGCGGTGATCAATAATCTCGACTACTTTGTCCGCCGCTATTTTGTCATCTAGTAAAAAAAGTTCACTTACATCCACCAAAACTACTTTATCAAAATCAAAAGCATCAACTATCAGCGGCAAAGTAATACCAAAACGAGCGGCCACGTACTGCGCTTCTTCATGAGGAGAACCCAAAAGACCGGCCACTGCTAATGTACCGGTCTGATTTAAAAATTCCGCATAAGCCAAGGCGCAGGCAGTGCCATCCATATCAGGATTAATATAACTTGTAACCAAAACTCTTTCCATAATTATGGCTTCAAACGACTAATTGTTCTTGGAAAAGGAATACATTCACGAATATGTTCTACACCAGATATCCAACGCACCACTCTCTCTAACCCAATTCCAAATCCGGAATGTGGGACGCTGCCATATTTGCGCAAATCCAGATACCAATTGTAATCAGTCTCATTGAGTCCTTCCGCTTTGATGCGGGCTCTTAATAATTCAATATCATCTTCACGTTGACTACCGCCGATCAACTCACCGCCGCCTTCAGTCGCAATCAAATCATCATTATAAACCAAATCTGGATTTTCGGCCGAGCGTTTCATATAAAATGGTTTGATACTCTTTGGCCATTTTTCTATAAATACTGGCACTTCGCTATCTTTGGTAAGCAATCCTTCATCGTCATTGCCAAGATCTTCACCATATTTGATATCACTACCCATTTCATTTAATTTTTTAATCGCTTCATCATAAGTATAACGTGTAAAAGGCGCGTCTACTTTTTTTAGATTTTCAATATTGCGTTCTAGGATGACAAATTCTTCAGAACAATGTTCTAAACAATAACGCACGATATGGCGCACTAACCCTTCTTGAATTTTCAAATTTTCTTCATGTTCCATAAAAGCACCTTCGGCATCCATCATCCAAAATTCGGTAAGATGACGTTTGGTCTTACTTTTTTCCGCTCGAAATACCGGACCAAAATCATAACAGCGGCCTACCGAAGCAATTGCCGCTTCGATGTATAGCTGACCCGACTGAGATAAATAAGCTTCTCCCAAATCAAAATACGGCACGGGGAAAAGTGTGGTCGTGCCCTCACAAGCATTGGGAGTAAACACTGGTGAATCAGTCTTGATAAAATTTTGTTGATGCAAATATTCGTTGATCGCCATAATCACCGCGTCGCGTACGCGCAATATCGCCCACTGACGTTTGCTACGCAACCAAAGATGACGATTGTCCATCAGAAAATCCGGACCATGCTCTTTGTGCGCGATTGGATAATCTATCGCTTTTTGAATAATTTTAAAATCTTTTATTTGTAATTCAAAAACATTTTCTTTCTTGGGATGTTTTGTTACTTCACCAGACACTTCTATAGATGATTCTTGGGTCACTTCTTCACAAGCCTGCCACACTTCTGGAGCCAACGCTTTTTGCACGGCCACCCCCTGTACCCAACCAAAACCATCACGCAACTCTAAAAATGCGATTGGGCCACTACTGCGCTTGTTGTAAAGCCACCCTTTTATAGTCACAGTTTCACCGACATGCTGAGAGATATCTTTTATTAAAATAATCATATTTATTCTTTAGTTATACCTAAAAATATTATCAAATTAGGCTTAAAAAATCAAGATGTTGGCTATTACAAAATAACGACCCTGGTGGTCGTTATTTTATTTCCCCGCTCTAGCCGCCAAAGCAAATTGGTAAAAATATTTTTCCAAAGCTTGGGCAGTATCACCGTGTTCTTTTTTTCCCCAAAAAGTATCAGCCAATAATTCGCGCGCCAAACAAATTTCCCGAAGTCTGCCTGGATAAACCCGCCAACGAACATCATCCAAGGTAATATCTAATAAATCAAAGGCACGGTCAAGCGCTCTATCACGCTGAACAATATTATCTTTTTTTTGCCAATTATGAGCCCGCCCCACTTCACTGCCAATATTGCCCATTTGCTCACACAAAGTCATTTCATACCAGCGTCCAGCGGCGGCATCTTTATGAATCGCCTCATTCATACTGTTTCTACTAATTTTTTTACCACTGCCAAAATTTCTTTTTGGATTTCTTCATCAATCATATAATCTTATTGAATAACCAAAATACAAATTTAGTATAACAAAAACGTACCTATTGTCAATGCTACAACCAGTTTTCTATCTCTACTTGCTTCCTTAATTTTCTAGTATTACCATGCCGCATCAGACCATAATACGACTGCAAACTATCTGCTGTAATTGAATTTCGTATCTTTTTCAGCATCCTTTGTTTTGTCTTAGTCCTCAAAATTCTATGATCAATAAAATGCACCCAACCCAAAAAATCTACGCCTGATGCCATTGTTTTTAAAAATAATTTATCCGGATGCAAAGACAACCGTAGATTGGTTTGTAAAAATTCTTGTATCCGAGACACAATATTTTCTAAATAATTTTTATCCAGAGATAAAAAAATAAAATCATCGGCATAGCGTATATAATATTTCGCTTTAAGCGTATGCTTCACCCATTGATCGAAACGATTCATATAAACATTCCCCAAAAGTTGGGAGGTAAGATTTCCCAGTGGCAACCCAACCCTCTCACCAATCTGAGCAGTATGAAAACTAGCAATAATATTTTCCAACAACCAAATTATATCTTTATCCGGTATATACTTTCGCAAAATAGACAACAAAATTTCGTGATCAATACTGGCAAAAAACTTTTTAATATCACATTTTAGCACCCAGCCAGTCCGCGTATTATTTCTAGTCACTTGGCGCGCTAATTTGGTAAAACGGTTGAGCGCTTTATGTGTGCCTTTATCATTTCGACACGAATACGAATCACTAATATATGTTCGGTCAAAAAACTGATACAAAATCCGATAAACTGCGTGATGCAACAATCTATCCCGCACGCTGGCCTTATGAATATGGCGGCGTTTGGGATCGGTGATATAAAAACTTTTATAATCGCCGTGACGATAATCACGATTGACCAAATCAAGATGAAGCTCTACAATATTATCCATTAAGTTTTGGCCAAACTTTATAACATCCAATTTCTTTCTCTTACCAACAATAAATTCCTCCCAAGCCAAACATAAATTTTCTAATGAAATAATATCATCATAAGTATGACTCAAACTTCGTCTTCTGGAATCTTTCAAGCCCCCCCCCATCAGAAATAACACTGAAATCCCGATTTTGTCCGTACTCAAAGATTGTTATCTGATGTGGCATAGTTTTTTGCCCCACTTGCCGCGCCTGACACGCTATACATTGGGGGTGAAAATAGATAATTTATTTGTGGAATTATTGGAAAATACTTTTACGGCCAAATATGCCAAACGCGAAGATAAATTAAATTTTTTGGAAGAATTAAGTAGAAAATTGGATAACTTAAAATTTTTTATCACTCTACTTTGGGAAGCCAAAGGACTAAGTGCGAATAAATATTCTCAATTATCTCAAAAGCTCACCACGGCCGGAAAA
>Ga0210057_1006137_pt1 | contig 15076 bp, 13 predicted proteins | sample CryGeyCG2114_010_2_FD_183968 | JGI IMG/M metagenome (GOLD analysis project Ga0210057, IMG submission 183968) | Groundwater microbial communities from aquifer - Crystal Geyser CG10_big_fil_rev_8/21/14_0.10 (SPAdes) (version 2) | ecosystem: Environmental > Aquatic > Deep subsurface > Groundwater ... | reverse complement strand
TTACCATAGATGATGTTAAATTTACCATTATCGGAGTGACTAAATCAAAAGGAGGAGGGGGAATGGGAGGATTTGACTATGATAGTTATCTTTTTGCTCCTTACACAACAGGATTTATTTTTAATCCGGATAAAAAGTTTTTCAGACTTTCCGTTAAAGTAGAAAACGAAAATTACGTTTCCCAAGTAAAAGAAGATATAAAAAAAGAGTTTTTGAAAAGACATAAAGATGAAGAGTTCAGTATTGTTGAACCCACAGAATTAATGTCGGCGATCACGTCGATTTTCTCTGTATTGAATTTGATTTTGGTGGCGATCGCTGCCATTTCTCTTCTCGTAGGCGGAATCGGGATTATGAATATTATGTATGTGACGGTTTCTGACAGAATCAAAGAAATCGGTATCAGGCGGGCGATCGGCGCGAGAAAATCAGATATTCTTTCCCAGTTTCTAGCCGAGGCAGTTCTTTTGTCATCAATTGGAGGAATTTTGGGTTTGGGTTTTGCGTATTTATCTGTTTTAGCTGTTCATAATCTATTTCCGGCCTATATAGATTTAACTTCGGTTGTATTAGCTCTCGGGATATCTTCAGCAATCGGGATTAGCTTCGGCGTTTTCCCGGCCCGCAAAGCCGCCAACCTTGAGCCGGTTGAAGCCATCCGTTATGAATAAGACTTCTTAATTATTTTCAAGTAATTTTTCCTGTCTTTTAGAGACCCGTCTTTGGACAAAAGAAAGAACTTTTTTGCGGATGCGGAGTGAAAGTGGTGTTACTTCAAGATATTCATCTTCATTAATAAAGTCGAGCGCCTGTTCCAAAGAAAGCTTAATCAGAGGAGTAAGGGGAACAAAGGTGCCTTCACGGACCGAACGGTTATTGGTTAGTTTTTTTTCTTTACAGACATTGACTTCAATATCAATATCACGGGCGTTGGAGCCAACTACCATTCCTTCGTAGATCTTTTCGCCCGGCCTGACAAATAAAACGCCGCGCTCTTGGGAGTTAACCAGTCCAAAAATGGTAGCCTCTCCCGGTTTGACGGCAATTAGATCGCCGTTTCTTATCGAGTCAAGCTTTTCTCCCTTGTCAAAATATCCCAGGAAGTAGGTATTGATGACCGATGTTCCACTGGTCTTCGTCAAAAGAGTACTTCTTATTCCCAGAAGATTGTTTTCGGAAATTTTATATTTTAAACTAACTGTATTGTCACTGGTTTTCATATCCAAAAGCTCAGCTTTTCTTTTGCCAAGCTCTTCGGTTAGTATGCCTAAAAATTCTTTATTAGCGGAGATGAGTACTTCTTCGTACGGTTCTTGGACTTTGCCTTTTATGTTTTTATAGATTACCTGGGGTTTGGAAACCTGAAGTTCAAATCCTTCGCGCCGCATCGTCTCAATTAGAATTGACAGATGAAGTTCGCCCCGGCCGGCAACGATAAAGTTGGCACCCTGCGGATCCATCTCAATCTTTAACCCGAGATTGGTTTCTTTTTCCTTTAATAATCTTTCTTTTATCTGTCTTGAGCTGCCGAGCTTTCCTTCATGTCCGGAAAAAGGACTGGTGTTGGGACCGATGGTCACTTTGATAGTGGGTTCTTCAATATAAATTTTCGGCAGACTAAGAGGGTATTGCGGATCGGCAACAGTCTGGCCGATGGTTAACTTGGCGATACCGGCAATAGCGACGACATCACCAGAAGAAACTCGATCAACCTCTTTTTTCTGCAGGCCTTCAAATGTGTAAAGTTTTTGCACCTTGTATGTTCCTATGGTGCGTTCTTCATCGACTAAGGTAATATTATTATTTTTTTCCAGTTTTCCCTGATTGATTTTTCCGATACAAAGTTTTCCAACATAGTTGTCATAGTCTAGGGTGGAAATAAGCATCTGAAACGGTTTATCTTTATTGACAGCCGCATTGGGAACTTCTTTTAAAATGGTTTCAAATAAAGGGACGAGGTCTCCCGGGGTTTCTTTGGTGTAATGATGGGGTAGCTTATGAAAGACTTTGCCGTCGCGGCCAACCGCATAAAGAGTGATAAAGTGAAGAGATTTTTCATTATGGGCAAGCTCCAAAAACAAGTTCTCTATCTGAGTTAAAACTTCTTTTGACCGCGAGTCTTTTTTATCAATTTTATTAATAATTAAGATGATTTTCAGATGAGTTTCTAGGGCTTTTTTTAAAACAAATTTCGTCTGAGGCAGTGGTCCTTCGGCCGAGTCGACCAAAAGAATTGCCCCTGAGGCCATATTAATTGTCCGCTCCACCTCTCCGGCAAAGTCAGCATGGCCGGGCGTATCGATAATATTAATTTTGGTATTTTTATAAAAAACCGCCGTGTTTTTGGCAAGGATGGTGATGCCTTTTTCCCGTTCGAGATCATTGGAGTCCATAATGAGAATCTCATCCATCTCTTTCTGGTTTTCGCGGAAGGTTTTTGTCTGTTTAAGCATGGCGTCCACCAGAGTGGTTTTACCATGATCAACATGAGCAATAATGGCGATATTTCTGATTTCCATAAATATATAAAATGAAGTTACTAATTATACTCTAATTCTGTTGGCATTTGGGGCAGAAAAAGGAGCTGCGGCCTGAGTGTTTAATACATTTGATAGTTTCAACCTCAGGAAGTTCTAACATGTTTTTTTATAAAATCAAGAATGTTTTTTTTAAAATTTTCCTCACTAAACCTTTCCGCAGTTTTTCTCGTCTCTTTTCTCATTTCTAAATATTTTTCATTGCTTAAATTCGTTAATTCGTTAACTTTCTTAACTAGTGAACTTTCGTCTAATTGGTCAAACAGGAATCCGTTTTTTTCATCAATAACATATTCTGGTATCCCGCCTGAGTTATAAGCGATTACTGGTAGTCCGTAGCCCATTGCTTCAACAACGGCAATGCCAAACTCTTCATCACGAGAAGCAAAAAGAAAAACTTTAGCATTTTGATAGATTTTTTTCATCTGCGAATCAGAAACTTCTTCTAAAAATTCAACTGTCGGACCAGCGATTGATTTTAAGTATTTTTCATCTCGGCCAGTGCCGACGATTTTTAGATTAAACCTCATTTTGTTGGCGGCTTTGATGAGAACGTCAATGTGCTTGGCTTTGGCTAGGCGAGAAACGGTTATGAAATAACTTTCACCCCCGAGGTGAATCTTTTGGCTTATCTCTTGCACACCTCGGGGGTGTGCTATAGTAACTGGCGGATAGATGACAGTTGAAGAGCGCCGGTAGAATTTTTCAATCCGCTTTTTTGTTTCTTCAGAGTTAGCGATTAAGTAATCAGGTCTTTGAGAAGCAATAAAGTCCCATTGACGAAGAGAGTGATTAATCAAATGCCCATAGATTTTTACCAACCAGAACTTCTGCCACTCGATCGCTGTTTCATAGCCGTAAAGATAACGAGGCGGGTGATGAATATAAGAAATATGGATAGTTGGTTTATTGGTTTTTATTCCTTTGCTCATCCAGCTGCCTGATGAAGAAATTACCAAATCATATTTTGAAAAATCAAAACTTTCCCAGATCACAGGCGTTAAAAATCTAAAAGGGGAGTAGAATCTATTAAGTAAAGGAATTTTTCCGAACCAGCTCAGATGGACTTTCCAGTCTTTGATTAATTTTTTATGAGAACCAAGTGAGTTTAAATCAAAAGTCGTCGTATAAATATCAGCCTGAGGAAAGATTTTTTTTAAGGCAACCAGGACCCTTTCCGCACCGCCAAACTCCCTTAGTTGATCATGAACTAAAGCGACTTTCATAAACGAGTTTATAAAGTTTATAAAGCGATATCAATTATAATTGATAAATGAACTTAATTCATGCTTTTATATTAGGGATAGTTGAAGGATTGACGGAATTTCTGCCGGTTTCCTCGACTGCCCATCTGATTATTGCCAGTAAATTCTTGCATATTTCTCAGTCAGAGTTTCAGGCTTTTTTTGAGATTTTTATCCAGTCCGGCGCAATTCTGGCAGTTTTATTTTTATATTTTTTTTATGTTTTAGAACATAAAGAGTTATGGGGAAAAATTATTGCTTCTTTTATTCCGACGGCGATCGTTGGTTTGGTTCTGGAAAAAATAATTAAAAAAGTTTTTTTTAACTCAATGCCACTTATTATTAGTTCGATGTTTTTAATCGGTTTGCTGTTTATTATTTTTGAGTTATTGGTGAAAAATAAAAAAGTTAAATTGGATAAATCAATTAACAAGATGTCATATTTAGAAGCTTTAATTATTGGTTTAGGACAATCTTTAGCAGTTGTTCCAGGAGTGTCAAGAGCGGGGATTGTCATTTTGACGATGATGGGGCAGAGATTTAAACGCGACCAGTCAGCCATCTATTCTTTTTTACTGGCAGTGCCGACGATCTTGGCGGCGTCAGGACTGGAGATAATTAAAACTGATTTTAAAGTCATTACTGTAGCCAATAATTTATTGTTTTTAGGAGTAGGATTTTTTATTTCTTTAGTCACAGCTTATCTTGTAGTTAGATGGTTTATCGGTTTCTTGCAGAAAAATTCTTTGGTAGTTTTTGGCGTTTATCGACTTATTCTTGCAATTTTTCTTTTGATGTTTTTGTTATAAAAAGTGCCGAGGGTCAGAATCGAACTGACATCTGGGGTTTTTCAGACCTCCGCCGTGACCGCCTTGGCTACCTCGGCTCCTGTGGATCTGGAAGGAGTCGAACCTTCTCTTATACTTTATAAGAGTATCGTTCTGCCGTTGAACTACAGATCCTTTAATTTTATCCTAAAGTATAGCAAATTTTTGGAATTTTTATTATTCTCCGATAATTTTTATCAAAACTCTTTTTTGTCTTTGCCCGTCAAATTCTCCATAAAATATTTGTTCCCATGGTCCAAAATCCAAGTTTCCGCTTGTAACCGCAACGACAACTTCTCGTCCCATCACTGTTCGTCTTAGATGAGCATAGGCATTGTCTTCACCGGTCAGATTATGCTTGTACTTTTCAATGTCGTCCGGCACTAATTTTTCCAGCCATTTTAAAAAATCTTCTTTTAATCCTTCCTCTTCATCATTGATAAAGACCGAGGCAGTAATATGCATCGGATTAACAAGGCATAAGCCTTCTATTATTTGGCTTTCTTTAACCGCCTCTTCCACCTGAGAAGTAATGTTGACAATCTCGATTTTTTTCGTCGTTTTAAGAGTTAAATATTTTGTATAGGTTTTCATAGTATTTCTGTCCGCCATAACTTACTTTTCGACTTAACTCTTCACTATTCGCTCGACGTCTCAAAGAGCGTTTATCGGTGGACTTAAGAATCTGTAAACTCGTTAACAGATTCTAAAGTGGACCTACCGAGAATTGAACTCGGATCTTGGCAATGCGAATGCCATATTCTGCCGTTGAACCATAGGCCCGATGTGCGTCTGACAGGAATTGAACCTGTATCATGGGTTCCGGAAACCCACATTCTATCCGTTGAACTACAGACGCTTCTATCCACTTGCCCCGTAGACGCGCTCTTGCGAGGCGAGGATGTAAACCTCGCGAGCAAGTAAGTGTTCTTCGGGGTTGAACTACGGAGACAGCTTTGTTAATATTATAACAATAATGTAGCTTAGACATTAATAAAATTTTCCTTGCAAAACTTGGGAAAATGTTATCATTAATAAAACCAATGAGAAAAACTCTAGTTTCTAAAAGACTTCTTAATGTTCCGTCCTCTCCAATAAGAAAACTTGTTCCTTATGCTAATGAAGCCAAAAGGCAAGGAGTGAAAATCTACCATCTGAATATCGGCGATCCAGATATCAAGACTCCAGATGTGATGATTGACGTCTTAAAAAAATGGACGATTAACCCAATTGGTTACGGTCAATCTCAAGGAGAGCCAGAATTTTTAAAATCTTTGGTCAGTTATTATAATCGTCTTGGCTATTCGTTTATTAACGAAAAAAATATTCAGGTGACTACCGGTGGCAGCGAGGCGATTTCCATGGTTTTTTTTGCTGTTTGTGAGAAAGGCGATGAGATAGTTGTTTTTGAACCTTTCTACACTAATTACAACTCTTACGCGGCGGTTAATCAGATAAAGTTAGTGCCGGTGAAAACAGAAGGAAAGACAGGCTTTCATCTGCCATCTCAAGAAGAGATTGAAAAAAAAATTACTAAAAAAACTAAAGCCATTTTAATATGTAATCCTTCTAATCCAACCGGAACAGTTTATACCAAAGAAGAAATGAATATCTTAGTTAATATCGCTAAAAAATATAATCTTTTTTTAATAAGCGATGAAGTCTACCGCGAGTTTATCTATGACGGTCGTCGCCATATCTCAATACTAAACTATATGAAACAAAATCCTCAAAAGATGATTCTTTTAGACTCGATGTCCAAACGTTATAGTCTCTGCGGAGTCAGGCTGGGAATGCTTATATCTTTAAATGGAGAGGTGACATCAGGCGTTCTAAGAATAGGACAGGGAAGATTATCGTCTGGCTTAGTAGATCAACAGATTGCTGCTAAATTAACCGAGGTACCGAAAAGTTATTATCAAGCCGTTCATAAAGAGTATCAAAAGAGGCGGGATGTTCTCTATGAAGGATTAAGAAAAATTCCCGGTGTCTACCTGGAAAAACCTGAAGGCGCTTTTTACACCATTGTTAAGTTACCGGTTACCGATAGTGAAAACTTCTGCGAATGGCTTTTGACCAAGTTTAGACACAATAATACGACGGTGATGTTGGCGCCTGCGGCTGGATTTTACGCGACACCAGGTCTTGGCAAGAATGAAGTCCGGATCGCCTATGTTATTAATACTCACGACCTAGAAAGATCGATTGAGATTTTAGCGAAAGCTTTGGTAGAATATTAGGGCGAGGAAAACCGCGGGCGTAGTTTACCGGCAAAATGTCTCCTTGCCAAGGAGAAGACAGAGGGTTCAATTCCCTTCGCCCGCTCACGAGCGGATTTTCAAGTCTCAGATAATACTTTTGGATCATTGCCTCCCCTGAGTTTCTCACTTTGACCTTTTTGGCAAAAAATTGAACCTAAATATCCATTTTCCAGGACACTAAAGTATCATTTATCGCGTTATTACCAGTTGAGAAGAAAGATCATGGGGTATTACCTCGGGAAAACAGAGGTTAGACCCACTTCTGATGAAAATTCAGAATACGTCAAACTGTTTAATCTTTATGTTTGGAACGTAAAGGATCAAGGTTAAAAGTTATTATTTAGCCGCTGGTGTGAAGAGCAATCTTTATACCGGTGGCTTTTTTTGTGGTCCTAAATTCTATTAAAAATAGAGATTACATTTACTTTCAAGTATTGTTTTTTGGTTTTTGAGCCATTGAATTATAATTATGGCATTGAATCAAATCTGGTTTATCTTTAATTTTTTGCCATTCAAAATCATATCTGTCTTTTTCATCCAAATCTGGATACTTAACCCTAAAGTAATCGCCAACAGCTGATTCCATACCATCAGGCGAACCCTCTAAGGCCAAACAACCCACATTCGGAAAAAAATCTTCATTAAGAAATTGAGATGATAATAATGCTACTAAACCACACATTGCTTCAATTAGATTTTTTATGTTTGCATGTCTGAAGTTTAAGTGGATATCGTGCTTGATACCATTGTAATACCGGTACCAATTAAGTTCTTTATTTTCAGCCCACTTGCTGAATGGTTTATAACAACCATATTTTCCACTCCATCGTGGTAATTTGATTTCGTATTGAGATAATTTATATATTTTTTCAATGAGACGGTAGTCGGACATATTCCACCATCGCTCCTTTTTTATGCTATATCCATTTTCACGCAGTATAGTCTTACAGTTGGCTTCTACCTCGATACAAACCCGAATAAATAATTCGTGGATTCTGTAAGAATATGTTTCTTTATTTTTATCAGCTGGTTCAACATATTCAAAAAGTTTTTGGACATCGTCTTGAATGAGTAAAAAGGAGCGGATATACTTTTCAGGAGAGTTGGCATAATCTGGATGTTTTATATACTGTGAATTACCACTGTTGGTATAAGATCCATCTTTAAGTTGTCTAATTGTTCTTTTATAAGGTTTTGTCAACCCCATATGTTTAATGATATTATTTTGTAGTGTACTATTTGCTACTTTTTCATAACTTTTTATTTAACTTTATAATCAATGACACGTCGGTTAGCTAAGTCTACATATTTCTTCTCTTTTTCAATTCCTATCCAATTTCTACCAAGTGCTTTTGCAACAACTGCCGTTGTCCCACTTCCTATAAATGGATCTAACACTAAATCACCTTTGTTACTTGCAGTGAGTAATACTTGTTGAATCAATTTAAGTGGTTTTTGAGTGGGATGAGATTTTATTCCGTTTTCATCTCTTAATCTTTCCGGACCATTACAAATAGGGAAAATCCAGTCGGTGTCTTTCATTTGTTTTCCGTTATTCATTTTTTTTAGAAATTCATAATTAAAAGTGTAGCCTTTACAATCTTTATTTTTTACAGCCCAAATTAAAGTCTCATGGTTATTTGTAAATCTTCGTCCATTAAAATTAGGTAAAGCGCCAATTTTTATCCAGATTACGTCATTTAAAAACCACAAACCCAAATCCTGCATAATTTTTCCTACTCTAAAAATATTGTGATACATTCCAATAACCCAAAATGTTCCAGTATGCTTTAATACTCTTTGACATTCTTTTAGCCAGCTTTCAGTAAAGCTATCAGATTCTTCATAACTTTCAAATTTATCCCATTAGGAAATTCTCTTAAAATTTTAGTTTTTCAAGCTCGAGTCTTTTATTGTAATAATCAATCACTTCATCATAATTTTTAACCACAAATCGATCTTTTAAGATTGAGTACGGCTCCCTTTCTATCATCTGTTCAATTTTTAACTTATGATTTTCTGGATGCAGAACTAAAAATTCAGTTTTGAATTCCTTTAATTGATACATCCGATTTAAGGACTCACCAAGTGTCCCAATACTATCAACCACTTCAAAAACTTTTTTCGGAAATTTATATCCTTTTTTATTAAACCAAATAACGTCAATTCTTTTTGCAATTTTATTTATTTCAGAATATGTGAATTTAGGAAAATCATTTATTGTAGTCAATTGATCAATAAAGATATTTTTTTGAAATTCAGCCGATGGATCAGCGCAGTGAGTATCAAATTGCTCGTAATTTCCTAATTCAACCATCACTCCTTCGATATATGAATGCATGCGAACGGCATCTTGCTTTATCTCCTTAATCTGTTTGTCTTGTTCGTATTCGTGTAATGCAAATGTGCCAAAACCAATTTGCTTAAAATTTTTGTTATTTTTAATTTCTCTGTACAAAACACCACGAATACCAGCTTGCCATTCTTCTGATGCTTTAGCCGCCGGATAATATTTTTCTATGTTGTCATAGATATATTGCCATGAAGCAACGCCTCCATTATCCTCTATTAAATTTTTAATTGCTTCAACTTTAGTCATATTTATCAAAAAAATTATTGAAACATCATTTCCATATTAGAAACTCTGTAATTATTATTTAATGGCCGTAATGCGTCATTCCAAGTAATTTTATATGAATTTATGTCACCAAAATATTTTGTAAAACTTTCTTTATAAGCTTTAAGCACAATATCATAGCCATTATCAGACTTACATACAAAATCCCAGAAATCTTTTCCGATCATTAATTCATCGTCTGCGAAGAATTGTCTTACTCTTTCTTGACGCCAAGGTTTATCTTCCCCATATCTGTTATAAGCAGTCGCAAAATATATCTTGATTATTTTGTCTTTCGGAGAAATATTAGACAGGATAGTGAATTGCTCTAAAATAGCTTCCTTTTCGGACCGGGCTTTTTTATTATCTAAATCACCGCCAATTTTAAGCTCAATTAAAAAGTTATTACATGTTTCTTTATCGATTAAGTAATAATCACTATCATGTCTTTTTGTTTTTAAGGTATTGTCTTTGGGTTTTACTCTTAAAAATTGATAATCTTCATCGGTTGGAGGTGAAATTTCTCTTCTTTTATATTTTTCCAAAAGTTCAGCAATTCCTCTTGTTTGAGCAACACTCAAAGGACCTTCTACTTTCTTTCTTACATCATAAGAAAAGCCGGCGATATTCATTGCTAATTTTTCCAGCATATTACCAAGGGAGCTATCCAACGACCGCACTAGTGCGGTGTAATATTGGATTTCGGGTCCTAAAGCTGCGATAAATATATTATGGATTTTCATATTTAGCGTTCCTTCGGGATTATCAATTTCACCCTCATGTCTAGCTTGAAATCCTTCGGCATAAGATTCTACTGCCGTATGAACGAGTGATCGAATTGCTTCTTTTTTATCTAGCTTTGGATTGACCATAAAAATAATAATTTTCTAAAATTTTTAATAACTTACCATGATAATAGTTTATCATTTTTTACTACAGTAAAGCTATGACCATCTTGAGTAGCGCCAGCTACTTGCAATCATATCGTTTCAGGTGTAAATTTATCCTAAAAAAATAGCGAAGGAAAATATTAATAAAATTTAGGAGAGATAGATTTAATATGGATACAGTAGATTTAACTTTTAAAGATTTTCTAGAAAAATTTGAAGATTTTGGTAAGTGTGAATGGTTAACTGTTTATTCAAATAACAGAGAAGACGAAAAGGAATCATCTGGATTTTACTCCGCTTTAATTTCACGAGCTAGGATAAAAAAATCGCTTGAAGATCCATCTTGGGATTTGCATATTGGTGACGGTTTTCCTGGATATACTTTTTATTTTGAAAATGGCAAAGAGATTGCAACTTATTTTCGTTGTTCCGATGAAGGTGTCGAACCACTTGTTATTAAAAGAGGCTTTCATGGAATGAAAGACGGATATTGGGAAGTGTCAGAGGAATTTCGTTTTTACTTCAATCTTTATGAAGACCGTTTAAACAATAAATTTGTGTACATTGACGATAATGGTGATGATGAAGATGTCGTAATAATAACTGATAAAGTGATAAAGATTAAATCACGGTTAATAAAAGAGTTTCTTGCTGTAAAAAATATGATGCTTGCATTGTTTTTTGATTTTAATAGGTTCTCGAATAAGAAAATAGAAGACTTGGGCATTAAAGAATACCACGAAGTAAAAAAGGGCAAAGATTTTATTTATTCAATTGGTGCTAGAAATTGGGACGCTTTTTTAGACGATAGCAGAAAAGCTCAAGGATTTCTTATGGGCAAAAAACTAATTTCCGGCTTGAAAGATTACAAACCCAGCATGTTTAATAGGGAAAAGAAAAGCTATGTTGACTTTATTATCGGAGTAGATGATAATGGCAAGGAAATTCTTTATACAAGTAATGAAAATGAACTGGCAAATTATTTCGGAAAAAATAAAGGTAAACCGCATTATCTTACTCCAGTTTTATTTAAAAAAGAAGTGTTAACAAAATATTATGCGCAACCGAATAAATATTCTGTTGAAGATGGGTATCTTAGATGTGGAGGTTTATGGGGATTGCGAATGGATAATAATAGCGATGACTTTGTAATGGCTTTTCTTGGAGACTTAGGCCATCTGTCCAATAACGAGCAACTCTATTGGCGAACATTTAATTTAAAGACGAAAGGAAAAATGAGTAGTGTTGCCTGGTCTAGAGGTTTTGAAGCTCAATTTACCGATCCGCAAAAAAGTGATCTGTATTTTAAATACAAATTTCCTGAATTTCAAAAAGCATGGGAAAAAAAATTTGGCTGGAATTTTTTTATACCACTTTCAAAAGCCGATGAACACTATTATAAATCTCTGCATTTGCCACTTACCGATGAACAGAAAGAATTTGATGAACAAGTATTATCTTTGGTAAAAGTTTTAATTGATTCTTTAAATGAAGAAAAACTTGCAAAAACTATTTTATTAAATAAGGACAAAGAAAAAAATCTTAAGGGAATTGGAAAGCTGGATTTGTTTTTAAAAACAAGTGGAGTAAATAGTCCGAAAATGATCGAATTTTTGAAAAACCTTCAAAATCTAAGATCATCAGGGATAGCTCATAGAAAAGGTAGCGAGTATGAGAAGGCAAAAAGGTTTTTTTCAATGAACGATAAAGAACTATCAAAAGTCTTCAATGATATATTGATTAAATCGATATGGGTACTTAATACCCTAGAAAACCATTTTCTTAAAAGTAAATAATCGAGAAATGATAAGGATTTTCGCATGACTTTTTTAATATAGAAAAAGTCATTACCTCAATTTCTGATCGAAGTTTGGTATATAATATTTCTTAGTGGACAGTTGGTAAAAAGTTCTTATTTTGTTCACCAATGAGCTCCAGACTTACTTCAAATATCTGCTTATAAAAATAATCTGCCAGAGGAAAACCAGGAGAAAATAAATAATTTCAAAGATGGCATTGATTTGATTAAAGGCAAAAAATAAAACCATAATTATTAGTTGCACTAAAATCAGGTTATTAGAGAAATAAAGAAAACCTTCGCTTCGAGTAATCCGCGCCAATGTATGTTCTGAGATGGTCCAAAACAAAAAAATGCCTCCGGCAATGATCCAGTGAAATATGGGAAATCTGTTTTCAGGAAAAAATCCAATCAACCCAAATGAAAGCACAGCCATTAACCAAACAATAGAAGTTGGGTTAAAAAACTTTAACTGAAATCTTTTAAAAACATAAGAAGTAAAACTAAGATCAAGGAAGAACTTGATGAAAAATAACAGATTGAAAAATGATAACTGACTATTATTTAAGAAATAGCTCATCTGGGAGATAGTGTATTGAGAAAAGCTATATTGAGGAATTTTCCCGCTCAAATATACGGTTGAGATGAGAAAAAAAAGCGCCGAAAGAATGGCGTTGTATTTAAAAATTTTTAGTCTATTTTGATGATGTTGCATATTTTTTCAAAAGCCTCTTTGTCTGATTTATAAGTTAAAATCTTTCTGACTTCTTCGGTAGTGACGAACTTTGCATCCGCCATTTCCCAGTCATGATTTTTTGTATTACCCGAAATATATTCCATTAAAAAATAATAGACAGTTTTTTTAATTAAATTGCCTTGGAATTTGAATTGGTAATTGGTAATAATTGGTTTATTGGTAATTATTTTTGCCTTTACTCCACCTTCTTCTTCAACCTCGCGGAGAGCAGCTTCTTCCATTGATTCACTGTTTTCTTTGTCGCCCACCAATCCCTTAGGAAACACCCAGCCTTTATGTTGAGAGTGTTGTCCAATAAGCCATAAGAAATTTTTCATTTTTAATTTTTCATTTTTAATTTGCTTATAAACAATACCACCAGCAGAAACTTGACTAATTATTTTCATTTTATTAATAATTCTTCTAATTCTAAATTTATTTGCGAAATTAGCTGCGGGCCTTGGTAGATCATTCCGGTAATCAATTGAACCAGAGAAGCACCGAGTTTGATTTTGTGGTAGGCATCTTCGGCAGAAAAAACTCCGCCGCAGCCGATAATAATTAATCTGTTTTTGTACTTTTTATAAGTTAACTCAATTAATTCATTTGATCTTTGTTCGCATGGTTTACCGGAGAGGTTACCGATTTTAGTTTTTTTCAGATTGCCGATAACTACTCCTTTTATAAAAAAATAATTAATAATTACTGATAACATCGCTAAAAATTCTCGATTGCTTTTTTCAATTGGCATTTTGACAAAGACTGGTTTTTTAAGACTGAGTTTTTTTATTTCACCAAGAAGTTTATTTAGAAGAGTAAGTATGTGCAAATCAATATTGGTATTAATTAAATTCGGACAAGAAATATTTAACTCATAATAACTATTTTTCACTTTTTCTTTTTCAAAAGTTTTAAAAGCGCTGATAATATCTTTTAAAGCCTGATCAATAGTTTTTATTTTTCGGTTATTGCTGATTCCGATACTTATTCCTAAAGGAATTTCAAAGTCTAACTTCTTCAGCTGTTGGCTAATTTTTTGAGCGCCTAGATTTTTGAATCCTTTATTGACGATTAAGGCCTTTAATTTTGGCAGTCTTCCTAGACGAGGTGGAGGATTACCTTCGTATGGTTCGTTGGTGACGGTGCCGACTGTTTGAAAACCAAAGCCAAATGAAGGCAAAAGTTGAGTCAGTTGAGCATTGTAGTCAAAGCCGGCTGCCAGACCAATCGGCCCAGGAAAATTAATTCCGGCCAGTTTTCGTCTCAGACGAGACGGGACATATTTAAAATTCCAAGCGATTAATTTTTTTAGAGCAGTCTTCCCCATATTTTCCCCAATTTTAATGAATAGATCATGAATCATTTCCGAATCAATTAAAAAAAGGACTTGTCTGAGTAAATATTGATAAAGAAAGGCAGTAGTTTTTAGTCTAAACTCAGTTCTTTCTTTTCGAAAAAGAATGAAAGTTAGGTAAAAAAGGCAGAAGCTTATTATGGCAGAGAGAGTGCAGTAGATACAGATGTTTTTGATGAGAAAAAGTTGTAAATACATAAAATAAAGAGAGGCTAAGAGACCAATTACCGTTTGCCAGAATAACCAAAGAGGAAACAGTTTGTTTTTGTGAAAAATAATTAACAGAGTAATTAATATGATAATTGCGTACTGAAAAACACCCATAAGAGCTAACGGAATACCAAAGACAATAGAATAAGGACTTCTCAAAACCTGGCCGCAGTCAGAGAGGATGGGCAGAAGGCGATTGATGGTGCAGGGAGGAATGATATTTTGATAATGTTCATAGGTCAGATATGAAGCATCAATTAGTCCTAGCAGGGAAAAAATTAAGATTAAATATTTTTTCATTTTTAAATGGTGGCGGTGTGCGTTCGAAAAAATTCGAACAGATTTCGCCCAAAATTTGTAGGGCGGGCGGAATTCCCCCCAAACCCCCCTTCCGCCCGCCTGCGGAAGCGACCCTTTCGGATTGGACGATTTCAAGTTTTTCGTTCCGCTTTTGGCGGAACTCCGAGCTTCGCTCGGTTTGGCGGCAAATTCTTTTCAAACCTCAATTCTCATAAAATCTTCTGCGAGAATTGTATCTTTGAAAATTTTTCTTACTTGGTTCAATCTAATTCTTCCAGGCGAAGTCGGATATAAATGGGTAA
>Ga0210057_1006136_pt1 | contig 15080 bp, 19 predicted proteins | sample CryGeyCG2114_010_2_FD_183968 | JGI IMG/M metagenome (GOLD analysis project Ga0210057, IMG submission 183968) | Groundwater microbial communities from aquifer - Crystal Geyser CG10_big_fil_rev_8/21/14_0.10 (SPAdes) (version 2) | ecosystem: Environmental > Aquatic > Deep subsurface > Groundwater ... | reverse complement strand
ATACCCGCCTCTGTCATTATCTCTATTATAGTATCCCATGTTAGATTTACTTTTTTGCTATTTTTTCAACTTCGTCTGCTTTTGGGCCCTTGTCGCCTTCAACAATTTTAAAAGAAACCCTGTCCCCTTCGTTAAGCTCAACGCCGGCCTTTAATCCTGTCTTGTGGACAAAATACGCTTTTCCGTCGTCTCCGTTAATGAAACCGAATCCTTTCATTCCATTGAAAAATTTTACTGTTCCTTCAACCATTTTTTAAGATGAATTTCGGCTCTTTTAAACCTTTTGGATAAGAATCCCGGCGGGCTGACCTAGGAAAATATCCCTACGTTTCGAACTTTACCGTCGCAAAACACGTGCATTATATTTTAATAATTTCTCTCTTAATAAAGTATTCTCTATTACAATTTCATTTATTCTTGTTTTCAATTCATCAAAACTCTTAAGAAGCTTTTCTCTTTGCAAATCAGCTTCTGATTTTCTCTCTAGCTCTTCGATTCTTTTCTTCAGCAGACTGAATTCATCTTGCTTGTCAGCCATTCAGTGCTGAAGACTAAATAACTTAAAATTGTTGTTATTAAATGCCTTGTCCTAGAAGACGTGCCTTGATATCTCATACGCTTATGGCTTTGGTTTGAAGCTACGGATTGGAGTTATACTTTAACTAACACGTACAAATTAATTTAGAATTAGGAATAGTTTCATTAAGTGGCTGGATTAAAATTGGATTTTTTTCTATTAATTTATTTCGATAGACTACATTAAATATTAATCTAATCTCCACAGTATTTGCTTCTATATTTGCTTTGAATTCCCAATTTTTGATAGACCTTATAAATTCTTTAGGTATATTAAAAAATCTTGATGCTTCAAAAATCTGTATACCTACAATAAAATTCTCTTCATCCATATCAAGGACTATATTCTTTAATTCTATAGAATGTGAATATTCTCTATCATACACTTTAAAAAATAAAATATCATTATTATAATCATAATCACATTCACCCTTATGCTTTAATATCCTCTTATTCATTTTTAAATTCCTCTACCTGTTCTTTATTTAAGATATAAAAAGTAACTATATAAACCTTATCAGGATAGAAACTTAAGATTATCTTGAGTATCCTATTTTCTTTGAATAAATAGAACACAGCATAATTTTTGTTCTCTTGTTCCCATATTTGTAGGGGTTTTTGATTTAACAAAATATCTTTTATAGTCTTCTCGTCATATATCTTTCTCTGTTTTTCACTTAACCTAAAGAAAGTATGTTTAGTAGTTTCAACTTTATCCTTAAATTTATTTATTCTCTCAGAGAAATCTTTTATCGAAATTTTTCCTTTCTTATTGTGGCCTAATATCATCTCCTTATATTCATTAGTCTATTTTTAATCTTTTTCTTCTTAATAACCCTAATAAATAATTTGCATCAGTATCAGGACATTCTTTATAAAGGCATCCCGGCGGGCGGATTCGAACCGCCGACTTTCCGGTATCAGCGACGGCTGATCATATATCATCCTTTTCTCTTTTGGAGAATGTCAAAATGATGTCTTGCGACTACAGCCGGACGTTCTACCGCTGAACTACGCCGGGATGATTATTTGAGTTAAATTTAATTTTTAAAGATATCTATATGTTTAATCTGCTGATAATTTGAATTTATTATTTTTCTATTAATGTTAATCTTATTTGTTTCGCAATTGATATTGCGAATTTACGGCAAATGTCAATTTGCCCCAATAGATATTAAATTATATTTATTTAAATAAATAAGAAAATATTATTTCACTTCTGCTGGCTTGTGATGCCTTACAGGCGCTGTTGGCTGTTCTGCAACTTCGTCGGCAGCAAGAATATGCAAGGCATTTGACTTTGATTCTTTTATGTCGCCTTTTTCTGTCTTGTATGTGGCATATCCTCTTGGTATGTCAAGCTTTCCCAAGATATCAAGCTTGCTGTAAACTATGTATGAAAGCATTATTTCTTCGCCTTTTCCTATCTTGTTTATGTGCCAGATTAGTGTTTTCTTTCTTATTTCTGAAGGTGAGATTGTTCCGAATTTTTCAGGAACTAATTCAGTAAAGGCAGGAAGCCTGTCTATAATTTTCACATCAAACACATCTTTGCCTTTGTTCTCGGCTGACAGAACAATCTTTGTTGCGAAAACGCCTGATTTTGTCCTGACTTTTACTGCTTTTTTCTTTACCTTGACTTGCGGTGTTATTACATTTACAAAAATCCATCCTGCAACTATAAGCAGTATTATTACGAGGATGGGAAGATAATAAGATGTTGTAGCGTTTATTGTTATTCTTTCCTTTGGATTCATTTCTGATGTAAATTCATATGTTACAACGCCTTTTTCAGATTTTATGCTTGTAGGCTTTATGTTAAAAAATGTGAACAAGCTTGCAATAGATGACCTTTTCACCACTATGGCAATATCAGTAACTGAGTTTCCTGTGTTTTCTGTTGTTATTGTCTCTGTTTTGCACAAGAAATTTCCTTTTACATCTCTATCCTCATTCGCAGAAATAATTGATTTTAATATAATGTCTTTTGATACAGTTGCGCTGTTGTCGCCTATTTTGAAAAGGGCTTTTATCTCGTATATTCCTGCTTTTGGCATTTCTTCTTTTAATGGAATAGTAAATTCAATAACTTTGTCTGTAAGAACAAATGATTTCTCAACATCAAAAAGAGGCGAACTAATAGTCATTTTTGCGTCTAATGTTGTATTTTCAGTAAGCATTATTTTTGCATTGATTTCCTTGCCAGTGCTTTCAACAGAAGCAGGAAAATCAATTGAAATCAAATCAGACAGAGACAAGAATTTTATAACCAAGTTGCTTGTTGATATATCTGTATTGTCTCCCTTTGCATAATATTCAAATGAATATGTGCCTTTTCTTTTATCTATCATATTCTGGCTTGGGTATATTTCCCTTGTGACTGTTTTTTCGCTGTTCGCGTTTACTGTTGTTTTTTCGTGCGGAGTTATGTTCATGTCAAAAAGAGTGTCTATCATAAAGAAATCAGGATATGAGTTGTCATTTCTTATTGTAATCTCATAAATTATTGGAGAATTAAATTCTTTTATTAAAATATTGTTTATTGCTTTTTCATTTAAGCTGACTTCTGCAGAAACTAGAGGCATAATTGCCAGCAAGGAAATAATAACGGCTAAAAACCACATCTTTTTCATTTTTATTTAAACTATGAATTATTTAAAAACATATCGTTATTTTCATTTTTTGCTTTCAAAGACAAGAAATGCTTTTATCTGCTCAATAATATCATCCATTTCCGCCATTACTTTAAGCTCGTACTCGCTTATTCTGCTTCTTACGATGTAATTATCATATAGCCCTCTTAAAAATTTGAAAAATGCGCTTCCTTCCCATCTGTGCTCGTAGTCTTTTTCAAGATAGCACGAAAATTTCAATTCAAGGGAGCCTTTGTTCATTTTTAATTTTTGCCCGTCTTTTGTCACTTCAACATCTGTCATTCCCAGAATGAGCCAGTTTACTTTAATCTGAAACCTGAAATAATCGCTTATTTTTCTTTTTGCAATCCACGCTATTTCAATTTCCTTTCCTTTCTGGGTCGCTTTTTCAGTGTATACTCTTTCTTCAAGGTCATACTGCTCGTCAACAAGCAATGTGTAAAGATACCTGTATACTTCCTTGAAATCAAAAATTCCGTCATGCTTTATTTTTGTCTCGGACTGCTTGTCTATTTCTACCATCTTTTATTGCTGTTTCAAAGAAAACGCCATTTAAATATATTTCTTTAATACGTGGCTTTTCGCCTGTTTTTGGTGTTAAACAGAGCAATTTTCGCATACAAATCTGCCGTTATTGTCATAAAGAATATCAAAGCTTCCGCAATCCTCGCACTCACCCTCTCGTATCCATAATTTTATTCCGTCTATTATTTCCTGTTTTCTTCCGAGCTTTTCGCTTTCTTCTTTTATGTTCATGTTTCCAAGAGCTATTTCAAATAGGCTTGGCTCTATTCTCAAAATGTCTTTTATTGTCAGTATTCCTATGACATTTCCTTTTACAGTCACAGGCAACCAGCGAATTTTTGCATTCTTCATTCTTACCAGCGCCTCATAAATATCACGGGACGGCTTTATTGTTGTAAGCTTTCTAAGCATGATGTCTTTTGCCTTTACTTTGCTCAAATCATTTTTTTTAGTCAGCGCCCATATTATCTCTTTTTCAGTCAGCATTCCCTTCAGCTTTTCATTTTCCTTTATTATCACCAGTCCGACATCCTTTTTTGCCATTGCCCGAGCGCATTCATTTATATTTGTGGATGGCTTCACTGATACAAGCTGTCTTGTCATTATATCGCCGACTTTTATTCCTATTCTCATATAATATACAATAGAAAAATATATAAATAACTATTCTATATGGCGCATATATAATATATACTAATAAGGCCAGGGAAAGGGAATTTTGGCATGGAAAAATTTGCATTTTCAGATTTAGAAGAAATTTAAAATGGACGAACCAAGACGCATAATTAAATTTGGAAAATCATCTCATGTAGTTTCCCTGCCAAAAGAATGGATGGAAAAAAATAAACTTAAGAAGGGAGAATTAGTTTATCTGGAGTATTTAAAAAACAAGCTTGTTCTTTCGCCGAAGGCGCAGGATTATGCTGAAGAGGAGAAAAAAATAGTCATAGACACAAAAAACATGACTATGAAAAGCATAAGAAGGGAAATTCTTTCTTCATACGCAAATAATTTTAATTATATGGAAATAGCAGGAGATTTTTCCAAGATCCAGCTGGAGGAAATAAAAGAAATTATTGGAGGATTAGTCGGAATGGAAATAGTTGACTCAAATAAATCAAAAGTTACGGCAAAAGATTATCTTGATATGAGGGCAATTGAGCTGGACAAGGTCATAAGAAGAATAGACAACACAATCAGGTCAATGTTTGAAGAGCTAAGAAACGGATTAGAAGAAAAAACTTTCAAAAAAGCCAGATTTGACGACATATACAAGGCAGATGAAACTCTTAACAGCCTTTTTTTCCTTGTCTGCAAGCTCGCAAAAAAAGGGTTAAGGGACAATGAAATAACCAAGGTAATGAAAACAAATCCAGAGGAATTATCGTCTTATCATTGGATAGTCATGAATTTTGAAAATATAGGGGATGAAATAAAAAGACTTGCAAGATATCTTAACGAGACAAAACTCAGCGATACTGACAGAAAGAAACTGCACAATTTATGCGAAGAGATAGAATCAATCTATCTTATTCTTATGAGTGCAATTTACAATAAGAACAGAGTTTCAGCGAGGGACATAATGGAATCCAAGAAAAATATGATAGACAAATGCAGGCTGTTCTGCAAGTCAAAGGAAAACAGCTCAATAATAAGAATAACAGAAAGGCTCGAAAATATAAGTGTCCTGATGCACAATATATCCAGATTAATTCTTTACTAAAAATAAAATGATAACTGCAAATAAACAATGGGAGAAAAATATTAAATTAGCATGTCGTCTTTAGAAGTAGTAAAAGGATTGGAAGAGAATATCAGAATGATAGAGGCTGAAAAATCGAAAAATGCGCCTGAGCCTTTTGAAGTTGAGGAAATAAGCTTTATTCAGCCTGAAGAATTCGGAATATCAACAGGAACATACACCAAGTCAAATATTTATCCTTTTTATGTCCAAACGAGATTTTTAGGCGGAAAAGATTTAAAAGAAATTTATATCATAAAAGAATACAAACACGCAAAAAATTCTGAGAAAAATTATTATGCAGAAAAACTAATTTATCCAATAATCAAGTCTGAAAGAATATTTGCAGACATTATTTATTCAGAAGATAATAAATTAAGACTTTATTTTGAAGGAATAATGCTGAAGCCCTTGAATAAAAGGCTTGCAGAATTAAGCGATGAAAAAAAACCAGATGTTATAGACAAAGCATTTGATCCTGTTATAAAATGCTTCAAGAATCTAGGAAAATACAAAGAGCAAATTGAAAAAGCCCTGAACACAAAAGACATTAAATTTCAAAAGCTTGACAAAGCCTACTATATCGGCAAGCTTGGATCTTATGTTCATGCTTTTAGAATGGATAAAACAGGCGAGATTGCAGACATATTTAAATCAAAGAAAAATAAAATTGTAGATTCTCTTACAGATGAGAGCATTTATGCCATTGGCTCTGTTGATGCGCATCCACAGCATAATCTGGTCGCTTATCCCGGTGATGAAGATGGAAAACTTCTTGATATTGAAGGATTGAGGGAATTGTCGATGGGAATGCATTTAGGATGCATGCTCGGGCATCCATCAGTTTATAATATCCTTCCAGACAGAAAAGAATATTTTCCTTTAATTATAAGAAGATTCAGAAATAAATATAATTCAAATATAGATGAAAAAATTTTAAGTGATGCAGTTTATAGCGGAAGCATAATGAATAATCTAAGAGAAGCTTCAGGCTTTCTCTCCACATATGGACTTAAATATATTAAAAATATAGAAAGCAATCTCAACACCATAAAAGAACAAATGGAGAAAATATGACAGAAAACATAGAAGTTCAGTCAACAATTTTAATACATATAAAAGAACAAATGGAGAAAATATGACAGAAAACATAGAAGTTCAGTCAACAATTTTAATACATATAAAAGAACAAATGGAGAAAATATGACAGAAAACATAGAAGTTCAGTCAACAGAAGAAATAAATCTTAAGGATTTTAAAGATGGGGCTGATGCAAATCACAATAATGAAAAAAATGATGAGCTCATAGATATATTGTGCACAGCGCTTAATCTTGGCCATTATAATGAAACTGTAAGTCTTACAAAATTCCAGAAAAATATTCTTAATTCCAAGTTTGAAGACAGCTTTGGATTTGAAGTGAGCTGGATAGAGAACAGGCCGTCACTGTCAAAACCAGCCCACAAAGACTATATTCTCAAGCAGCATAATAAAAAAGAAGAATTTGACAAGACCAAGCACAATTATATTATGCTTAATAAATGGGATGCTTCGCAAAATCCAAAAGAGCCAGGAGAACCGAGACAAAGGCCATGGGGGGGTTATGGAGAAAACACAGCAAAGCTGTTTGAGTATCTTTATGCATCAGATTACAAATTATTTGATGAAAACAATATATTTCTTCTTGAGCAGATAACCACCCCTTCTCTTGAAGAGAAAATAAAAAAAGAAAATGTAAAGCTGGAAGGTGAGGAAATTGGCCCCTTTAGAAGACATCTTGACCCAATAGTTTTGCTTAATGACTGGCTTCCAGCCCAAGTTGAAAAAGACAAAACTGAATTGCCTGTGTTTCAATTTGATTATGACAAATTTTTTGAAAATGTTTTTGAAGGAATGAAAAAGCTTTATTCTCTGAATGACAATGAAAAAAATTATGCAAAAGAGGCAGCAGAAAAATTGCGCCAGATTTATTTTAATAAAAATTTTGATACATTAATACATTTTGGATATCCTAGAAGAAACAGGGCGCACTCATTGATTAATCCATCAAGCGTGTGCAGCGGGCCGAGAGCACTTAATCTTGGGTGCTTTTACTGCGATCCTCTGGTATTTAATATGATGAAAGAGCCTGAAACCACAATAGGGCATTCTATTGATATCTTGATTGATAAAAGAAATGAATGCAGGGGTTTTCTTCTTCTTCAGAGCTATATGCCAGAATGGAAAAAAGAGCACATCAAAGAGATTTTAGAGAATTGCACTTATTTCGGCGGAATAATGGCAAATTTCTATGCTGCTGGAAAATACAATCTGTCAGAAGATGGCAAAATTGAATACAGAACAGCAGTTGAAAAACAGATTTCAAGATTAGAACATGAAAAACAATCTTCTGAAATAACCAAGGATTTAAGCACATTAATAAAAGTTCACAAGAAATAATTTAGATAAAGGCAATATCTGGCAATTTTCCAATAATGTTAATGTATTCAATGGGCTTGCCGTAAGTATTTTGCAAGCCAAAAAAGTTTAAGCAAAGGTAATTTATATTATATCTATTTGTTTGCTTAAACTTTTTCCTTTAGTTCTGAATCATAATAATTAGAATTAATCCTTTTCCTCTTCGTCTTTGCAGTCTTCGCAAATCATCCTGCCGTCTATATTATAAAGAATATCAAAGCTTCCGCAATCCTCGCACTCACCCTCTTTTGCCCACACATCACCCTCTGCTTCGGCTCTTCTCTGCTTTCTTAATTTTATTATTTTTAGCTTGTCTTCTTCCTCCCTGATAGGAGAAAACTGGGATACAATGTCAAACAAGCTCGGCTCTATTCTCAAAACATCCTTGATAGTAAGCATTCCTATTACATTTCCCTTGATAGTCACTGGAAGCCATCTAATTTTTCCGCCTTTCATTTTGTTCAGCGCATTGTATATGTCTTCGCTTGGGCCGATAGAAATTATTTTTTTTGTCATGACACCTTTTGCCTTTATTTTCAAGAGATTTTTGGTTTTTGAAATTGCCTTGATTATGTCGCCTTCTGTCAGTATTCCGTTAAGCCTTTGCTTTGTCTTGACTATAAGAGAGCCCACTTTTTTGGCCATCATTATTTTTGCGCATTCATCTATGGAAGTGTCAGCAGACACAGAAACAAAACTTCTTGTCATAACATCACCGACTTTTACGCCTATTTTCATATGAAAATAGGGTAGTCGTTATTTAAAAATCTTTTTGGTTAGGTTTTTATATGGAAATAATTTCGTCAGTTCATGCTTGATTCATTTAAGAAAGAGCTTGGAAAATAGAATAGATTGGTTAAAGGAAAAAACACTTAGGCAAAAGAGTGGATTGGTTTGCTAAATATGAAGACGAAATTAAATTAACAAACCCATGAAACTGAATTAAATTATCAGTAAAAGAAAAACGCTTGTGGGGCTTGTAAATAAAGTCAACAAAAAGTTTAATCAAACAAAATAAATATAAGTCAATATAGATACCTTTGCTTAAACTTTTTCGACAAGCCCTAAAAAATAATTACATTAACAAATTCATTAAACATATTATTATCAAATAAAACAAAGGACAAAAATGCTGAATGAATTAAAAGTAGAAATGCAGAATTTGAAGAATTCCAAGAAGGCAAAGATTCTTTCCCGCTTTTTCAAGACAGGAAAAGGAGAATATGGCGAGGGCGATAATTTCTTTGGGATTAATGTTCCTGAACAGAGAAAACTAGCAAAAAAATACTATGATCTTAATTTGGATGAAATTCAAAAGCTTCTTTCAAGCAATATACACGAGTACAGGATGACTGCATTGTTTATTCTCGTTGACAAATACCAGAAAGCAGACAATAAAGAAGAAATTGTTAATCTATATCTAAAGAATACAAAAAATATCAATAACTGGGATTTGGTTGATTTGACGGCGCCGAATATTTTAGGCAATCATCTTTTGTTGACTAGCAAGCATTCCATGCAGTTGTCTACTAGCAAGCATTCCATGCAGTTACCTAACAGAAATATCCTTTACTCTTTGGCTAATTCTAATAATTTATGGGAAAAAAGAATTGCTGTTCTTTCAACTTTTGCATTTATCAGAAATAATCAGTTTGAAGATTCCTTGAAAATCGCTGAAATTCTGCTGAAAGACAAGCATGATTTAATTCACAAGGCAGTTGGCTGGATGCTTAGGGAGATAGGCAAGAGGGATTTGAAAACTGAAGAAGCTTTCTTGGCGAGGCATTGCTCGGCAATGCCGAGGACTATGCTTAGGTATGCGATTGAAAAGTTTGACGAGAGGAAAAGAAAATTTTATCTTTCTAATTAAATTATAATATTATTCCTTCAAGCCAAGAATTCAAGTATTTTTTCTTATCTTCTTCTTTTCTTTCTGTCTGCAAATATTCCTTCCATAGATTTCTTTCGTAGTTTACAATTCCTAATTCCCAAATACAAAAAGCTCCTTCTGTATTTATGTTTAAAGTATTCATTATTCCTTCCTCATCTAGAACATAAATTTTATTTTTCAGAACAATCGGCTTTTCTTTGTCCCATATAGCAACATTTAGAAAGTTCCCTGAATAGATTGAAAAACCAAGTCCAGACAGCGTTTGAATATCTCCTTTATTTATTTGTTTTTTTATTAAATCTCTGTAACCATAAATCTCCTCATTTTTGAGGGGCTCTCCAAACATACACATACCATAATGCTTTATGACTAATTTAGGAGTTTTAATTAATCCGAGAGACATTGCTACTCTTGTTTTGTCATCATATTTGATATTTCCTATTTCGCTATATTCTTCTGCCATTTTCAGATTATTCCGCCGTGATATTCTAGCTGATAAAGCATTTTGCCATATGAGTCGGTTGGTGGAATAAACTCACGAATTGCCTCTATTCCCTTAAAACGCAATATAGTCCCAATAGATTTATTTGTGTATGCTATATCTTCTGTACCTATTCTCATTTTTGATGGCAGGTGACCTGTTGGCCCCCTGAATGGTGTTTTAATATCTTCATTTGCCATTAATGCTTCTCTTAAGAAGTCTATTAACCTTTTTTGGTCCTTATACTTTTTTCCTTCTTCAGTCAGCTTGCCATAATAATTCATGCCCCAAATCGGCATTCCGTCTGCAGAGACAATTTCTTGTCCTATGAAAGGATTTGGATCGTCCTCATGATGGCTGTCTTTGTAAAAATATGGACCTTTTGCAAATATAAAATACTTTCCATCACAACCGGCATTAATTGCTTTTTTCCCGCTTGCCCATGTGTTTCTTTTTGCTTCTATAAGAAATTTCCCTAAATCTTCTGCATTGATTTTTGATTTGTCTGCCATTTTTATTTTTTATATTTTACCGGAGTGCCAATTGAAGAGCCAGGCTGATAATTAATTACGGCATCTGCCCCCAGATTATATGCTTTAACCCTTAGCCAAAATGTGTCTTTTGCTTTGATAAAAGTCTCGGGCTTTCCTGTGTCTATGCGCTCAACCCCCTCAATAGTTCCCTGATATACTTTAATATCTTTTACAGCTTTTTCTAAATCAGCAAGATTTGCTTTTTCAAATTCATCTCTTTTTCTCCTGTATTCATCATTTTTCCTTATCCTTTCTTTTATTAATAATGAGTAACCCAGTGAACACACTGCATAAATCACTGTATCTAATGGATCAGTATTACTAATATCTGTTTTTTTGAAAGAATCTTCATAAATAATATTTCCGGTTTTGGCATCATGAATTATATAATGCCTATATTTTTTATTGCTCTTACCAAGAACATGAACTTTTTCATCTATTTTCCTGAAGACTATTTTTTCTGCTTCAGAACATTCATGATTATCTTCATTTAATACTGCATCTATTTTGTTCTTTGTCATTTTAATTATCTCAGAATCCGTCCGAGCGGCGAACCACCTCTAAAATTTAATGAATATTGCAACTTTTTAAACCTTTTTAGAAAGGAATGGCTATTTATCAGAAATCTTTCTGGTTAATTCAATTATTCTGAGATAATCCTGCAATCCGGGATTTAGAACTGCTTTATTTATGCTTGAAATTGATTTGTAATAATATTTCAGCTCAGTGTTTGTCAGTTTTTCATGATGGAATATCTTTTCCATTATTCTTATTTTTGCAGGGGAAAACAGCACTTCCAGGCATTTATTCAAGTCAAGATTAAGCCTTAATTTAGCCTGTTTCTCAATTTTCCTGCCTTCTTGTTTGGTCAGAGTTATCCTATTTTCCTTAAAGGATGAATAATAATCATTAAACTCTTTGCCTGAAAAGCCCGCTTTAATCTTTCTATTTTTTATAATCTCTCCAAGATTATTGTCTATGTTCTCTTTTTGATATATTTTTTTGCTAATAGCGATTATTTTATTAAGCTCTTTTTTCTCAGAAGCAGTTAATTTTGAAGCTATTTTTGAATAGTTTATTTCTTTATCAAAGAAAAGAGGCAGACTAAGGTTTATTCTGGGATTATGCTCCTTTAATGCTTCAATAATCAGATCCCCATTAGATTCATAATCTGGAAATTCCAATACAAATCCTTTCTTTTCAAGAGCTTTAATTAATTTTGCGCTTAGCATATTGCTCCTCCAAATGCCTGAACTTGGCATTATAGTCTGAAATGATTGCTGTTTCAGCCAGTGAATAATATCTTCTTTTAAGAAAATCAAAATCCAATTTCTGGCTTTTGATTATTTCCAGAATATCATCAATATCTCTTTTTTCAGCCCTTGCAATTTTAGTGATAATAATATCATGCCAGTTAAGAATATAGACTTTTATTTTGCCTACTTCTTTTATTTTCTGAGAGAGTTTTTTCCAATCTCCAGGAAAATTTATTCCTAAAATAAATCCTTCATAAAACATATCTATCCTCATCTCATTAAGCCTCCAGATATTACATGCTTTTGAAGCGCTTTCTTCTTTCAACCCGGCTAAATGGAAGAGTTTCTTGATTTTTTCATATTTTTCAGTAGTTAGGAAATCTATGTCTTTTGTAGATTCCTTTATTTTTTTCAAAACCATGGCAGTCCCGCCTATGGCAAACAATTCCAGAGGCTCGTTTAAATCCGCCAGAAGATTTAGAAAATCCTCTAAATCTTCTATATTGGTTATATTTGTGTTTTTATATTTATTTTCATACATATTCATACATCTATTCATATAGAAATATATGAATATTTAAATCTTTTTGTTGGAAGAATTATTGCAGCCCACTAGGGCGTTGCAAGCAACGCTGCACCTGCGAGCGCGCCCTACGGGGCGCGATGCTATCAATTAAGTTTAAGCATTCAGTATAATATCTTATTTCTTGGAAATATTTAAAAGCAGGATTTTTTTAGACAAGCCATGAATGAAAAAACACTTGCAATAATAAAGCCAGACGGAATGAAGCACAAGGACGAGATATTAAAAAGAATAAATAATGCCGGATTGAAAGTGGTTTGCTCAAGCATAATGAAAGTCGAGCCAGAATCTGCTGAAAAGTTTTATGTTCATGTAAAAAACAAGAGCGAGAAAATTTACAAAAGTTTGATTGATTATATGACAGAAAGCTATGTCATGCCAATTCTTTTGGAAGGAGACGACGCAGTAAAAAAGCTTAGGGCAATTACAGGGCACACAGACCCTGAACGCGCAGAAAAAGGCACTATACGCGGAGATTTAGGAATTGACAAGATGCGCATTGCTGATTCTGAAAACAGAAGCACAAAAAATCTTATTCATTCTTCTGGAAGCATTGAAGAAGCAGAAAAAGAGATAAAATTTTTCTTTGAATAAATTAATATGCGCCTGTTGAGATTCGAACTCAAGTTACCACGTCTTTGTTGCCGAAAGGAAGGTGACTTGTTATGGAAACCTTGGTTTCATACATTGGCAACGTGGTGTTCTACCACTGAACTACAAGCGCATAGAATTAGAGATTTATATTGGCTTAAAAGACTTTCTAAAAGCGCGTGAGGTGATAGGATATGCAGATTAAAAACATAAGTTTTATAAATCTCTAAAGGACAATAATATCAACATACACCCCGGTGATCGAAAGGTTGCCGGATGATTTCCTTTTTTATTCTTAACCCATTAAAGGACAGATTATATCATGGAAAAAACAATTGTTGTTATTGATGCAGGATTCTTATCAAAATTAAGCAAGTATTTAGGGGCAGGAAAATATTTAGCATATGACATTATCACTTTTTCTAAAAATCTATCAAAAAAGCAAAAACTTGACTGCGAGCACATTTATTATTATACTGCGCCGCCTTTTCAAAGCAATAAACCTACAAAAGAAGAAGCTATGAGATATAAGGGCTATGAAAGGTTTATTGGCAAGCTTTCCCAAGATAAGATTATTACGATAAGAGAAGGAAGATGCCAAAGGCTAAAAGTAGACGGGAAATTTGTCTACGGCCAGAAAGGTGTTGATGCTCTTGCAATTATAGATTTAATGTCAATTCCTTTAGAGCATAAAGAAGTAAAAAAGATAATCTTAATAGCGAATGACAGCGATTTTGTGCCAGTTGTCGAGAAATTAAAACAGCTTAATATGGAAGTCATTCTTTACACTCACTATTCTAAAAAGAGAGAAAGCTCATTTTCAAGGAGCAATGAATTATTAAAAACAGTATCAATCTATGCCCAGTTAACAAAAGAAGATTTTGATAATTCTCCATTAAAAAATTAGCGAGCGCCCGAAGGGCGCGAGGCGATAGGATGGCCCTAACAGGAGTCGAACCTGTCTCCGCTCGGTGTAAACGAGCTGTCCTAGCCGATGAACGATAGGGCCTTAGAAATTAGAGATTTTTCCCAGCTTAAAACCTTTTCGGATAAACTTTAGGGTTTATTCTTTTTTATTTAATACCATAGAAGTATTTTATGTCATCTAATTCTTTATTTCTGCGTTCATAGATGAAATTTTCCATAAAACTATAATAAGAAATTGTACATGATTTCTTAATAGGTCCTGCAGGTTTTTTTGTACAGGCTTGTTCTTTTGCCAATTTTTGTATGAGAGTATTATTCATTATTTTGTTATTTTTTGCCTCTTTATAAGAATTATTGCAGTGCAGAGATAAGCTTTAAATATGCACTTTAGCATATTTTAATATGGATGAGACAAAGAAAGCAGAGGAGCTTTTGACAAAGGTAAGAGAAAAGGAAAAGCCTTCTGAAGAGAAAGTTTCCAAAGAATCGCAAAAACAGATAGAGCAGCTGAAGACAAAGCTTGAGGCGTTCAAGAAAAACATAGTCAAGAAATTTTCATTTATTTCTGCAATAGGGCTTATTCCGCCGCAGGCTGTAAAATTATTTGAAGAAGACGACGAAATAGCAAAAATGGCCGAGAAAGAAAAGCTGATGCACATAGCAGTTATTGTTCCTAATGAAAAGGAAAAAGAGATTGCGAAAATCAAGATGGAATCAATAAAATCTGTTCAGGGCATAAAGCCGAAAATATGGGTTCATGTTTTCAATGTGAACGAGATATGGGAAATGGCTTCTGACGGAAAATACGACATGGTTGAGGCGATTGCAATGTCAATGCCATTGCACGATAAGGGATTTTTGGGGG
>Ga0210057_1006133_pt1 | contig 15084 bp, 12 predicted proteins | sample CryGeyCG2114_010_2_FD_183968 | JGI IMG/M metagenome (GOLD analysis project Ga0210057, IMG submission 183968) | Groundwater microbial communities from aquifer - Crystal Geyser CG10_big_fil_rev_8/21/14_0.10 (SPAdes) (version 2) | ecosystem: Environmental > Aquatic > Deep subsurface > Groundwater ... | reverse complement strand
TATTTTCTAAACTTGGATCTATCCCCGTCAACTTGTTGCATCTCTTTGCTATTTGTTCCGACCGAGTCCCGTTTCCACAACCAACTTCCAAAACATTTTTCCCTTCAAGCAAAAATACTGATTCTAACTCATCGAGAAATTGTTCTTTGATTCTTTTCATATTCAATCAGTGTTAAATCAGCAAACTAAGCAATATCCTTCCTAAACTGCTTTCCCTCAAACTCCACTATTTCAACTCCTCTGTAAGCTTCCCTTCGTGCATCTTCCAGGGTAGGTCCGACAGCGCTAACTCCAAGCACCCTACCACCACTCGTCACCATTCGTCCATCTTCAGATTTTATACCGGCATGAAAAACAATTACATCGGCAATCTTTTCTGCTTCGGCTATACCAGTTATTGGTAGTCCTTTGGAATAATTTCCCGGATATCCTTTTGAAGCGAGCACAACACAGCAAGCTGAACAATCTTCCCATTCAACATTTACACTACTGAGTGCGCCGTCTATGCAGGCTAACATGATATCGACAAGATCAGTCTTTAAAATCCGCATATAAGATTGTGTCTCTGGATCTCCAAAACGAGCATTAAACTCCAATACCTTCGGCCCTTCTTTGGTGAGAATAATACCAGGGAACAAAACACCACGAAATGGTCGCTTCATACTTTTCAGTTCTTGAATAATAGGTATGACTACTTCTCGCTTGATCTGATTCAAGATATCTTGAGAAACTCCCGGAACAGGAGCGACTGTACCCATACCACCTGTATTCGGACCTTTGTCGTTATCAAAAATAGGTTTGTGGTCTTGGGCGGATGGAAACATAGTTGCTGTTTCTCCGTCGCAAAAAGCATGGATTGAAATTTCTTCACCCTGTAAGAATTCCTCGATAATCACTGTTTCGCCAGCCGGTCCAAAAATTTTCTGAACAAAAATTTCCTCTAGAGCTTGTTCTGCTTCTTTGTGAGTATTTACAATCGCTACTCCCTTTCCCAAAGCAAGACCGTCAGCTTTTATAACTAGTGGATACTCATGATTTTTTATATATCCTTTCGCTTCTACAATATCAGTAAATGTTTTAGATTTTGCAGTAGGAATATTTAAACGCTCTAGCAATTCCTTGGCAAATGATTTCGACCATTCTATTTCAGACGCTTCTTTGGTCGGACCAAAAACTTTTATTCCCACCTCTTGAAGTGAATTTACAATTCCTGAAGCCAAGGCATCATCTGGACCAACAACAACCAAATCTATTTTGTTCTTTTTTACACACTCAATAACCGCTTGATGGTCTGAAATATCTATTAATATATTTTCTCCAAGTGTCGCAGTACCAGCATTACCTGGGGCGGTAAATATTTTTTTAACCTTTGGAGACTTCTTTAGCTTCCATGCCAGAGTATGTTCTCGTCCACCAGAACCAATAATTAAAACATTAATATTTTGCAAGGATTTAAATTTGGACATCTGGCGGAGGGTGAGGGATTTGAACCCTCGATGGGGTTGCCCCCATACTGCCTTTCCAAGGCAGCGCACTAGACCACTATGCGAACCCTCCAAACATACATTAGAAGATTAATTTTTCTGACGGATTTGGGCGGTTATGAAAGTCACTAGAGACAGCAAGATAATGGTGGAGATAAGTAAGACGACCAATATCCAAGCAGGGAAAATCAAAATACCAGCCCAAGCTACTATAAAACCAATAGTGGCAAAGTGCAAACTAAGTTGATAAGCTTTGAGATAAGATATTTTCCATTTATTTAAAAGGGCTATAAGCCAGACTAAAAGGGCAATAAATAGTAAGTAAAGCATGGCTCCAAGCATCACCAAGACCACCATCATAAAAATGCCAAGCACTATCAGTGGGGTGACGTATTTATAAAGAGGCTCAATAGTATCAAAAAACTTAGTAATACTAAGCTTGTCTAAAACCAAATTAAAATCCTTGTCTAAAACTTTGGTCACCACATTACTACCAATAGCTGGACCTTCTTCATAAGTAACTTGGTCTTTGCCCACCAAAACAAAGGTTTGATACTCTGCCAAATCTTTTGAATCTCCAGATGAAGTAGTATCAAAGACTACCAAATTTTTCTTACCTAATACAGTATCTTTGTACTGATTTGGAATGGAGATGGCATAAGGCTCTTTGACATTGGTCTTAACTGTTCCTTTTTCTACAGACACTTGAAGGTCATCTGGATAAGATGACAAGACTGTTTCTTTGAGATCAAAAGCTAGTCGATTTAAAACAGGCACCACCAAAATAGAGCCAACTATAGTGACCATAATACTGACAATGAGCACTAGGGCAGAATAATACTTAAGTGACTTACCAAAAGGCTCATCGACAAGAGATCTATAATAATCTGGATTGGAAATACTGTTTTTTATTTCTTTGAAAATAGACATGAGAGTTTATTATACACCATTTTGACGTAAAGCTTTAATACGTTCATCAACAGGAGGATGTGTTAAAAATAATTTATGTAGACCTTTAAAACCAGTGTCTCCAAACGGATTGGCAATAAAAAGGTGAGCTGTGGCATTGCTAGTTTTTTTCATGGGCACGCTGTTGGCAGATATTTTTTCTAAAGCTGAAGCAAGACCTTCTGGATAACGAGTCAGGAGTGCGCCACTAGTGTCAGCTAAAAACTCACGCTTGCGAGAAATAGCCAATTGAATGAGTATGGCAACAATTGGTGATAAAACCGCCAACACTAACCCCACTATGACCATGATCCCCCCAAGTTTGTTGTCCCTATCTCGACCTCCGCCAAAAAAAGATACTCTTAAAAATAAATCAGAGAGAATAGCTACAAAGCCTACAAGGATGACGACAACGGTTTGCAAGAGGATATCGCGATTGCCGATATGCGACAGCTCGTGCGCTATCACACCCTCAAGTTCGGTGCGGTTGAGGATTTGGAGTAAGCCAGTCGTCACTGCCACTGTAGCGTGTTCTTTGTCCCGACCAGTAGCAAAAGCGTTTGGTGCATCATCGGGTATGATATAAATTTTCGGCAGAGGTAGTCCGGCGGTAATAGCCAAGTTTTCCGTCACTGTATACAAATCAAAATACTCTTCACGAGAAGCCGGCTTGGCTCCAGAAATAGATAACACTATTTTATCCGAATACCAATAACCAATAATATTGGTGACAATACTAAACACCACTGCGACATAAAGTATGATTGGATCATTGAGACTATAACTAAAAACCCAACCCAGCCCAATGATAGCCACCAAAAACCCCGTGACCAAAAGCCAAGTTTTGCGAACATTGCTCGTTTGTTGAGTGTAAAGGGTGGCCATCCTGATCTAAAACTTCACTTCCACTGGCTGACGAGCTGCTTGTTCAGCTTCGTCGAGTTCGAAAAATTCTTGTTTAACGAATTTGAAGATATTAGCGATGATGTTTGAAGGGAAAGATTCTATTTTGGTATTTAGATCGCGAACATTGCCATTGTAAAAACGTCGTGCAGCTTGGATTTTGTTTTCGGTATCAGATAGCTCGCGTTGCAACTCCAAAAAGTTTTGATTGGCTTTTAGATCTGGATAAGCTTCGGCAACAGCGAAAAGTGATTTAAGTGCACCAGAAAGCATGTTTTCTGCCTGAGCGTGGCCAGCCACAGTACCAGCTTGCATAGCTTGAGACCGAGCTTCGGTCACTTTCTCAAAGGTTCCACTCTCATGAGTAGCATAACCTTTGACTGTATTGACTAAGTTTGGAATCAAATCATAGCGACGTTTGAGTTGAACCTCGATATCAGACCAAGCTTCTTTAGTGCGATTGACCAAAGATACAAAGCCGTTGTAGGCGAGAGCAAAATAACCAAGCACTAAAATTAAAACTCCGAGCACAATATATAAAGGGATCATAAATGTAAAAAATTAAATCTATTAAATGTAGGTAGATTATACCAAAAACACCCCTGTTTTGCTAGCAAGCAAAACAGGGGTGTTTTCTCTCCACTCTAATTTATTTAATACCCACCCATACCATGACCATGCCCTTGAGGAGTTTCTTTTTCCTCTTTTGGAATATCGGTCACCGCTACACCAATAGTCAGATAGTTGGCGGCCACCGAGATCGCATTTGTAAATGCAGTTTTGGTCACTTTGAGCGGATCTACTATCCCCGCTTTTTTTAAATCTTCTACCACATTATCTTTAGCATTAAACCCAAGCCAAACTTTTTCACTTTTACTTTTTATAACATCTTTTTTAGCTATCAATTCTTCTATTATCATGACACTGTTTTCTCCACTATTTTCAATAATAGCTGAAATAGGAGCCACAGCTACTTTACGTAAAATCTCCAGCGCGGTTTCTTCTATGTCATCTTTGGTTTTCAAACTAATCAAAGCCTCTACTGCATTGAACAAAGCTATACCGCCTCCTGGTACTACCCCTTCCTCCATCGCCGCTCTAGTAGCCGACACCGCATCTTCCACTCTTTGTTTGAGTTCTTTTTGAGTAGACTCGGTCGGCGCGCCAACTTTTATAATCGCTACCCCGCCAGAGAGTTTTCCAAGTCTTTCTTTTAATTTATCTTTATCATATTTAGACTCTACTCTATCTAAAGTCTGTCTGATTTGAGAAACTCGACTTTCTATATCAGATTTTTTACCTTTGCCACCCACAATGACAGTATTGTCTTTGTCAGCGATTACTCGACGAGCACGGCCAAGTTGAGAAAGCTCAACATTTTCCAGCTTCAGACCAAGCTCCTCTGATATCACTTTCCCACCGGTCACAATAGCTATATCTTCGAGCATCTCTTTTCTCCTATCACCAAAACCTGGAGCTTTTATAGCTAGACCATTGAAAATCCCTCGCACCTTGTTCACCACCAAAGTAGCTAGGGCTTCACCTTCTACTTCTTCAGCGATAATCACCAAATCTTTTTTTCCACTTTGAGACATTTTTTCTAAGAGTGGTAATATCTCTTTTATAGAAGAAATCTTTTTATCGGTGATCAAAATGTATGGATCATCATAACTGGCCTCCATTTTTTCTGGATTGGTCACCATATAAGGAGATATGTATCCCTTATCAAATTGCATACCCTCTACCACTTCAGAAGAGTTGGATATAGTGTTTGAATCTTCAATAGTTATTACTCCTTCCGCGCCGACAGTTTTAAAAACAGAAGCTATGAGCTCACCTATCTCGGAATCTTTGGCCGATAAAGTCGCCACCTCTTTTATCTTGTCATTTTTTACTTCTTCCGCTTGAGCTTCAAGAGCTTTTACAATAGTCTCTCCGCCTTTTTTTATTTTTTCTGCCAAGTGAATAACATTTATTCCTCGCGCACTGATAGCCTTCTCACCTTCTTCTATGAGAGCCTGCGCAAGTATAATAGACGTAGTTGTACCATCGCCAACCTTATCGTTTGTCTTATCAGCCGCTTGTTTTATGAGATCAGCGCCAAGATTTTCAAATCTATCTTCAAATTCTATTTCTTTAGCCACTGTCACTCCATCTAAAGTCACTTGGGGAGCCCCATAACCCTTTTCTATCACCACTGCTCGCCCACGTGGACCAAGCGTCATTTTTACCGCTTCGGATAATTTGTCTATACCTCCCTTTAGAGCCCTTCTTGCTTCTTCATTAAAAATTACATTTTTTGCCATAATTATTTTTCATCAATTACCGCCAAAATGTTGGCTTCGCTAATAATCAAATATTCCTGACCATCTATTTTTATTTCATCTGGTCCATATTTAGAGAAAATCACAGTCTGACCTTTTTTAACTCTAAGAGGAATCAACTCCCCCGAATCTGTTATTCTTCCCTCTCCGACAGCGACTACTTTCCCTTGTTCAGATTTTTCCTTGCCAGCTGTATCAGGAATAATAATATTAAGTTTGGATTTGCCTTTATCTTCCCCTCCTGGCAAAACCAAAATTCTGTCACCTAATGGTTTAATTTTTAGATCTTTCATACATTTATAGGGGTTAAATTAATAATAATCTAACTAGCGTAGATTTTAGCTAAAGGATACATCAATAGTCAAGATATGCCTATTGCCGACCAAACACCTTTGTGTTAATATCAAATCCATGCAAATGATCAACACCTTATTGCCTTATATCCAACTTATTCTCGCTGTTCTCTTGGTTAGCCTTATTTTACTCCAACAAAATGAAGGTAGTCTAGGTAGTGCTTTTGGTGGATCTGATACAGGTGGCTCTATCCATAAAAAAAGAGGTTTGGAGAAAATAATTTTTGACTCTACTATTGTGGTTTCTTGTTTGTTTATCTTGTCAGCAATACTTGCACTTTTTATCTAAACTGATATAGAATAAAAATACCCTAAGACTCTTCTCCACCATACCTTATAGATAAATTGTCTTTGTTGACTAATTCTCATTATTTTTATTTACCCTAACTAATCTGTTTCTCTAAATTGAAAAACTATTTCTTTTATGTGGCTTAAAGATAATAATCCGCTACCAAACTTAGCTGAATTTAAAAAGGCTTATATTTCTTTGTCTATAAATCTAAAGTTTTTTGTGATTATGTGTCTACTTATCGGTACTACCGCTGGCTTAGCTTCACTATGGTTTATAAATCAAAATCTATTAGTAATTGTAAAATCTAGCGATGGAGAAATAACCGAAGGTATAGTTGGTACCCCTCGTTTTGGCAATCCGTTGTTAGCCACTTCAGACGCTGACCGAGACATAGTCAACTTAGTCTATTCTGGATTGATGCGTCAAACTTCAAGTGGTGATTTGATTCCTGATTTAGCTACAAAGGTGGAAACATCGACCGATGGTAAAAAATATACTTTTTATTTAAAACCAAATTTAGTTTGGCACGATGGTAAACCTTTAACGACTAAAGATATCCAATTTACTATTAATAAAGTGAAAGACCCCACAATCAAAAGCGCTCGTAGACCACGCTGGGAGGGTGTGACCACTGAAATATTAGATGACAAGACTATTGTTTTTCATTTGGAACAACCATTCGCTGGTTTCCTAAAAAATACTACTATCGGCATCCTACCAGCCCACTTATGGTCAGATATTCCAAATGACGAGTTTTCTTTAACGGACTTAAATACTAAACCTGTCGGATCTGGTCCTTATGAAATAGAAAAAATAAAAAAAGATGCTTCCAGTATAGCGGAATATTATTTATTAAAACCCTTCGACCGTTTCGCTCTTGGAGCTCCTAAGGTGACTATTAATTTAAAATTATACCCCAACGAAACTTCGAGATTAGAAGCTTTTGCTTCTGGTGATATTGATACTCTTTCAGCTATTAGTCCCGAAAATTTACAAATGGTTTCCACTAAAAACCACACCGTGATAACCTCTCCTATGCCTCGAGTTTTTGGTATATTTTTTAATCAAAATCAATCAACTGTTTTAGCTAAACCAGAAGTTAGACAGGCTTTAGATATTTCTCTGGATAAACAAAAAATAATTGATAAAGTCTTGTTTGGTTATGGTACACCTATAGATGGACCTACTATTTTCGACACCCTAAACACAACTGAACAAAACGGGATAGAAAAGGCTCAGACTATTTTAGAAAAGGCTGGCTGGAAAAAAAATGAAGCTGGTTTTTATGAAAAAACTATAAGTAAAACTACTACTTTGTTAGAATTTTCTCTTACCACTTCAGACACACCCGAGCTTAAAAAAGTAGCTGAGGAAACTAGAAATACCTGGACAAAACTAGGCGCTAAGGTAGACTTAAAAGTCTTTGAATCTGGGACGTTGGATCAAACAGTGATTCGACCTAGAAAATATGATGCTTTATTGTTTGGCCAAGTAACAGGACGAAATATTGATTTATATTCATTTTGGCACTCTTCTCAAAGACTAAATCCGGGACTAAATATCGCCATGTATGCCAATCTAAAAGTCGATAAACTCTTAGAAGAAATACGAAACTTAAACGATATAAAAACCCTTCAATCAAAAAATGAATCGGCTAGAGAACTAATTAAAGACGACTATCCTGCTATCTTTCTATACACACCAAAATTTATTTATATTATCCCAGATAAGATAAAAGATATTAATTTCGGCATCATTGAACAACCTAGCGATAGATTTAGTGACATGTATAAGGCCTATATTGAAACTGAAAAAGTGTGGAAATTTTTTGCCAATCAAAACAATATTATTAATCAGTAAATTATTACTTAAAAATTAACTTTAACATTATGGATCAACAAAATTCAGGTACTGGTAATCCAAAAAACCAAACCGACAAACCAACTCAAACTCCAAACAACAAACCTCGAGGATCAAATCGAAACAAACGACCACCAGCCAGACGTCTGCGACCACTTAATCGTCCAAAGCTAACTCGTGAAGGTGAGGAATCAAACAAATCATCTGTAGGCAAAAAAATACCACCGATAGAAAAAGGGGTTGTTCGAGTTATTCCACTAGGTGGAGTAGAAGAAATTGGTAAAAATATGACCGCTCTCGAATATGGCGACACTATACTGGTCATAGACATTGGTTTAGCTTTTCCTGGAGAAGAGACCCCCGGAGTAGATTATATTATTCCTGATTCTACTTATGTAGAAGAATTAAAGAGTAAAATTAAAGCTGTTATTATTACCCATGGACACTTAGATCACATCGGTGGCGTGCCTTATGTTATGCCAAAACTTGGCAACCCACCAATCTATACCAGCTCTCTAACTGCGGTCATGATTAAAAAACGCCAAGATGAATTCCCTTATCTACCTAAATTGGATATTCGCCTAGTAGAAAAAACTGAAAACCTACGTTTTGGAGATCTGAAAGTTCGCTTCTTTGGAGCTACTCACACTATTCCAGATTGTTTTGGTGTAATAGTAGAAACCCCTTATGGAAATGTCATTTTTACCGGTGATATAAAAATCGAAAATAAAGATGGGGTTCCAGCAGATTTTGAAGTCGAAACTTATTCCCAGATCGGAAAAGAAAACAACCTACTCTTAGTAGCTGACTCAACCAATGTTTCCAAAGAAGGTTTTTCTTATCCTGAAAAAGAAGTCCATGCTAACTTAAAGGAAATTATTAAAAATATCCCCGGCCGGATTATCATTGGAACTTTTGCTTCTCTTTTTGATCGGATTATAGCCATCATCGAAGCTAGTGAAAGTCTAGGCAAAAAAGTAGTGGTTGAAGGTCGTTCAATGAAAAATAATGTCGAAATAGCTAAAGAGCTTGGTCTTTTGAAAGTAAACAAAGACACTATTATTCCTTCAGATAGTATCAACGACTATCCTGACAACAAATTAGTTATTTTAGCCACAGGCGCTCAAGGAGATGAATTTGCTGCCCTAATGCGTATTTCCACCAAAGAGCATCGGACTGTTAAGCTTAAAAAAGGTGATACTGTTCTTCTGTCGTCTTCTGTTATTCCGGGCAATGAAAAAAGTGTCGATCGATTGAAAGACAATTTAGCTCGACTAGGAGCCAAAATTATCCACTATGGTATAGCCAACGTCCATTCTTCTGGTCACTCTTATCGAGGTGAAATGGAATGGATTCACAAAATGATCAAACCAAAGTTTTTCATACCAGTACATGGTAGTCACTACATGCTTCGCAATCATGAAGACTTAGCTTTAGGTTTAGGTATGCCAGAAAAAAATATTATAGTTCCAGACAACGGTATGGTAGTAGAAATTACTGAAGAAGGACAAAAAATGTCTGCCCGTAAAGAAGTGGCTTCAAATCGGATGGTGATGGTAGATGGTTTAGGTAATGACAATATTCAAGAAGTGGTTATCCGTGACCGCCAAGTTCTCGCTCAAGACGGCATGTTTGTAGTCATTGCTATTATCGACATCCGCACTGGAAAAGTCCGAAAATCCCCTGATATTATTTCTCGTGGTTTTGTTTATCTAAAAGAGTCTCAAGACTTACTTCACCAAGTAAGAAATCAGACTAAAAAAACAATCGAAGACGCCACTGTTAATATGCACCCGATAAACTTCGACTATCTTAAAAACTCCGTGCGTGAAGACTTGGCCAAATATCTTTTCCAAAAAACTCATAAGAGGCCAATCATATTACCTGTACTAATAGAAGTTTAGAAATAAAAAAAATCACCTTAGCTGGTGATTTTTTTATTTCTATTAAATAGATTATAATATATAAATATGAGTCTCCTTCGTCCCCACAAAACTAGAGTGATGGTTTATTTATCTGTCTTTTTTTTATCGACAGCAGTAGCTCTCACTTCTTATGTTAATTCTTCTTATTTAAGTACTTTTTTCAGTGACGAATATTTAGGTCTTATTTATAGTTTTGCAGCCATCGTGACTGTTTTTTTAACTCTAATAACACCTAGAATATTGAAAAGTATCGGGTTTAAACTGAGCGCCGTAATTTACGCCAGCTTCTCTGTCCTAGGATTCGTTTTGATGATTACGGGAAAATTTATCCTACCTCTCGTTTTATTAGGTTTTGTTATTTATTATTGCCTAACCCAAGGATCGAGGTATATCACCGATCTTTATTTAGAAAATCTATCGACCGACAATGAGACCGGTAGTATTCGTGGGGTTTTTATGACTATGGTAAACCTAGCTTGGCTCATATCCCCATTTTTAACCGGCCTAATTTTAGGAGTAGATGAAAGATATTTTCTACTTTACTTTATTGCCGCTTGGATGATGATTCCATTTATTTTTATTTTTGGTAAAAAACTTCCTGACCAAAACAGTAAAAAAATATCCATTGATACTATTGGTATTTGGATAAAAACACTTTTTAAACACTCTACTAAAAACAAGAATATCACCAAAATAATATTTATTGATTTACTTCTAAATATTTTCTACACTTTGATGGTTATTTATATACCTCTTCACCTCCACAACAGCTTAGGTTTTTCTTGGCAAGAACTTGGTTTTATTTTTACCATCATGCTCGCCCCTTTTATATTGTTGACTTACCCTTTGGGGCAAATCGCTGATAGATTTTTAGGGGAAAAAGAATTATTGATTGGCGGATTTTTAATATGTGGACTCGCCACCCTTTTGGTAGGAACATCCACTTCGACTAGTATTTTCTTTTGGGCTTTTATTTTGTTTATGACTCGAGTTGGAGCGGCTACAATAGAGATAATGAAAGAAACCTACTTATTTAAAATAATAGACGGTCAAGACGGGCCTATTTTAAGTTTATCTAGAACAATGTTTCCTTTAGCTTATATTGTTGGACCAATACTAGGTTCTATTATACTTCTGTTTGGCGACTACCAAACTATTTTCCTTGTAGCTGGACTCGGACTTCTCATATTAGGAACTTTCAATAGTCTTCGTTTGGTTGATACTAAATGATTGCCAATTTCTCACAAAAGTGATAAGAATATATACAGACTATGAAGGTCTTTCATATATAAACGTAGTTTACTTGTGAGAGGAAAAACCATGGATGCACATATTAAATGGATTGATGGTTGTTTTATTCAATGCCACCCTTCTTTTGACAAAAATAGCCATGGATTAAAAGCTAGGAGTTTTTTAGTTTTTGAACTAAAAGATACTAGCAAGTACATCATTGTGGGCTCACACTCTGACCACAGAAATTTAGCTAATGATGCTAAATTGTTGGGTTTACCAGATAAACCAATCGGCGCCGGCAGAATAGCTGGTGGAAAAATTTCTGGCTGGAAAAGTCTAGAATACAATCTAGAAACTCCCCCAGAATTATATGCTGAAATAAAAAGCATTCTACAAATAGAAGAATGGTGGCCAGAAGAAGAAGTAGAAGGTGTTAGCTAAATTACCTTGTATTACCCCATCCCCAAGCGCTAGCGCTTGGGGATTTTAATTTTTTAAGACATTAGTCTACGCAAGGCGCAGTATTCACAATCTTTGTCGGAACAGGTTTGGTTCCAGAAAGATAGTGCGAGGATTTCGTCTGCCACTTTTTTGATTAAAACTTTTAGCTCCTCGACTTCCTCGTCCCCTATTTCAAACTTTTCTTTTTTATACTTACCACTGTCGGCTGGAGCAATAAAATCCACTTCAGCTGAAACCATTTTGTATTTCTTTCCATCCTCATACAAATCCAAAAGTAATTTGTAAAAAACCAGCTGTCGATAATAATTTCCATTGCTATTTTTGGTTTGTCCCATAAGTTCGTTGCGAGATTTTGTGCTACCTGTTTTATAGTCCACCACATTTACTTTGTTACTACCATCGATAAATTCTATTTTATCGATATTTCCCTTAAGTCTAATCTCTGGCGACAGTTCCACTCCGTCCACTCGAAACTCAGTCAGCACATTGAGTTCCCAAGTGCTGTGGTAAGCATCATACCAACCAGATAGAAATTCTACTCCCCGATTTAAACTTTCCTGAAAATCTCGTGGAAGTAAAAACTGCTGATGTAAATATTTTTCAAAACTAGCCAGTATCGCCTCCCTACTAATGCCCCGATCTTTAGCGTGTTTAAAAGTATCATTTAAAGCATTGTGAACAGCGATACCAAAAGCTTGGTGTTTGGACGGTGCTTCAGGTAAGCGGACAAGATTGCGATAAAAATATTTCCACGGACACTCTAGATAGTTGTTGAGCGCCGTCACAGCTAAACCCTGATCGATAAAAGTCTGTTTTACAAAATCTGCGTCATAAATATCACTATCTTCAACCTCAGGTGTGCTAAAAAATAGATGTTTATTATCTTCAAATTCCTGTTCTATTTTTTCTGTCTCTACCTCTTCGACTAAATCAGATCTTATTTCCTCCACAAATTTTGATTGCACTTGTTCACGTCCACTATCAGACATTAAAGAAAATGAAATAATCACTCCTTGTTTGGCTCGAGTAAGAGCCACATAAAACAACCTTCTCTCATCCTCTGATTCATCTCCATCTTTTTGATCTTGAGAATCTTCCGATCTAAGTTTATAAATTGCAGGCAGGAGTTTAAGTCTATCCCTGTTAGTCCGCCCACCAAAGTGACCATCATAAGCTCCGACAATAAAAACATAAGCAAATTCCAAACCTTTCGATTTGTGAACCGTCATTAATCTAACTTGTTTTTTATATAAATTATTTTTTGGCTTTTTTAATAGAACTTTGTATTTTTTAATAGTATCTACAAAATCCAAAAAGTCTGACAACCGAGCATCAGGGTGACTCTCAACTTCATTTTTTATATCATCAAAAATAGCTGACACTACCTCAACCCGTTTCTTAACATCTGGAGCAGACAAAATACTTTCTAGAAAACCTGACTCTTTTATCACCAGCTCCACAAATGGCAACAATTCGGTATTTTTAGAAGCCGTCCGCCAAGCTGATAGTTTGTCGTAAAAAGAAACAATTGTTTCTGATAATTCCAAATCCAAATCTTTGGGTATTTTTCCGAGCAAATCAATCAGATCTATTTTATGATCGGCGCTATAGCGAATAAGCCGGTGGGCATCGATAGGTTTAATCTGGAGAAAATCTAGATGTAAAGCTTCCCCTAGTATTTCACTATTACCAAAATCATCGACAGCTCTCAAAAGTAATATTAATTTACGTACATCCATATCTGATAGTAAATCTTCATCGGACTCAACAGAAAATGGCACCCCAAGTTTAGCTAGGGCTCTAGATAAGGCGAGAGCGTCTTTATTGTCACGATATAACACAGCTATTTCTTCCGGTGAGACACCATTTTCTATTTTAGTTTTAATATCGGTCGCTACGAAAAAAGTCTCTGCACTTGCTGTCGACAAGGATGCTAATTTTATTTTTTCAGCTAGATGTAGCGCATTAGCCCGCAACGGCACTTTACCAGCCAACAGCTGATGAGCGGTATCAAGTATCCCTTGAGTAGAGCGATAATTTTCTTCAAGGGTTATGAGTTTGGCTTCTGGATAAAGATCTTGGAAATAATAAAAGTTTTCTAACGACGCCCCTTGAAAACGAAAGATGGCTTGCTTCTCATCACCTACCACAAATAGATTTGGATTGTCATGAAAATTCGCTATAAGTTCCAAAATTTTATTTTGAGCATTGTTGGTATCTTGATGTTCATCAACCAAAATATATTGGTGTTCTTCTTGTAGTGATAAAAGTAAACTCTTGTTGGTTTTAAGCTCTCGTAACACTTCCATAATCATGTCGCTATAATCATATTGTTTTTGCTCGGCCAACTTTTCTTCATAAGCTTGATAGACCAAAGCAAGCTCAGCATTTTTGGTGATTTGTTTTCTATACTTTTCATAAACAGTTTTTATTTTGCCTTTGTATGCACCCTTGTCATGGACAAGATCTGGTATTTGATCAAAATCTGTTTCTTCTTTTTTTATTAAAGTTTGAAACTCTTCCCACGAGACACCTTCTCGTTTTATATTATTAATAGATCTTAAAATATCTTTGGTATATAGTTCTGGATCGCCAAATGGCCGAAGGAGTGAAAGTGGTAAAGTGTTAATGAGCGATTCAATAATTTTTATTTGATCTATTTCGGTGATACTAGTCGAGCCGATAATCCTAGGAAATTCCTCTGGATAATTTTTGATGATGTCATTGCAGAATGAGTGAAAAGTAGAAATGACTACCTGATAAGCGCGATTGCCGATGAGTGAAGCCAATCGCCGACGCATGTTAGCGGTGGCATTTTCAGTGAAAGTCAGGGCGAGAATATTGACAGGTTGAGTGTCGGTCTGACGAAGGATATTGGCTATTCGCAAGGTCAAAATCTGGGTTTTACCTGTCCCAGGCCCTGCCACCACCATAACCGGCCCCTCAACTGCATCCACAGCCTCTTTTTGGCCTTTATTTAGCTTAGTGTACTCAACTTTAAATTTACCCTCGTAAATGGTCATTTTTTATGTTAATATTGGCTAATTATTGAAATAAGTTTATCATAACCATGTCTATTCACGAACAAATCAAAAATGAGATAAAAGAAGCTATGAAAGCCAAAGGCACTGTCAAATTATCTGTTGTTCGAGGTCTAACTTCAGCTTTTACCAATGAAGCTGTCGCCAAAGGAGGTACTCCGACCGACATACTTTCCGACGAAAACGCTTTAGCAGTAATCAAACGTGCTTCCAATCAACGAAAAGATGCTATTGATCAATTTGTTACTGGCGGTCGCCC
>Ga0210057_1006132_pt1 | contig 15090 bp, 24 predicted proteins | sample CryGeyCG2114_010_2_FD_183968 | JGI IMG/M metagenome (GOLD analysis project Ga0210057, IMG submission 183968) | Groundwater microbial communities from aquifer - Crystal Geyser CG10_big_fil_rev_8/21/14_0.10 (SPAdes) (version 2) | ecosystem: Environmental > Aquatic > Deep subsurface > Groundwater ... | reverse complement strand
AATAGTTTGAATGCTTGCTGACTAGACAAGAATAATATTTCTTTCTAATCAATAATACTTCTCACAAAAACGGTTTACATATGGCTAAAAAAATATACATAGGAAAATTATCAGAATCTACCACAGACGATCAACTTCGAGATGTTTTTATGAAAATTGGAGATGTCGTGTCGCTTAAAATAGTCCGAACTGCAAATTTTGAAAAAAATACAAACTACGGATATATTCAGATGGATTCAGATGAAAGTACCAAAAAAGCAATCAAAGCATTAAATAATTCAACGCTTTCTGGAAGTCGAATCAAGGTTTTGGAGGCGCATTATTTAGATCAGGATATAAAAAGGCGAACGTATTGGACGAAACGTAGATAATTAAGAAATTACACAAAATAAAAGGGGGTGCATACATACATATGGATAAAAATAAATTATTTGTCGGCGGTTTACCATGGTCAATTAATAATGAAACATTTGCACAACTATTTGCCAAATTTGGAGAAATAGTAGAAGCAGTCGTTATTACCGATCGTGATACTGGTCGATCAAAAGGATTTGGATTTGTAACATTCAAAAACGAGGAAGATGCACAAAAAGCTCTTGAGCTAGATGGCACAGAAGTTGAAGAAAGAAAAATCGTTGTTAACGTCGCAAAACCAAGAGAAAACAGAACTGGTGGTGGAGGATATAATAGAGATAACTCTCGAGGAGACAGAAGAAGTTATTAAAAATAACCTGCATTTATGATAAACACAACCAATAGTCCATGCATTCGATGTGGAACACAGCGAGTGGTGTCTAAAGTTTGGGAAGAAAAGATAGATGACTCTGTGATAATCAATACAGAGATGGTCTGTCCTGATCCTGAATGTCAAAAAAAAGTAGATATCACAAATAAGAATCGACTCGATAAATATGCTGCTATCAAATTAAGAAGTGAACAAAGAGTTGAGAATAGAAAAGCTGATCAAAAAGCCAGAAAGGCTAAGAAAAGCCCAAACTCATAATCAATTTTTTAATTGATAGCAGCCTCTGTTAGAAAAAAATATTATTCGTGCGTATGATCAAAAAAAATAAACAAGCGAAGAAGAAACCATCATTGTTGAAACGAAAGACCAATGGACGAGTTCGTGGACTTAAAAAGGATAGAAAGAATAATAAGTAATCTAATGGTACGAATATTCTTGAAATGACAATAAACTATGAAATATAGTTTAAGATATGATCTACTGCTTTTTTAGCTCCTCCACTTGACCTCAGAGCTTTGCCGACCTTTTCGGCAGCTTTTGCATACCTTGATTCATTAAGAAGAGAATTGACAGAATCTATTAATAGAGGAATGTCTATCGGCTTTTTTTTGAAATATACTCCTGCCCCCAATTGTTCGACTCTTACTGCGTTTATCTTCTGTTCTTGAATAATAGGAAGCATGAGAAGAGGTACTCCAAAATACAAACTTTCATTGACGCTATTCATTCCAGCGTGACTTATGAAAATAGATGCTTTTTTGAGCATCTCAAGTTGAGGATAATATGGTGCAATATGTACGTTTGATGGAATATCTCCAAGCTCAGATGGATTGATATATTTACCAATCGAAACATAGGACTCAATTCCGATTTGTTTTAATGCTGCGATGATTGATTGATAATTCTCAACGCTATCATTGTAAACGGTTCCCAGCGCAACATAAATAAGAGGTTGATCTTTTTTTGAAATCACTCCTGGTTGTTTTTCATTTCTATCATAAACAATCGGTCCAACAAACTTGTATGAATCATCGAAACTATCCGCAAGAGGCTGAAATTGGCGCGAAGTAAAGATTATGTTCAGCTTTTCAACGTTTGAAAACATATCAAAGAACAATGGAGGAATAAGGCCTTTTTTTGAATATGATTTGCGAAATTTGTTAATAATGTTGAAGAAAGTATGCGGATGAGAAAAAGCTTGAACATAATCGTCAAGGAGAAGCGGTGTTTGACTTACTATCAATTGAGTATTTATTGCCATACTTGGTACTAAAGACACGGTCGGGATATGTGTTTTAAGCCCTGCAATTTTCCCCCATAAGCTCAGTGAGTCGTGAACTAAGCAGTCTGGTTTTTCACGTCCAATCTCAGCGATAGTTGGTCCAAGGAGGCATTTGGTTGCACGCAAGCTAAAATCCGCTATTGTGAGTGCACTGTGAAGAACACGCAGGTTATCAATGGTTATTCTTGGATCATCCAATTGAACCATTCTAAATGAAGCTCCGACATATTCAATTTTTTCTTTAAACTCAGGAGTGTTGTAAATAAGAACTTCGTGACCTTGATTGACAAGTTCCTCTGCCACACCAAGCATAGGATTGAGGTGTCCATATGCAGGCATAGTTTGGAAGATGAATTTCATAGTGTCGAATATAACTTAAGTAGAGTATATCAGTAGAGATTGAGCTGAGAAAGTACGTTCTTCATTTATTAGTCTCTAAGGATCGGAGTCTATTACGCCATTTTATGCCAAAATGTAGCATTGTAAATGATTTTATTGTTTATTGGATTTCAACACCTCATCAATTAAAAAGACCTGATTTGTTCGAAGCAGAGGGAGATTGTCTTGAGAAAAAAAACCGTATTCCGATACTTCATGAGTTGGAATAAAATCTCCACCAATCAAGATGCCAGTATAACAAAGGTCAAGACGTGCCGTTTCCCGGTCGGTGCGCGTTTTGAGAGAGTCGTCAACACTCACGACAAGCCCTGATTCCTCTTTAATCTCTCTTTCAAGAGCCTCTCGAGGATGTTCCCCGGACTTTAAGTATCCACCAGGCAAACTCCATTTATGCGGTCGATATGTGTGTTTAAAAAGAAGTATTTCTTTTTTTTCATTTAAAATTATTCCGGTCACTCCCACCAGAAATTGGTCTTGAAAAAATCTCATGACAAATAACTGTATTCCTTTCGGAAGGCGAAGCATTTTCCAAATTTTGGCGAGTATCGTATTCATAACGCATTTCTGTCTCCGGGTTCGATCCCAGAATCTTTCCCTAATTTCTCATTTTTTATCTCAAGTTGATGAACTCTTTTTGTTAATTCAAGAACCTCATCTTTATTTTTTTTGATTTCTACATTTTTGCCATGCAGTATAAATGAAGTAGAGATGGATTGAATAAGAGATACCAAATAGGAAAGTACGAGCCCAATCACAAGCGAGACTATAATAACATAAAAAAGAGGAATCCCTGAAAAAACAGTAAATCCGAGATTGACCGACACCGGTTGAAAATTATATTTTGAAACATACACAAGCAGTGAGCCCACTATTAAAGATAAAATAAGAATCAACATATAGTTTTTTAATGTATTAAATCTCAGTTCGTTTATCTCAATATGCCAAGAGCAATGACTCCTGTCAGAATAAGATATCCTGCAATCAAATAATTGAGAAACTTGGGAAACATGAGAATCAGAATACCGACGAGAATTGATGAAATGGGGGTTAAATTTTCAAATGATATACTCATATATTTTTATCTATTTCGGACCATTCGGCCAATATATATAACAACAATAGCACCTATGACTGCAACCGCAAAACTATAAAGATTAAATCCGTTGACTCCAGATAGTCCAAGGAGATTCATAATAAACCCACCAACCACAGCTCCGACGATTCCCATGATGATATCAGAGATTGTTCCCTGTCCTGAATTTGTTTTCATAATTATCGATGCAACCCATCCGGCTAACGCACCAAATATGATCCAAAGTATTATTCCCATAATGTATATATTTAATTAATAATTAATTACTTACTTCGTTTGGTTAACGTTCACATCAACCTTATCCGGCATATTGATTTGCGGAGCCGGTATATTTATTTGAGGAGTTCCCATGTTTCTCAATAGGGGAAGACCAAAATATAAAAGTATTAAAACAAATCCAATAAGAACAATTACTCCTATCAAAAAACCCATTCCACTCGAGTCTTTTGTTGGTGTTGTACCATTTACTATGGTTGTCATAATGATTTAACTGCATTATTAATTTCGATGGTTGTTTTATCTATTAATTTTTTTGCAGTATTTACTGCTTTTTTAACCCGTTCCTTTTTTTCAGCATCCTCTTTGATCGTTGTATTCTTATGACTTTGTTTTTTATTGTTTTGTTTTTTCATGAATTACCTTATAAATAGATTTATTATATTTATCTCTACCTGCTTTCTTTATTCTGTTTCAATATCTTTTGGTGTTATGGGATAAATTATTTCTAAGAGATAAACTAATCCCCATGCGATACAGAGATACACAATTCCGGCAATGATCGTGGACCATTCAAGAACAGAGCTTCCCGTTGCTGATATTCCAACGACTCCGCTAAAAGGAAGGGCAAGAGGGGATGTGATCGAGTATATTAGACTGGTAAACCCAATATATTGATTTGCTCCAAGCATTTTAAGGAATAATCTAAAGGTAAGAAGAACTTCTAGAAGACCTAAGATATACCAAATAATTTGATTAAAACGGAGAATTGTTTTCTTTTTTTCGTATACTTTTTGTGGTGCTTCTCCTTTTACGTCTGGCTCAACTTGTTTCGTTGTTTTTTTTACCACTTGACTTGGGGTCTGATCTTCAATAACGGTCACCTCTTGTTGTGTTGTCATATAGAGATAGTATAGATCTGTCCAATGTCATACGATGTAACGTGAGAAGTACCTCTTTAATAATGCAGATTAAAAGAAGAGTGTGAGTGAGATTACAATTTTGTGCGATCGGCAGTCAATTCATGCTCAAGTTGTTTGATGCTAGTAAATAGCATTGAATGATCGATATATTTTACAAGGCCTTTTTTTTCAATAAACCCTAGTTCGATACTTGCCGTTTCTCGAGCGACTCCGACCAATGTTGCGATGTCTTGTTGTGTAAAACGGTGGTCAACTACGATACCTTGAGGATGTTCTTCGCCAAAATGTTTCGCTATATAAATGAGTACTGAAATTACCCGTCTGTACGCATCACTAAATACTAAATGTTCAATGCGAGACAGAGTTTCGGCGTAATCTCCGAGCAGCTTGCTCATCAGCTCAAGAATAATAGCTGGTTTATTTTTAATAAAATTCACTACTTGATCTTTTGGCGCACGTCCAACCTGAACTGAGGTGAGCGCTTCATAAAAATAAATGTTTGGCGCACCATTGATCGCCCAAATAAGAGGAAAATAGGTAATCGGTTTGAGAATTTGAAGGGTTAGCTCAATCCCCGTTTTGGAGATCGTATATTGTCGCACGTACCCTTTCGTTAAGCAAAAAATTCCTTGTGGATTATCATCTGCGCGGATCAGGGTTTCTCCCTTTTTATATATCCGCGTTGAAAACTGGTTGTAAAATATTTCGAATTCCTTCGATCGATCTATATTCATAGTAGCAAGAAGAGGTTAATGCACTACAGTATACTCCAATTATATGCAAGAAGGTGTTTGAAAATTTACAGTAGAGCTTAATTTGGAAGCAGAATACTATTTGGAGACACTTATTTTTGGGTTTCGGGTGATTGTTTTTGTAGGAACAAAAGCCTCTATCTTTTTGCCACCGGTAATAACCGTCACATCAAACCCGCTATCTTCATTTGGATTCGTATCTAAAGCTCCATCTATAATTTCAGGTAAAATGGGCTTTAAAATCTCTTTTATATTTATCACTATGTCTTTAAAATCAGCTCGAGACGTGATTGTCGTAATTTTGTGACCGGCAGAATCAGCATCTGCCAATGTAATATTTTCTGATTTATATCCAGCATCTTCAAGTGTCTTAACTACAACTTCAACTTGTCCCAAGATTCCACCCCCATTTAATACCTGGATAGTCACATTCTCTTTCCTCTTATTTAGTATTTCGCGTGAGGTGTTTGCTTTTTTTTCAATGACAATACTCTTTTTTATTTGTTCATTTTTTACTTGTCGAATAATCAACCCCCCAACTACAGTAGTAAAAAGAAAAATAAGAACAGCTCCTACAGTGACAGCAATTTTTATTCTTTTCCTTTTATTATGATGAGTTAGATATCGAGAAGGTATTTTTTTCATTGATACTATTTTATTTAATGCTATCCGACTTATTTCTTAATTCGGGCGGCTATGTGTACTATTTCGCTAACCTTTTTCATTCTTCTCACTTGTTTTTTTATCTCAGAGATTACTTCTTCTACGTTGTGCATGAAGTCCCTATTTTTATTATCAGTAAAAAAAGTTGCAGAATCTGTAGTAATTGTGAGCTTGACTTCAAACAAAATTGGTTTTCTTTCGGGGTTATAAACGGTTTTGGAAGTAAAGCGAATTAACTGTATTTTATATTGCTTGTTTATCCATACTGCAAGCAATCTTAAATCTCGGCTTATTTTCTTTTTTTCTCCTTCATTTAGTTCTTGGGGTAGCTTACTTATAATAGTGAGAAGTGTTGGGGTTTTTTTCGTAATCGACACAGCAGTTTTTAGAAGATCATTTGTTGTATAGATAAATAGTGGTTGGCGATCTTTATTAATAATAACAATTGAATTGTATTTGCATGTGATCAGAGTTCTGATAACTTCAGATGCATTTGTTTTTTCACTCAGCACTTCAACAATGGGTGAAATGAAATTCATCAATAATTGATTATCTTCTTTCATTTTTTCCTCATCAAATGAGTAATTTTTTGTTTTTGAGCGGGTTGAAAAACGCTGTCTATTTGAGCTGGTAAAATAGGGGAAAAAAATATCTCTTTTTGATATCATTCCTTTTATTTTATTATCACTATTTACCACAATTAATCGTGAAACTGCATGTTTTTGAAACGCGTGATATGCTTTTCCTATAGTGCTTTCCTGAGGAATTGTTGAGACGCTTCTCTTTGGCATGGTTTTGATCATTTCTTCAGCAAACAGATCATCTTTCATAAGCTTTTTGAGGAGAGGTTTTGCTTTCACCAGACCTACTACTTTATCACTTTTATCAAATACAGGGAGCGCATAAAGCTTTAGTTTACTCATCTCTCTTAAAATCTCCCCAATAGGAGTATTGATAAAAATTTTCGGAGGAGTTATGAGACAAGAACGAATATTTGTTGAAGAATTATGTTTGCGATTAAAGAGGGTATTTTGAACGGTCACGAGGCCCATAAACTTTTTATTATCTTCATATGCAAGCAGTGGCGTATGAGTATTTTGGAAGCGATTAACTATTGATGATATGGTACTCTCAATATTACAAATGAGGTGAGATGGAATAGGGTTGACTTTATATTTTGTGTGTAGGATATTCATACCTCAAGGATAAGCCTTGTATGACTATATTGAATTAATTTTTATAACACAATTTATGTAATGTGTATTACAAAAATTGAGAATTCAACATTACATGATACAAGCTATTGGAATAGTACAATTTACAAATAAGAAGGAGAAGAGTAATTATAAAATAAACAAATAATATGATCCAAAACGACGATAATAACAAGAATATGACAGTTAAAACTGATTCAACAAGTGAAGACAAAATTGAAAAAATCGAGGACTGGCGCAATGAACATGGTAAACCCAGCCTTAAATATCTTGAGGCTCTTGCACGAGATGGGAGCCTCGAAGCATTTAATAAGATCAATTGCTCAAGATTTGGATGTTGATTACGGTCCTAATATTTCACCCGATTTATTGATACGAAAAATTCTGGCAACTCAGAGTGACTCAAATACCACCACATGATGAATTGGTTTTTTTAAGTAAAACTATAAACAAAATCTGAACACTTCTATCACGCTGCGATAAGTATATATCCATTTTTTCAGAGTCCAGAGGTTTGGAGGATGTTAGAAGTTTTTACTCATAAAATTAATATGATAACCGCCCGTTCAATGAGTATTTAGTTAATTCTTGATACAAGAATATATTTGGCAATTTCATCATCAAGTGCAAATTGGCTAAATCCTATCTGACACAATAAGGTAGGGAATCTTCTAATCATCTCAATAGTCATACCAGGCATAATTCCCATAGAAATAATTTTTTTCAAATACTCAGTTTGAGATGTGCAAATAGTACTTATTTTGCCTTTTTCTCCTTTTTTTAAACTAGTCAACGGCACTAGTTTGTTACTTTCTTCACTATCTAACGGCCATTCATAGTTGCAATTTGGACATCTGACAAGAGGGCAATTCTTAGTTAAGGGACAGCTGGCACATGATTGTACTGCTTGTTTTATATCAAATTGATATCCGCAAAGTTTGCATTTCATAGATGTATTTTGAAAAGAATAAATGTTAGATTTGTACTAAACCCAACAATAAAAGCTGCAGTTATACAAAAAATAAATATTGCTACTCCCATTTTTTTTCCTCTTTCTTTAACCATCATCAACCCTTGTGCTATGCACGCCGGAAATAACGTCATAGAAATAATGGCAATAGTCAATTGGTTTACTGTAAACAGTCCGGCTTTATGCATATCATATAAACCCGCAGCCCCAAAATCACGCCTAAAAAATCCGAAAATAAAAGCTACTGCGGTCTTTTCAGGAAGACCAAGGAGTTTGATCGGATAACTTAATCCCCACACCAGTAAATTAAATAGTCCAATAATTTGACCAACCCACAATATGAAGCTGGCTAAGATGAAAAGAGGAAGTACCTCTTTGAGGTACCAAACAATTCTCGCATATGTTTTTATTATTATATTTGAAAAAGTTGGTAAACGTAAGGGGGGCACCTCCATAAAGAAAATAGGAGGATTACCGGGAAGAAGTTTTGCCCCTAAGTATCCAACTAATAAAAATATAGTTATGATAACAAATCCCCAAACCATAAGAGCGTTTGGATACTGTACTAAAAGAGTAAAAAGTACTCCCAGTTGAGCTGAACAAGGAATAGCTAAGGCCAGAAGAATTGTCGCCATAATTCTTTCCCGTTTTGTTGGGAGGGTTCTCGTAACCATTGTGGCCATAGTACTACAACCTAAACCCAAAACCATCGGAATGACTGCTCTTCCAGAAAGACCAATTTTTTTAAACACCCGATCAATGAGCATTGCTAAGCGTGGCAAGTATCCGGAATCTTCAATAATGGCAAAAACAAAAAAAAATGTTCCTACAATTGGAAGGATGATGGCAACAGCATAGCGTACGCCTAAAGTTAGCATGCCGTATTCTCCAACAAAAAGATTCTGTACAATTTTCCAAGGGATAAGAGAGGTAATAGTATGAATGAAAAACGGATTTATATAATTTTTAAAAATTATATTTTCAATAAAATCAACAGCATAACCTGCCCCAAATTTGCCAACAATTTGATAGAGACCAATATATATAACTACAATTAATATAGGTATTCCGGTCCATGGATTGATCATAAGCTCGTTAAGCTCATCTACGATAGAAGTTTTTTTTGAATTTTGTTGCGAAAGAGTATGTGATGTTATTTCTGTTGCCTTTTGTTGTCTTGCCAACGCAATTTCATAAAGAAAAGGATAAGATTTTCCATTCTCTACATCCGTTTTTATTATATTGATTTTTGACGTAAATGTTTTTGTTACCGGAATAAATTCAATTTCCGTTGTTTCATCTTGCAACAACAGAAGCGCAATTGATCTTAACGATTGTTGATGATATTTTAACGGTAATTTAATCACTTCTTCAATCTTTTTTTCGATACGGGCACTATACGTTAGTAATATCTGTTTTTGAGGTAGTTTTCTGTAAGTATTAATTGCGGTTTTTAATTCGTTAACACCCACTTCTTTTGTTGCGATAGTGGGTATTACGGGAATTTTTAATTTTTTTCCCAATTTCTCAATATTGATTTTTATTTTGTATTTGTCAAGCTCGTCCATCAAATTAAGGACAAGGATTACTGAAAAATTAGCCTCAATAAGTTGTAGGGTTAATGGAAGCATCCGTTCAATATTTTTTGCATCAACTACGTGAATTATTATGTCTTTTGCATAAGAAAATACTATTTTTCGTGAAATCTTTTCTTCTTCAGTAATTGAAAGTAATGAATACATTCCTGGAGTATCAATTACTTCATAATTTTTACCTTCAATACTTGTTGTCGTTTTTGCAATTCCGACCGTAGTCCCTGGATAGTTTGAAACCGTAACATAGCTATCTGTTAAGGCGTTAAAAAGTGCACTTTTCCCCACATTTGGAGAGCCTACAAGAATAATTTTATTATATTCTTTCGATAAACAGACATTTTCATCGTGACAACAGTCTTTTGTAGAATTAATATTCTTCATTCTCTCGATGATTTTCATAGGAGCGCTCATTATACCAAAATGGAGCTTGCTGAATCAGAAGGGTAAAATACAATACTATTATATTAGTTTAGATTGTTCTATTACTCTAAAATATATTGTCCAGGGTGCGGGATTCCCTTTGTTGCTTTTTTACTCCTCCGGAGTAAAGTGCTCCTCAGGATAAACTACTCATCCCTCCGATGCTGAAAAACATCCGAACCTTCTACTCACAAATTTAGTATGGTAAATTGACTCTTTATATTTCTAGTTCAAGATATCAGTAAATACCACGAGACGCTTGTCATAGCTTTTCTTAGCTCCATCCCATACACCATCGCACGTGATAAGGTTGAGATGGGCGCTTTCACTCGCACTGAAAACACTATTTGCGTATCCGGGATCGTAGATACGAATTTCCCGTACTATAAAAACAAAAGATGCTCCATTAGTATCTTTTATAGTTATTTGATCTCCCTTTTTTAGTTTGTCTAAATCAGTAAATACTCCCTTTTCCCCATTTTTTCCATCAAAATGACCAGCAATAATCGCACTTCCGCGTTGACCAGGCTGAGGGCCCAGTTTAAACCATCCCACATTGATGGCATTATCTGGTACTTCCATTGTTCCTGTTGCCGTAACTCCCATGTCTTCAATAAGAGTATCAACATTGATTTTTGGGATGATTAGACGTATTGGTGATCCTGGGGCAGTCTTAACTGCTTCCTGTGTCTGTTTAGATGAGTTTTGAAATTTCATCTGTTCATATACCCCTGAAGAATAATAGAGAAGAAATATAAGGGAGAATGCTACAAATATGGACAGTAACAAAGGTCGTTGAACCTGTGTTTTCAAGAACTGGATGAACATCTTTGTTTTTTTTGAATTAAAACAAGGAAAGTTGCTATTCCGATGAAAACGCCCACTGAAATTTGCCATGGGATTGTACTTTTCGGAGGTTCGTTCCCTGTGTTTGGAAGCATGGGGTTCTTAGAATTAGATTCTTTATTATTAGACCATCCTCCTGGTGCACAACCACTGCCACCACGAACTTTAAAGTAATAAGTCGTATCTGGATTTAAATCATTTATAGTAAAGTTAACGACTCCACTTGAAAGACCTGCTTGAAAAGACACCCCAAATCGTTCATCTCCTGGGCTCAACCCGTATGCAATATAGTAGTAAGATAAATGGTCATTAACAGGGGTGAAATATAACGTTGCGTTGCTTCCTGCTCGGTTTATTTGGAAAAGATCAGGATTGTTTGTTGGAGGGAAATCAGCACAAACTGGAGTAGAAGTGGATGAGGTGGATGACGATGAGCTAGATGATGAACTGGAGGATGCAGTCGCACAGGTTGATTTTGCAATGGTGGTATTGTTTAATGTAACCGCGGCAATTCTCGCCAGAAATCTCCCGGTAACTGACGAACCACCATTATCCGTAATCGATTGGTCAGCCAGTATATCACCAATAAAAGATGTGCCCGATCCAAGAACCGCTGAGCTGCCAACTTGCCAAAATACATTACAGGCCTGAGTGCCGTTGATGAGTTCAACCGTACTGTTACTAAATGTAGTTAATGTCGTACCCATCTTGAATATGAAAACGGAATCTGCATTTCCTCCACCATCAAGGGTAAGCTTTCCCTCCTGAAACTATTTCAAAAGTAGTAGAAGCGGAATCATATACACCATCGGTTAAGGTTACTCCACCAAGCTCTGTCCCTATGGTTGAAGTCACTACTCGTGCGGCAGCGTCATTATATGCTGTAGTCAAATCACTTTTAGCTGTGGTTAGAACTCCTGCATTAGTTACCCTACAGGTAAGGGGACCAGAACTATCGACTGAGTATATTGTGCCCGTAACTTCTCCACACGTCAATTCGGGAGCAGGTGCCCAGGCTGCTGGACTCAAACCAACGTCTCCCGAAATAACAGAGGGAGTAGTGTCGTTAACGGCTGATCCACCGAGGACGGCAAAATTACCGGCAGTTCCAAGACCTACTTTTGTAGTTGCTGCATATGCTTGCTGTGGAGATATAAAAACAAGTTGCACCAAAATAATAAACAACAAAAGAATAAGAAACTTCGGATAATAAAACATTCTCATAATATGATGGTGCATGTAGTAATGCGCACAGTCTACTATGCTAATAGTATATTGTCAATATGCTCTATAATTTTCTTAAGTTATTTATAAATCACCATTTATTAAATTTTACCTAGAGCAATTAAATACAAGCTAGTATAAATTTAAGCTTTTTTAGTAAAACAAGCTGTGATACAGATTACACAATACTAGTAACTTACAAAATTCCATTTTTCCCGGGTCAAGAGCAATGGAGAACTTTCGAACTTTCTGCGCACAATTAAATAACAGATTTGAGAATCGGAAAAGTATATTCAAATTATGGAAGTAAAGTAGCTTGCTTGGGCATTATAGTACTTGTCACCCTACTACCTGTGATAATGACTACATCAAACCCGCTATCAACATTGGGGTCATTGTTTAAAATTCCATCAGTGATTTCTGGAATGACAGGTTTTAGAACATCTTTGATATTTGCAACTATTTCTTCATAATCAGTATTTGAGGTAATTGTCGTACCCATATCTTCAACCGCTTCAGTCCTGCTCAATTCGATATTTACAAGACTATACCCTGACTTAACGAGAGCTTTCACCATTTTTTCCTCTTGTTGGGTATTACCTGTGCCATTTATTATGTTTATCGTTACATATTTTTTTATTTTGATTGGGGGATAATGTGAGACTTCTTTATTATCAACTGCAAGTACTTTTTTTACGCTCGCAACACTTGTGTCGCTTTGCTTTTGAGTTGTGTAAATGAACCCCCCCATCATTATTACTCCAACAAACAAAGTTACTCCAATACGCAGAATCCTTCTTTTTTTTCTCCGATATTTTAGAGTTCTATAAGAAAAATCTGGTTTTTTCATTGGTAAAGTTATTAATTTTATTTTTTTAGCTTCGTTCTTATATCTGCTATAGCTACCTTTGCTTTTCCCTGAACTTTACTAATATTTCCCTTCAATTTTTGTCCTGACATAATTTCAGCCTCACCTTGAACCTGTTGAGCAATCCCAACCACTTTTTGTCCAGCAATATCTAATTTTGTTTTAATATTCATATATTTTTTAAATTTATAATTTTATTAACTCTTTACACCTTAAAACCCAAAAGACGAGCAACGAACACAATGAGAGCAATGACAAGAATTAAATGTATAAGTCCGCCACCGATGTGAAGAGCAAATCCTCCCAACCATGAAATAACCAGTATTATTATTACAATATCTAAAAGTCCCATATTTATTATCACCATCCTTTCAGTAAATCAAAATTGATAAAGCATCATTATTAATACATGACCCATAGACATTGTACGAGTAGCGAACGTTTTAAACAGTCATTTCACTTTCTAATATCAAGTGATCTAACTCACACAAATGAAGCAAGGCTAAATAAATTTTCTTTCCTCAAATATATCCAGTAATGACTAATGATAAGGTGATGGAGATAGAACCCGTAGGATAAATTTAAGAATGATCTAAAGCAGGAAGTTAACAAGATAAATATCAGTGTGTCCAGGGTGGTCGAATATGTTGGAAGGTATTATGCTTTCTCTTTATCTGATGTATACAATGATATGAGATTACAAGAAGGACATCTATATGCAAGGACTCCATAAGCTGGTAAGGCTTCACAACCTTTTACATTAGTTTCATAAAATTCTTTGCCAATAAATTTTTCATTACCTGTCCAAACCATTCCGTTGTTAAGTAATCTTCCTGGCGTTAATTCAGTATTACAGTGAGGACATTTCATAGTTTTTGTTAATTAGTAATTTAACCATTATACAAGAAAGTCTAACTGTGCATTGATCTCTATGTAATTTAGATTGTCAGAAAAAGAAGTCCAGGGGGAAGGTATCCTTCGTCCAATAACTACGGATACCAAGGGATTCTCTTGTATCGGAAAATGTTAGAATTTTATTACATCCCCTAACATCTGTGATTATAATAAAACTATGAAAAAGTGGCAAAGGGGTTGGTTGTATTTTGTTATTTTATATGCTTTTATCCATCTGATAAGAGATACTTTTCAAGATTTAGCTATAAATAATTTTCTTTCAATGACTTTGACTAGATCCAATCCGCCATTGATTGCTCACATTTACTGGTTTATTTTTAACACTTATGTTGCAGAAATCGTAGTAATCCTTTTTGGTATCTATTCTTTGAGAAGAAATATATTTGGAAGATTGGGTTATATGACGATAATAATTGCTTTTATAATGGTAAGCGCATGGCTATATTATTGGTTTTTTCTTTAGCCTCAACTCACTCTCTAGATTTAAAATACTCAACCAGCATGGTCATCAAAGTAGTCCTTCCTTTATTGGTTTTGAGATATTTTTCTCTTCTCTTGGCATCTTTCATATTGCGATAGGCTTCATAATGAATAAGCTCTAGTGGTAAATACGGCTTTGTAGCTCTTGAATATCCTTCGTTATGATCTTTGAATCTTTGTTTAAGATTAGTGGAGTAGCCAATATAAATATAGTTTTTTGATTTGTTAAAGAGGATATATATGTAGAAGAAAGTCATGAAGTAATTATATATCTTTCTTTGGCCAGGTACCATTCGGTACCTGACTGCGGCACATACGGTTTTTGCTCCTGGCGGAGCAAGGCACCGTATGGTGCCTTGTGATACGTACCCCTTTTAGTGGACACTTAATGAACCCCTAACCCTCGACCTGAGTTAAAAGATGATTTCTGAATTCAACCGGAGTCATCTTTTTTCTGTTCCACTGCTTTCTTTCGTAGTTGTAGT
>Ga0210057_1006131_pt1 | contig 15096 bp, 19 predicted proteins | sample CryGeyCG2114_010_2_FD_183968 | JGI IMG/M metagenome (GOLD analysis project Ga0210057, IMG submission 183968) | Groundwater microbial communities from aquifer - Crystal Geyser CG10_big_fil_rev_8/21/14_0.10 (SPAdes) (version 2) | ecosystem: Environmental > Aquatic > Deep subsurface > Groundwater ... | reverse complement strand
AAGCAAATTTATCAGACAAATCCAAAATAGTTATGCCAGATACATCAATATCAAAACACAACGTAATGGAGCCTTACTTCAATCCCCATTTAAATCCGTTTTAATAGAGAATGACGAACAATTTATTCATGTAGCAAGATATATTCACCTAAATCCCCTAACATCGTACATTCTAACAAACCAGTCCGAACTAGCTAACCTACAGTGGTGCTCATACAAAGACTACTGCAGTGCAAATAGCAGAGGTTTTGTTAACACATCAAGCCTCATGTCCTACTACAATTCAATTGATGAATTAAACAAATTCACCCTAAATCAGGTTGATTACCAAAGAACGCTAGCCAAGATAAAACACCTTACACTTGAAAAGTCCTTTCCAAATCCTTAGGTGTCAACCTAACCCACTCCAGGAGTGGGTTCTCAAGCTCATATTCATTACGCTTGTTTCCTCTTGAGCAGTTGAATCAAGACTGGTACTGCCATAAACGGCGATGAGTAAGTACCAAGAATTGTTCCAGCTAAAAGCGCTACCATAAACCAACGGATAGTCTCTCCTCCAAGAAGAATCATTGCTAATAGCATGAACATTATTGTCAGAGAATTATTAATCGATCTAACCATTGTCTCTGTTAGAGCATTATTAGCAATATCCGTTACATCCATCGAGCGCTGGTCTTCTTTGTTCTCCCGTATTCTATTAAATACCACAACGGTATCATGTACAGAAAAAGACATCGTCGTTAGAAGTGCTGTCACAAACAAGGCGTCCACTTCCACTGCCATATACTTACCAAGCACGGCAAATATACCAGCAAGTATTAAGGTATCATGCAAAAGCGCCACTACTGCCGCAAGACCATATCGTAAGTTCTTAAATGCCCAAGCTATGTACAAAAGAATTCCCAAAACTGCAATTATTGCAGCGGTTAAGGTTTTATTAAGTAGTTCTTTACCTAATGTAGGTCCCACAGTTTCAAACCTCTCGATCGTAGCAGCAACAGAAGCTATCTGACTACGAACTAACTGAGCCTGTTCTTGATCTATAAAATCTGTTTTAATCAACACTCTTTCTCCGGTTTCTTGTACGGCTTGTATATTAATATTATTTTCTTCAAATACAGCTATAGCCTCTTTGCTATCTACCTCAACTAAAGTTCCCCCAGTAAAATCTATACCAGGCTTCAAACCCCAAACAACCAAGGCAAAAATACTTAGCACAGCTAAAGTTCCCGAAACCACAAAATATATTCTTTTGTATTTTAGCCAATTAATCATTTTTTACTCCTATAAAACGCTCTCATAAGAGAGCGCGTTACAAACACTCCTGTAAACAATCCAATAATAACTCCAATAGCCAAGGTTAAAGCAAACCCTCGAATCAATCCAAAGCGCGGTAAAAACTGCCAGTCAAGAGGGTTAAACAAGACGAAAGTTGTAAGAAGCGTTGCTACATTTGCATCTCGAATGGAATCCCAAGCTCTACCAAAGCCTACCTCCATTGCTTGTTGCCATGGAAGACCACTTCTCATCTCTTCTCTCATTCGCTCAAAGATAAGAATATTAGCGTCAACTGCCATACCTATAGACAACATGAATCCCGCAATACCAGATAAAGTCAGTGTAACGGGTATTGCCTTAAATACGGCAAACGAGATAAGTCCGTAAATAACCAAAGCTACAACAGCTATCATACCCATCTGGCCATAAAACCCTATCATAAAAAAGGCTACCATCAACAGCCCCACTGCCCCAGCTAAAATACTTCTATCTATAGCAACCTGACCCAAGGTTGGACCAATGTTGCGCTGCTGTATTAATTTAATACCTACGGGCAACGCTCCTGCATTAAGTTGAGTTGTTAACTGCTTAGCTGCGTCAACAGAAAATCCACCAGAGATCTGGGCTTTTCCTCCTGCTATTGCTTCATTTACCACTGGAGCCGAAACTATCTGGTCATCAAGAAAAATAGCCAACTGCCTATTAATATTCCGTTTAGTTGCTTTAGCAAAAAGGTCTGCCCCCTCCTCGTCGAAAGTAATACCAACTACCGGTTCACCTGATTGCTGATCAAACTGCACCTCTGCCCGATCTAGATTTATTCCAGATATTCCTGAATCAATAGTATAGGGACCATATAATGAAGCTGGCAAAGTAGCTTCGGCTTCTGGTGTGCCTTCTGGAGCCTCACGAAATTTAAGCTGAGCCGTCTTTCCAATCAGGGCAACCGCATTATCCACATCCTCCACTCCCGGAAGTTCTACTATGATCCTTGAGCTATCTTGTGACTTGGAAGTCTGAACTTGTGCCTCAGAAATACCAAAGTAATTCACTCGCCTCTCAATAATATTCCGCGCACCTTCCAAGGCTCGCTCTCTATCTTTTGCATCTATCTCGTCTAGTGCTGCTTCAAAGACCAAATGACTTCCTCCAGCTAAATCTAAACCTAAGGATGTACGAAAATCTTTATGGATACTTACCTTACCAAGGTTAATATTTATCTCCGGTGAACCAATAACCTGATCAATATCTAATCCCCAGCGCGAGAATTTCAAATTATAGCGATCTGGCAGTGCTATCGCAAGTGATAATAAAGTAATAATAAAAATTAACCAAATTGAAAAACTTCTTCGTTGCATATATTAGCTTTTACCTATTTGTAGTTGGCGGGAACTTGGAAACAGCACCTTGATTTCTCCTCTATCTACCTCCATTTGTACATCTACTTCATCTCCAGGACGGACACCAATTATTTTGACAAAGGCAGCAGGAATCACCACTGTTAAGCTATTCCCTGTTTTAAATATCTTTTGTTTCATATTAATTATATTTTTAATTCAACAATTCCTGTTCATCTCCGATAATTATCACTCTGCTCTCTCCAAAAAAAGTACCTAAAAATGGATCTTTACGTTCTTTTCTAAATCCAAATTCCTTATCATCCATTACCGTAAAATTAATCTCCCTTTCTCCTTTCTTTTCATACACTCCTACTATCTTTCCCAAAAGGTCAACATCTACTTTGCCAACAACCAAAAGATCTAATCCAGCTTTTTTACGCTTTAGCTTACGTATATATTTGCCAGAAAGAACTGCAAACTTTATCTGACCAAGTTTTTTTCTCTGTTTAAGAATATCCCCACCCAGACCAGCTGTCTTATTGATAATTTCCATAAGATCATAATAAAGAACATAATCTTTCCGTAATGAATAATACAGCCTGTTACCTCTAGGTTCCTTGCTAAGTATCCCTTTGCTCTCTAAATGAGATAACTCTCTCCGGATTGCATTAATTTCTTCACTTGTTCCACGAACGAGCTGACGAACATAAAACATATCCTCTGGGGCAAGAAAGAAGATGGTCAGTAGTTTTACTCTAACCTTAGAGATTATTAGATCTGTTAGCGGCATATTTTAGAAATCTACGTCTTTTCCTTTTGGTACTATTTCGATCCAGATCTGCCCTGGAACAAATTCTATTTCATCTCCATTCTCATCAGTAAAAATTGTGCGTGCAGTTCTCTTTTTCTTACTCCAGCTTCCCTCGATTGCCTCTCCGTTTTTAAAGATATAAGCGTCCCCAGTGCCGATTGTTTCGTACAAAAGATGCTTATGCTCATCAACTGGGCCAGTCTCTTTTGTCATCTGCACAACTACATTCTTAGCTGTAATCTGCTCCTTTGTCTCAAAGTCTGTATGTGGCTCTCCACCCATCGTCCTCTTATAACTATTTTTTGATTTATCATAATCCCAGACCACATTAAAATCTTTATATCCATCCCAGAATCCAAAGCTAATCTTTGCTGAGTCTACTACGTCTTTTGCGCTATCTCCATCAGCAAAACCCCATGATACAAAGTCTTCATCCCAAGCTACATCGTCTTCATCAACATTAGTCCACTCTCTGCTCTTTGCTACGTCGTACAACCCACTACTTGAACAAACCATCGTGTGCTCAGTAGCAACCGATCGACCAAGTCTATCGGGATTTCTAAAACAAGTTGGGTATGAAATTCCAAACTGATCCATGTCCTTAATCCCATATCTATCAATTTGACACAATGCCTTTGCTTTCTCATCTACTGTTGGGTCGTTACATTTACCTGCTCCTCCAACATGAGCGTATAGTGCATCATACTCAGATACCCAATCTAAATAGTAAGTTCGGGCCGAACGGACAGGTGCAAATTTAATATTATTTGCAGCAATTCCGCAGTAAAACACTCCCATAAATCTTGTGATACCGCCTTCTGCTACGGCTTCATAGACGACATCTGCATAAGAAAGTCCTGATTGAGGGCGTGCGTCCGTATGGTTTTCAATCATGACAGCAAGAGGTCTTCTTTCTTCCCAGAGAGCTTTCTCGGTTTTGGTAAACAGCTTACCGTTAATCGGGCAAGTCTCGGTTTTGGGCTCACCTGGGTCAATCTGAATATTACCTTCCTCGTCTGTGATTAAGCTAGATGGATCAACTAAGTTACCATCTATCTTTGATCCAAAAGCGCGCGCAACTCCAAAAGTAACCCCCGTAGCTACAAGGTAAACCACAAATCCTATAATTAATATTTTTTTCTTATCCATCGATCAACTCTTTTTCTTCTTTGCTTAACTTATGACCCACCCCTTTTCCCATCTTTACATCTTTAGCAAACCAGCGTGTGTGCTCCCGAGAATGCAGTGATGATACCACCACACCATTCTTCTCATCATCTAAAAGCGCTACTATAAAACTCTGATCTCCCCCCACTTCTTTAAAAGGGTTATATCTTAATAATCGCACATTTTGCACAAAAGATCTAGCCCTCTTTGTAAGCTCCTGATGATCTTTATCCAGCTCGCTTAAACTACCCTTAGTTTTTTTGATCTCACCTAAGATATGTTCTAAAATTTTAGCAAGTCCATGTTTACTTACTCCTTTAGTTAACCGGTTGTAATGCGCAACTGTTCTTAATGTTATAAAGGTAAGCAGTAATAGCCAAACTAATACTAACCCTAAAAACACAGTTAACACACCAGGTGATAGTGTGAACACCATATGTGCTCATATTCTATCTTCTTTACAAGCTCAAGTCAATATGATAAATAGATAACATGAGCAGAAAAACTCGTAAAGAAAAAATTATTGCTGAGCTTAGACGAGAACTTAAAAAAGGAACACTTTCAAAAGCCCAATCCTCTACAGCTAATACAAAACAAAAAACAAAAAAAGACACCGCTAAAAATCTTGTTGAGGTAGTTTCTTCAAAACACGTCATGCTTGACCTAAGAAAAACAGCAGTCTTAAGTGTTATTGCTGTTGGACTAGAACTCGGACTATATTACTACCTAAAATGAACAAGCTAGACATCGGTTGGTTTTCTTTTACATGCTGTGAAGATTCCACTATTATTTTTACTGAGCTACTCAATAAGCACTATAGCAGCTGGAGCAAACTTTTTAATTTTAAGCACTTTCGTGTTCTAAAACAGCACAACGAAGATGGTCCTTTTGATATATCTTTTATAGAAGGAGCAATTTCATCAGATAAACAAGCCAAAAGAGTTAAAGAGATTAGAGACAACAGTAAGTATATAGTGGCAACTGGAGCTTGCGGGGTTGTAGGTATGCCAGCAGGCCAGCGTAATAAATTTACACCAGAACAAAATGCCGAGATCCAGTTCTTACTAGATCGCTTTGAATATAACGATAAGGTATTAAAGGTAGAAGATGTTATTAAAGTAGACTACAAAGTTCCCGGCTGTCCGATGAATGAAGAGATATTTATCCAAACCATTAACAATATTGTAGATAAGGCTAACAAAAACTAATATGCACCAAGGAGGATTTGATTTATCTATCAAAGAAATAAGTAAAATCGAGGGTCAAGCTGGACTCAAGCTAAAAGTTCGAGATAATAAGATAGAAAATCTTAAATTCACAATCGCAGACTACAAACGCTTTTATACCAAAGCAGTTGAAGGAAAACCCATCTTAGCTGTTCCCCAACAAGTTGCTCGTATCTGTGGCACCTGTTCTAATGCACATCTTCTCTGCTCAATTAAGACCATCGAAAATGCAACAGATACTACACCCAGTAAACAAACCACCAAACTCAGAGAACTATTAAACCATGGCCTTATTATTCGCGATCATGCTCTCCATTTATATGTATTTGTATTACCAGATCTATTAGGCAAAGACTCTATCTTAGACCTTGATGAAGATAACAAACAAGAACACGAACTTTTACACAACACATTCGATACCAAAGAAGTAGGAAATTTACTCTCCATCTGGGCTGGAGGTCGTAGCGTACACGCACCAAACGTAACCCTAGGAGGATTTACCAAGCTACCTAAAGACCCACCTACAGATATAGTTAGTCGCCTACAAAAGATCCGTCCAGCTATTCTTAAGCTAATTAAAATATTTGCCGCTGACACCAGCAAGGTAGAAGAAGACGTTGTATATGCTGCCTTAAATGACCCTGGTTATAACTACCTCTCTGGAGATGTAGTTACTAGCGATGACAGAACCATACCTGCTACAGATTTTCACAACCACCTGCATCATATTTCTATTCCTTACAGCCAGGCATCTGGCTATACCATTGGAAAAAAAAGAGTTATGGTTGGCGCATTAGCCAGACTTAATTTAAACAAGGACAGCCTCCACCCAGCAACAAAGAAAGACGCATCGACCCAGCTAAGACTATATCCCTCAAACAACATCTTTCATAATAATCTAGCCCAGGCAATTGAGATTCTCCACAGCATAGACACAGCTTTAGATCTACTTGGTAATTTTCAAATTGCTGAAGAAAAACCCGTAGCTATAAACACTAAGGCTAAAATAGGTACAGGGGTTATTGAGGCTCCCCGAGGATTACTGTTTCATCAATATGAGGTTAGCAGCGAGGGTAAAGTCCTCAATGCAAAGATCGTAGTTCCCACTGGACTAAACCAGATACTTATAGAGCAAAGTTTAAAGACCCATCTTGGAACTAAGCTAGATCTACCTAAGAAAGAAATTGGACTAGAAGCTGAAAAACTAATTCGTGCATATGACCCCTGCATCTCCTGTGCGGCTCATTTTTTGAGGTTGAAATGGTTATAATTACTCCTCAAGCATGCACATACCATACATGTTAGTCTGAATTGTCTCCAGCGTTTGCTTATCCATATACACCTTAAGATCATAAGATTGACTCATGTTTGTTACATAAGTTTGAGCTTTTTTATGGCAAGCTTCAGGTTTAGTCCTAGGTTGAATATCTACAAAACCCACTGCATATACAGTTACAAAAGGAACCAAGAACAACAGACCCACAAAAGTCCATTTTGCAACCCGAACTACATTTAAAGCTAGCTTTAATAAGTTCATGAGAGTATTTTACATCCAAATAACCCAGTGTCAAATACTATAGGTCATAAGAGTTTTGTTCTTCGGGGTTGAGCAAGCAATTTCTTTAAGGTTTTTCTTTAAGGTTTGTCCTTGTAGAAAAAATACAATAAAATTATTACTCAATTCTCGAATAATCTTCAATAGACGGAATAACTCATTTATACGCAGTGTCAAATTTAATCGTTTCTGCTTCATGACAAAAGAATTGTAAATACTTTCTTGAACTGTTTTAACTGCACAGCATGACCAATAATATCAACGCTAAATAGAGGCCAATCTGGTGTCTCAAAATATTGTCCCATCTTATTAACTGGATTTAATGCTCGTATCTGTCCTATTGAGCCAACAAGACTATCACCTGATCAACTAGACTTGCTGTCGCTCTTATTTGAGGCACACCAATTATTACCATTTTTTTGGGTAACTTATCTAGCTTTTTTAAAAGTTGGAGATGTAATATTAGATCATAATCATGCACAGAAACAGTCTTGTTCTTAGTAAAGACATCTATATCCTCATAAGTTTGGACCTTTTTTATACCTAGAACTGTGTCAATTATTATTAGGGTTTTATCAGGATCTGGATTAAAACTTTCTGTAGGATCTACTAAAAGGAACTCATGCTGTGGTAGCTCCTTTTGTAAAGCTGGAACAAGGTTAACCGCGGTAGCGTCCTTTTTAATTAAAGTGTTCCCTAGTACGTATATCTTCATTGGCTAACTTAATTGCTAAATCAGTATAGTAGCTTAAGTTTTTAACCTCAATAATAGATAACTTATCACAAAACACCCCCCAATGCGATGAGGCCCAATCTCCCTTGTTAATATTAATATCTATATCGAGAAGCGGGTTCTCGATATAATACAGCTGTGGCTTAGTTAGGCTTAAGATAACGCCGTCATATTTTAACCTTGGGGATACTATTTCTATATTATTTTTAGTAACTTTAGTAACCTTACCCCAGCTTATTCGACACTGGTCCATAGTATCTATTGTGTGTTCAATCGGTAGATGACCCGTGCGCCAAGGAACATTAAGAACATGAAAAGAGTGATTAGGTAAGGCTCCTTTTGGAATCTTTCCAAAAAGCTGTTCAAGCTCAAGGCGACTTAGTCTTTTTTTAAGACTAAGTGAATCTTTCAAGTGGTAATAAAAGCGATTTGGGTCCAGTTTATGCAAAAGGTTATTACCAATCCAATAAGCCTTAACAACTTTTTGATCAAACTGGTCTGCAATTCCATTCTCTGCTGCTATGAAAGAAAGGTAGCTAAATAATGTCTGGTATTTAGCAAGGTGGTCTTTTAGCGAGGCATCTATTATCTTGGACTTTCTATAATGTGTTATGTCCTCCCAGTCTGGCCCACAATAAGTAAGAGCATTAGGGGGAGTGCTGTAACAGATACAGGTCTTAAGCCCTATGGTAGACACGCTATTTAAACTTCAGGACAGACATTCTAGAAATCTTTATATATCTTGAAAAAAGAGTTATGAAAGCAACTCCAATAATCACAAACGCGCCAGATAAAAGCTGCTTGGAAGTTATGCTTTGAGTAATAAAGACTCCAGTTAAAACATTTGTAATCAGAGTAGCCGGTACCAACGCCGCCGCGACTAAAGTAGCAGGAGCAAGCGCTAAGGCAGCATACCAAGTTGAAACATATAATAATAGAGTTGTAGCTCCCACAACAATCGTCAATATCTGTGCCTGAGATAACCCAATAAACATACTACCCTTACCCAATAGCAGTGTAGTTACAGTTATAACCACAGCTCCTATACTCATACGCACCCAAGCTACCACCAGAGGCGGTACTCGCTCTAATACTAATTTAGCAATTACATTCTCCATAGCCCAGAATAATGTAGCTCCTAAGATCATCAGCTCCCCTGTGCCTAACTTAAATCCATCACCCTTAAACAGCAGAAGATTACCCCAAAGCACCACACTGTAACCCACCATCTGCTTAAAGGTCAGCTTCTCTTTGAGAAAGAATATCGCCAAAAAAGCTACCCAGATATACAAAGATTTATGTATTAACGCTCCAGATAGAGCCGAGGTCTTTGTAAGACCCACAAAGAAAAGAATAAAAGGAATGCTTCCACCAACTATACCAATTGTAAAAAGCTTAATCTTATCTGACCTACTATATTGACGTATAATATCTAGACCATAGCGACGACTTACAATTAAAGTAAGCACAAGCGCGACAATACTCACTCTTAAAGATGTATAAATAAACGGATCAGAAACCGTTACTCCAACTTTAGCTATAAATGTAGCAAAGCCTGAAATAACTGCTGTAGCAAGCGCCAATAATATTCCTTTTTGAACTTTTTCCATTTTTAGAATTATACACTATCGTTAAGTAGTGCACTACGCATTTTACGAGCTGATAAGCTGTCTAACTTCGACACAACAACATTACCATACGGCAAAACATAGTCTCCTGGTTTAATAACTACATCACTTTTATTAACCAACTTTCGATCCCCTTCTGCTATAACAAAATTCTTCCACACAGATAGGACTCTAAGCGGCACCTGTAAACACATCTAGCTTCCTCCCACTATAATCTCTATATCTACCTCGTCTTCTTGATCTAAAGTATCTCTACTGGTTACTTCATTTTCTAGTTTTGAAACTACCATATTAAGTTTTGCTTCCTCTCCCTTTTTATATCTAACCTGTGAAGTAACAAAATCGAAAGTGGGAGCGTTACCAACCTCGACTACCTTAAATTTAGCTTCCTTCATGATTCCTGCATATATTCCAGCCTCTCCTGGTGTACCCGATCCATTTAACACCCTTATTTTAATATCCTCTGCTTTAATAACCGCTGTTGGCTCTGGTACGCTAGTAGGAGATGTAACTGTCTCAACTTTAGCTCGCGTGATATCTGTGCTTTTTTTATTCACAAAAGATACTCCTTTTGTAACCAAAAATACTGTGAAAGCTGCAACAAGCAGTCCTAATAGAATCTCTTTCCAGGGTAATCCACGTTTTGTTGTATTAACTCCTATTGATTTTGTAAGCTTGCGATCAATGCCCAATAGATCTTTCTCTTCATAGCCTAAAACAGCAGCCAACACAGGGACATGCTCTTGAAGATTTGTTACATTAGAGATGTCTTGCTCTAGGTTTTTAGAAAACCGCTTAAGCGACTCAACTCCATTATTAAGCCTCACCTTAGTCTGCTCTTCAAACAGCTTTTGGTCAAAACTGAGACTACGTTTACCAAAATATATTCCTTGACCACAATATTCTTCCCATTTAATAAATTTCTGAACAACAGGAATAAGCTCTTCATTAGTAACTGCCTCAGGATATGTTTTTACTGGACCGTACTTATCCAGTAAATAGATCTGTGTATTTTTTTCTCCTACATGCAAAACAAGCTGGGTTTCCTCTGGAGTTATTTCTGCTTCCACTATCTTGTGTACGGCAATTGGCTCAGGCAACAATCCAACTAGCTTAGTTCCGTGATCACTAAAGTTTGCAAATATATTAGCCAGTTTATCTTGGTTGATCATCACCAAAAGCGACTCCTTCTGCTTGTTTATTTCAACAGTAGAGATATACACAGTAAGCTTATTTAGATCAAGATTCATCTCTTCTGCCAATGCTAATACTTCTGTGTCTACAACTGAACGATCAGTCTCCTTCAGGCGTAAACACAAAGCTAGCTCGGGAGAAGCAAGCAGTGCTGCTTGTTTTACCTTGTTTAAACTATCTGGGAGATTATCTATTGCCGAAAGAGTCTTATTAAATGACTTACCTATACAATTTACCCCAACATACCTATTGCCAATTTTTTCAACTACACTCTTATGCATCATCCTACAGATAAGTTTAGCATAACAAACCAGCACGCTACCATTAATACTTTAGGGGAAATTAACACAAACAAGAAAACCATCCCGTATGGTATATACGGGATAGGTCTTCTTAACCAACAAACCCCGCTGTTTTCAGCCTACCAGACAGCGGGGTTATCTCGTCACAGTAATCGTCGTGGCTAATTCGCCAGTCGCTGAAGCAGTAACTCTATTACCGTTCAGAAAGATTACGTATTGCGTATCCGTTGCTGTACCCGTTGATGGGTCACTAGGAATCTCAGGAATATAATCTGGAACCAAATCATCGGCTAGATTAATAGTTGAACCTGTTCCATCACCAATATTCGTTGGTGTAGCTGTAATATCAGCTGGGAATGAACCATTATTTTCAACAGAATATTGATACACAGCGTTTACCATTTGATAAACATCATTTCTTCGCTGGGTATCACGGGCAGCTGCAAACTGTCGTCCTGGATTAACAGCTACAAGCGCAATAGCTGCTAATATCGCAATGATACCAATAACTACCAATAGCTCAATAAGTGTAAAACCTTTATTTTGTCTCATATTCTCTTTTCACCTCCTTTCATTTGGACAAGTCTTGTCCAATTAGTACCACCATATCAAATTCGGACGTTTCAGACAAGTCACCAATAATAACCTGATTACTACTTAATCCCACCGTCTCAATAATAAGCTCTTCATAAAGACTAACAGATGGCTTGCGCTGAATTTGAGTCGTCTGTATATCTTTCTCTTTTGAGTCTGAAACCTCACGTATATTAGTAAATCCAGCCGCCTTAAGTTTATCAGCTATGTCTAATACCAATCCTGTGTTTTCTGTACTATTCAGAACGTCAATCACAATGTCTGCTTTATTTACTACCGGAACAGTAGGAACCGCAATCTGGCGCTCCTGCTCTTTCCATTGCTCAGCCAAATTTACTGCTTTTAACAGATCCTCATCTTTAATATCTGGAATAGAAGAGTCTGCTGAAGCTTGTTCACTCTGGAAAAATGCTTCAGACATACTACGATACACCACAACCCCTACAACAACTAGAAAAACAGCAGCAAATGCCACCGTGGATACACTCAATAGACGATATAATTTACCCTTTTCTAAGCTAAAAATTTTCTGAAACATAAACTCTCCCTTTAATTATATACGTTCCTGAATCCTCAACGCTACTAAGCTTCCTTCCTTCAACGCTAGTTACCGATATTAAATATGGTATATTCTCAAAATTTTCAAGAAAACTCAGTATACTGCTCTTATTACCAGTAAAACTGACTGTAAATGGTAAAAACGGATAACCTTTAATATCTTTCAATGGGGCCTGTGATCCAAAATTAAATTCAGCACTGGTTCCATACACGCTTGCTAGACCTTCAATTTCGTCTACAAACTTAATGATCGAACGTGCATCTGGATATAGCCCTACTATTTTTTGATCTTCACCTTGGTATTTTTCCAGTAGTCCTGTCGCTTCTTTTTCTTTAGTTAATAGCGCTTGCGTTTGATCATGAACAGCCTTAGCGCTCTTCACATCGGTAGCCTGGCGCTGTAATAGGGTAATAAATAATATCGTTCCTAACACAAGAAATAAACTTATGTACGCCGCACGCTTAAGGATAGATTTAATCTTTAGCGTATTATCAATTGTAAGTTTAGCTGTGCTATTCTTCATTTAAATAGGCTTTAATACTAAATGCAAAATTACTTCTTTTCTCCAAGTTCTCGAGTGGAATTACTGCAACTGAAAACTCGTCACGCGCCTCAATATTTTTTTGATAGAGAAGCAACTGATCGCGAGATGCCGTTGTTCCATCAATTAAAATCATTTTATCCTTTGCAACATACCGCCATGAACTAACATCTACACCTGGTACCACCAATTCTGGTAACATCTCCAATAACTTACGTGGGGTAGTTTTAAGCTCAGAAAGAACCAGAAACTTATCCACTTCTTTGTTAATTTTGCGAAGCTGAACCTCTGTAGAATCTGCCCCCTCTTGTACAACTGTTTCACCCGAACCATCTGCTGTTAGAAACTCTGAAGGAGTATTTGCAACAAGAGTTTTTGCTTGAAAGAACAGAAAAAGATAACTACTTATAGCAATAATAAGCCCCACAGATAGCGTACTTACAACTGTTTTTTCCCAGTGCTTAATCCGCTCAACTTCCTCAGAGCTCTCATAATATTGCTCAACCGGCTTAGGTATTAGATTAATTGTCTGGTCAGACGATGGTGGTTTAATTGGAGATAAGCCTATTGCCAAAGCTTCAGAAAATGCCAACATTTTTCTTTTATCCTCCAACCTAATAGGTCCTTCAAGATAATCAACTTTAACCTTTAATTCCTTCTTAATTTTTTCTTTAACTTCATCAGTAGATCTAACTCCAGTTAACCATACATGCTCAAGACTTAATTCTTGTGAGTGTTTAGCATTATAGAAAGTAAGCAGTTTTTCAATTGTATTCAATGTACATGCACCAACGTCCTTATCTTCTACATATTCATCTGTCGCTGTTAGTTTTGTTAATCTACCCTTAACAAGAGTTGAGGTGATACCATCATCGCTTAGATTAACTAGCGCTTGTAGTTTATTACCCTTAGATTGTAATAGTCTCCCCAAACAGGTAGCCGACGTCTGGACATTTACTGGTCTTAAACCCAAACTCGTAACTATACTAACTAAATCATCAACTAAACGTTTGGGTAGAGCTACTACGAAAATCTCTTTCTGATTTTGTTCACCTGAAATTACTTTCCAATCTAGGTACATTTCATCAAGTGGTAGCGGAAAAATGTTTTTTGCTTGCCACCGAACGGCTTCTTCAATTTCTTTGTCCGACAAGCTAGGAAAAGTAAGCTCACGCGTTAGTGCATATTTCTCTGGGAGTGAAATTGAAATGCAAGAGGCTCCTTTATTGCCTTTTTTAATTAACTCATATAGAGTTTTCTTAAATAGCTCAGGATTAATTATCTTCCCCCCGTTTAAAACATGTCCTTGTATTGGCTGTTCAACCAAAGCCGAAATTCTTTTCTTTTTTCCATCAATTACGACCGACCTAAGAACTGTATCTCCAACTGCTAAACCAATATAACGATCACAGACGTAACCTGACATATTTACATCATATACCAACGGGCCACACAATAACAAGAAGACTCATTATAGAGTCCAACCCTTTATATAGAGTTGGACTCTATAATTACTCCTCGTCCCATTTAATAAACTCAAACTCAGTTGATGTAGGAAAATATGGAGGAGCACTATAGCGCAGATGATTATCGTAAGTTATGTCTCTTTCTTCAAAACCAGACCAAACAGGGTTACCATAGTTCCAATATGATTTCTGATTAGATATTACAGTTCCATAAATCTCAAGTTTATCTCTTACTGCATTAGAGTAATTACTACACACCCACCAATAACTGTAAAAATGGCGAATGATCCTTCCTTTCTGTGCCATCATGGCTGCATCTATCTCAAAGACATTGGGAATATCAAGCCCATAATAAATATCCTGTTGGGCAATTAGACCCAATGAATCAGATCCATCCTTTTCTTTGTATGTAATATTATCCAAAATCCAGATAATTTCAGCCGAAGTATCTATTGGAAACGAAGCTGCCACAACCGTTGTCTTACCATCCACCACACCATCTACCCAAACGGTGTCTTCCACAAAAATAATTTTATTCTCACTAACATTGTAAGTACCAATTAAATTTTCAGTGCGAATAATCTGATACAAAGACTGGCACCCACCCTCAGGGTCCCATCCTTGACGAGACCTTGTTCGACTCACTTCATATACCGATACTGTTCCATTAGAATTAAAACGCAGGTGGTAGCCAAATCGTGA
>Ga0210057_1006130_pt1 | contig 15098 bp, 5 predicted proteins | sample CryGeyCG2114_010_2_FD_183968 | JGI IMG/M metagenome (GOLD analysis project Ga0210057, IMG submission 183968) | Groundwater microbial communities from aquifer - Crystal Geyser CG10_big_fil_rev_8/21/14_0.10 (SPAdes) (version 2) | ecosystem: Environmental > Aquatic > Deep subsurface > Groundwater ... | reverse complement strand
GTTGAAAAAAACCAATGGGAAAAGGATAAAATAGAAAAATTAATTAAAGAAGCAATTAGGCAAGAATATGTGATGAAAAAATAATCAATAACCAATAATCAAATAATAAAATAATTAAATGAATAATGAATAATGAATAAAGTCATCCCGAGTTACTAAGCTGTTTTAGTTTTGACGAGGGATCTTACGAATGCCAACTGCTAACAGCTAATCGCTATCTGCTAATTGCTTTCGCAAGATTCCTCAGTCGCTATGTTTTTTCGGAATGACACTAAAATTATCATCGCGAACCCAAGCAGATTTATTTTATGATATAATTTTTTCATGAAAGTCGATTCACAAATATGGTTTGAACAAGCTGAGGAACATTATAGGGACGCTGAATTCTGTTTAAACGGAGCAAGATACGGTTTATCGTTATATTCCTACCATCAAGCGCTCGAGAAAATATTTAAAGCCGCCATTGTTGAGTTTATTCATAAAATTCCACCCAAATCACACAAACTTGATTTTCTATTAAAAGAAACAGAACTTACAGTTAATAACTCTCGTTGGTATGAAGAATTAGCAATCATCACTCAACATTTTTGGCGTGTTCGTTATCCTGATATCCGACTAACAAAAACATATTCTTCAAAAGAAAAAATTAAACTGATTGTTATTAATTTTCATAAAATATACCTGTGGGTAAAAAACAAGTTAATCAATATTTAAAGGCATATATCAATAGGCTAACAACAGATTTATCCCCATGTAAGGTCATTCTCTACGGTTCTTTGGCTAAAGATACATATCGTCTTGGAGAAAGTGACATTGATTTATTAGTTGTTTCTAAAAAATTTGAGGCCATGGATGAAGACGAGCGTTTTGATTATCTCTATAAAAAAACTACTGGTTTTCCGTTAGATTGGCATGTTTATGGACTTACTCCCAAAGAAGCTGCAAACATTAGTCCTTTAAACACTTTGTCTGAAGCCCTTCGTACTGGAAAAATATTAGTAGAATAATAAATAGACGATAGATGGTAGAACATAGAAGATAGAATTTGAAGATGGAAGATAGATATTAGTTATTAGATAATAGATATTAGGAAAAACAAAATACGATACGAATAAGACAAAACAATGCTAATCAACGAATATGCGAATTAAAAATATATTGTTAAACTGTTAAATTGCTAAATTGTTAATAAAATGTCATCCCGAGTTACTAAATAGTTTTTGATTTGACGAGGGATCTTACGAATGCTAACGTAAGATTCCTCGCTAACGCTCGGAATGACAGAACTTTGTTTTGATTTACTGATTCAACCGATTTAACCGATTTAACTGATAACTTCTAATCACTAATCGCTAATTGCTTAGCATCATCCTCCTGATTTAGTATCAACGGCAACAGGTGGAGGCGCTTGTGGTTTGCTAAATTCGGCTTTGGCAATATCAAGCGCCTTTTTTTGCCAATCAATTGAAGATTGAGTCATAGCGTCATCTTTGTTTTCAGATAATGCAATAAACCACCAACCTCCGGTTTGCGTTCCGCCAAGTGTATTAGCAGAATAACTATTATTATTTGGTCCAATACCAAACTTATAATAAAAATCTGATTCTGATAGCATGTTATACTGTGTGACTACTTGTTGATGGTTGGCCTGATTACTCATTCCGGTCAGAAGTAGTTGTTTTTGATCATCTGTTAAATAATCAGTCTTAAATATTTTATTCATCAGTTTTACAAAATCATTTGCAGATCCGTGAAATAAACTATCTTTGGAATCATATGTAACATTAATCATTCCAAGTTCTTTTTGAAATTCAGTTGCCATTTTTAAAGCCCCTTGATCCCAATCTGTTGTTTGGCTGGTAAAATTTTGCAAAGCTAAATAGGCTGTTTCTGAACTAAATGACAGAAGATAATCTCTAATTGCTATACTCATAGGAATTTTCCCGACTCCCGCAACATTAATCAATGGATCAGTATCACCATAATGTTTGATTGCCCAAGCAGCCAGAGGAAGTTTAATCAAACTCCATAATGGATATTGTTCATCAGGATTAACCGCAATAATCTGTCCGTCTTTGATTGCTACAAACGATTTTCGAAGAATTTCCGGAGGGTTAATCGCCTCAATTGCTTGACTGGCGGTTTCAAGTATTTTTAGTTCTGGTGTGAAGGCGGTTTGCGCAATTTTTGCGGCCGTTGGCGGTATGGTTGTTTCAGAAGTAGGTTTTATTAAAGTTGGCGCATTAGGAGCATCAGGTTTTGCAACTGCCACGGTTTGTTGGATTGGTCGATCATCAACCGGTGCAAAATTTAAGGCTAACATTTCCGCTCGGTTAGGTTCCTGATTGATCTCATTAATTAAAGCAACAAACTGTTTGGCTTTGGTTGGGTCAACCGGTTTGTTTTCATCAACCGCTTTCATTAAATCCGCATACAAGTTATAGGCTTGATGAGAGCGTTGCATTTGCGGATCAGTTGGGTCAAGAATTTTTTTCATAATGGCATCAGCTTCATAGGCAGGAGTGGTTGATAGTTTTAAACGATATTCAGTAAATGCTTCAAGCATGGATTTGGAAGGCAAAGCTTGACCATGTTTCCAAAAAAGTTGATCAAGCGTCATAGCGCTGTCAACTGCTGCTAAAAGCAAGCGTTGTTTTTGATGCTCGGTTTCATGATATAAAATTTCACCCAGTGTTTCTTGACTGCTGTTTCCTGCCAACATATCTTTTGCCATTGTCTCGTTGATAAAAACCGTATTTTCCGGTAATCCCAATTGTTTGGTAAGTTGTTCAACGTCTTCACTTGTCATTGCGAGAAGATTTCGTCTATTCAGGTCATAGGCAATGCTTTGTAACAGTGGAGAAGATTCTTGATCATGAATAACAACAAAATTAACAGATGGAGGAACTGGAAATTTATGATCTGTGATTGTTTTTTGAAGTAATTGTTGCAGTTGTCCAATCACAACACTGTCTCGTTGGGCTAGACCAACGGTTGGAACAACTTCTTTGATCACGGTTGGATCAACTTTTAAAAATGCCGTCATAATCTTTCCATTTTCTGTATGAACTACCACAGGTTGAAAACCATTTTCCACTGGTCCGATTTTGTCAACTAAATTTGGAACCGGAACTGGAAGAGCTCTTTCCACTCCATCTGCCTGCATCACCATTTGTTTAATCACATTTCCAAAGCGGTCATATAATAATGGTTGAGATGAGGGACTAAATTGTAAAACAGTTGGTTGCTGTTGTAGTAATTGGTCTTGATCATGCCAAATATTTCCCATATTTTGAATAATGGTTTGATAATCGGAAATAGCCATACTGTATTCTCCTTGTCTGAACATTCCTTCTCCGACCACACGTGCAATTGGTAATCCATTATTGGCACCTGTTCCTGGAATTGGCGTTGGTATTCCGTTTTTTTCTCCTTGGAGTTGAACTGCAGCTGTCATCATTTTTCCGTCTTTATTTCGAAAAATCGCAGCCGCTAAAACAGCTCCAACACTCTTATCATCTAGTGGGGCTGTCCCTGTTTTTGCACCAACAAAAACATCATTAGGTCTAAATAGTTCAACTGCTCCTTGTCCCCAAACACCCACTCCTGCAGGAATTGGTTTTGTTTTTAAGGATTCATCGCCTAGAACCTTAACAATCTGTTGACTAACTTGAATTAGTTTTTGTCCGTCAGCTGTATTGGCATTGAAATATTCTTGCGGATTGGCAAGTCGTGCATATGCAGCCGCTAATTGTTCGAGACTATTAATTTTAGCATCAGCTCCAATTGGAGCAAACGCAGTTGGTTGGGTGAGAAGTTGACCTTGTGAATCAACAAGATCGATCCCGAAATTATCGTGTAAGAATATTGTGTATTCTTGCCAACCGTTTGGATGGGTTTGCAAATATTCTTTCATCAACTTCATAAATGGAACATTGGTTGACGCAGCCAGAGCCTGAGCTAATGAGATTTGGTTTTTCAAATCTAAAATATTTTCTCCAGACATAAAATTATCTACGCGAAGATTGCTGATTAATGAATAAATCCCAGGCCTGTTGTCAATAATTGAATCTAAAGTATTATTAGTATGGGTTAATAAAAAAGCCAAAGTAAATGGCTTAATAGTTGATCCAGGAGTAAGTGGAGAGCTTGCTAGTTCTGCTGCTCCACTAAATAATCCTGAGACAGAATCGGTATTTGCATCATATAAAACAGCCTGAAAACCAGGAGAACTTTGTCCGTTTTTAATAAAAGCGGGGATATCAACGGTTTTTCCATCTGGTAGGGTGATTTGATAGTGATCACCAACTGGTTTTATTGCCTCTTGCATTTGTCTGACAAAAGGAATTTGCAGTGACGGACCTTCGTAAACTTCAGGTGAAAAATAAGTTTGCGGATCAATTAATGATTCAGAAACTTGCAGTCCTTTAAAAGGTGGTTTGGTTTCTTCAGGTAGTTTAATAAAAAAAGTTGTTCCATCTTCAGATCTTGTGACAATTACAGTTGAACTGGTGAAGCGTGCAGTTGCATCTGGATTCTCTGATAAAGTTTTAACAGCATCCTTAACTCCAGCAAAAGCTTGTTGAGCTTGAGGGTTATGTATTGGATCAAAATCAGGAGGAATTTGATTTTGCCATGCATCAGGAATTCGATTAGTGAATAATTCATTCCATCTTCTTTGAACAATTTCAATTTGTTGCACACGAACTTTGGTTGGCAAATTATCTGAATCTGGAAAAAGAAGGAGTTTAAGTTTAGCGCGCAAACTTTCGGCCAGTTCATGAGAAATTTTATCTTTTGGAGCCATTAATGTTTGATCATAAAACGGAAGTTTAATAGTTCGTAATAAATCAGTTCTTTTGTCGGTTTTTATTCCTTCTAAATTAGCAACAACTGTTAGGGCGCGTTCAATTGCCGCGTTTGGATCAGTGACAGGTGAATATGTTCCTGGAGCCTGGATCATTCCAATTAATATTACTTGTTGATAATCTTCCAAATCATTAATGCTTTTTCCAAAATATGCTTGGGCCGCTGCCTCAACTCCATAAATTGGCAGATCAACTGCTGCAAAAGGAATAGAGTTTAACCAAGCAGTAGTGACGGCTTCTTCTCCATGTTTAGCAATTAAGGCGCGTGAAAAAACATATCCTTCCATTTTCCAGCATATTTTTGCAATTTCGTCTGGTTTTAAATGTGCACCAATTTTTGGTATTTGTTGAGATAAACGATGATAGGCGACTTTTTCCAATAAACCGGCTTTTGTAGGAAAAGGGTTATGTGGCAGTTGAGATGTTTCATCGCCCAGTAGTGGTTGCATGTCTTTTGGAACTTCACCAAGGGCAATTGCATCTACCAGTCTTGCTAAATATTGCAGGTTATATCGACTCTCGTCATAATATAGGGAAACATTTTGGGCGAGTGGGTTTAACGAAATTTGACCAGGTCCACCGGTGAAAAGTTCCCAGAGCTGCATCCCCGGATCAGATCCCCCAGACTGGGTTGATCCGGCAACATTTCTCACAAATAAAGTCGTTAAAAACTGAATACCGGTTTGATGCGCTGGGCCTTCGACATTAACTGCCCAATCAGTAAATTGTGGTGGAAATCTATCAAGGGGTAGATTGAAATGTTGACGAAACTGGCCGGTGACTTTACCTTTTCCATTGATGAAAAAAATATCAGGTTCGCTTGTGTCCAAAATTGCACGCGTTGCCTCATCTGGTGTAATCTGACCATTAAGAAGTTGTCCTACTGTTTTTTCTTGAGTAACAATCGGATCAAAAACAGTTGACGTATCAATTTCTGGTTTTCCCTTGAGTGAAACTGTGCTTGTGAGGGATGTTTCATTAAGATGATTTCGAACGGATTGAGCAATGGCGTGGGCAGTAGAAGGTGGAGCGTTGAGCGTAGAAGATAGATGAGTTTGCGTTTCTTGAAGAACACGGGTGGTGAAAGTTGAGACCGGTGGATTGTGAAGCGGGTCGTTGAAAATTTTATTATATTGATATAAATCATTTGTCTTAATGGCAGCTGTAATTTTGTTAAACGCCTCAAGATTTCCTCCATGCGCTGCTTTTATTAACTGATCGATTACATCAGGTTTTTCAGAAAAATCTTTACAGCGAACCAGTTGAGCCTTTACTAATGCAAAATAGGGCGTGTCAGTTGATGGTTCACTTAAGGACTTTGGTAAGCCTGGAACAGCTAAGGCAAGTTTAACTTGATCATCCGGCGTTTTTGTGATTGCTTGAATTTGTTCAAGATGAAACTGAAAATTTGGGTTGTCTTTTGGATCAAACACTCCAACTAAAGGAGTTGTTCCTTGTCCGTCTATCACGACCAGAGTTTTTCCCGGAAGAGCTTGACTATCAATAAAAAATGGAGCAGGATTATTAGCAATGGCATCTTTTTGAGCATCAGTGACAGTTGCAGGCAAAAAACTCAATTGACTTTCAAGTGTCTGTCTTTCAATTCCCAAACGATCCAACAATGTTTGATCCTGCATTGCAACAAAACTTTTGGAGCTGTCGTCATCAACCAGTGTTTTTAATGCATTGGCGACTGTGTTTATTGGAGTTCCAGTTGGATTCAAAGACGCAACGTGTTGTTTTTGGCTAACTGCCGTGATCGCCTGAACCATTTTACCAAGGTCGGTTTTTTTGCTGCCACTAAGTTTTACAGCTAATTCATCAAGCAGAGGAATGGTTTTTTTTGATTGTTGGGCTGTTCTAATAAGTAGTTGGGTTTCGGACAAGGTGATATCTCCAAGCTGTTTTTCCAAAGTGGCAACATCATCCATTGTTAAGTTATATTGGGATTGAAGTACCATTTTTGTGCTTGCAGGAGTTTTATCATCAGTTAAAAGCGCAATAATATTATTTAGTTCATCGATTCGGTTAACTACTTCCACGTAGTTTGCTTGTTGATTTTCTGGTTGAAATGTAAAAAGTGTTGTGACTTGTTGTTCCGGCCGGGCTGGCAAAATTCCATGCAAAGAAAGACGGGGAAAAACCGACGTGGCTTTTCCAAGAAGTTCATCTTGAAGTCCGGCAATCCATTCCTTAATAACTGGGATGTTGAGAACGGCAACAATTGCAACCGTTGGGACAAGAGCAGTAACAGTGTTTAATATGCGTCTTTTTCCAACCTTTTCTCTTAATTTTTGCACTGCTTGGCGTGGTATTTCTTGGTTTTCAAAATGAGACAAAACTCTTTGTTGATCAGTACCTGTAAGGTTTCTTTGCGCGCGACGAAAAATATCAGCTTCAATTTGACCAAACCGATCAATCATTTTTCGATTATCAATCACATCTTGACGTTTAAAACCTAATTTTCTTGTTTTTGGTTCATAAACAACTCCCTTTTTCTCTGCTTTACGTTTTCTCAATTTTTCTATTAAACGTTTTTCAGACTTTCCTGGATTTTCTTCAGCTTCTACGCGTCCAATCTGTCTTTTTTCATAACGGGATGGATTATGAAGAAAATAGGCTTCAAGTTGTGCACGATATTCACGGGCTTTTTCCAATGCTTCAATTAATTCTCCCGGAGTTTGAACTGCGCCATCGAGAAAATTTTGCAGTGGTTGCCAAGGTGGAGGTTTGTAGACTGGTGGTTCAGTTTTTCTATGAAAAATATGCTTCACAACATCACGTTTTCTAAATTGATAGTGTCGATTATTAATTTGCTCAACTATGTCAGTTTCACCACGATCACGATAATATAAAAACTCAACTGCCTCATCCAACTCACCTTTTTTATCTAAAATTGAGTTTAGAATACTTTCTGTACTGCGATTAATTCCCAAAGAACTCAAAAGTCCGCTCCCTGCCATTTTTGCAACTGTTAATCCAAAAGGAAACTGTAAAAAAGGAAGCAGTCGTGCCACTTCTGGGGCCAAATGCAGGTGTTCGGATAGTTGTTGTGCCAGTGTCATTTCTGCTACTCCGCCAATTAATGGTTGACCGGTTAAGAGTCGATAACCGCCATAAACACCGGCAATCAGCGCTGCGCTGGCTACTCCTCGAACTGCGGCCTTTCCAAGATAGTGAAAATCAAAATCATGAATTGCGCGCCATGGACGGCGAAGTCCCAGTGTTCCCACTAAATATCCACCACCGATTAATCCATATTGGACAATACGAAACCTTGATGTTTCTGCCAGATCAGTTAAAACTCGGTAGGCCTCAGCAGTAACGCCACCTAATCCAACACTGGCGACTGTTCGTTTCAAAGATACGTTTCCTTTTTTTAACATGGTTGTTCCTTCGTGTGGGCTGGTGAGTTTTTGTGACCCTCGCCATACCTTAGTGAGAAAACGTGATGTTTTTGCTAAGGCGCGTTGGGTTCGATTCATAGTTTCTTCATGTTCATGAGGAAAACGACCTTCAATTGCTTGTTCAACCAAAGCGGTTTCTGTTTGCTGTCTTTGCACCAAAGCTGCTTCTTGTTCAAGAACATCACGGCAGTGTTCGTAATATTGATTACGAAGGGTTTCGCCTGCTTTTAAACCAACATCAAAACTGGCAATACGGGGATTTTTTTCAACCCTATCGTCTTTTAAAACATCATGATCAATTAGTTGTTTAATATCATCAAATCTTGGTTTGAGGCTTCGCAGTCGACTGATAAATGCGCGTTGTGTTTCTGAATCTGCATGGGGATCTGGTAAATCAGTTTCTTCAAGGTGCAGTTCTCGACGCAGCGCTGTGATAAGTCCAACTTCCAGTGCGTCAAATTGACCAAAAACCGTTTTCCACCCTGAGACGATCCAATAAGCAAACTTATCAACTGGTTTTCCGTCTTCATCATAAAACTGGTCAACTGATTTTTTAAATGCCGGTGGTTTTTCTACAAGCGGTGGTTCAAGGACGTGGTAGTTGTATAGTTTTTGATGTAACGGTCGTGTGCCATAGTGTTGATAGTAGTGTTCAAAAGATATGACTGGTTCTGGAACTTCAGACTGCTGCGGAAGTTCAATTGAAAGTGGTTCATATGCTTTAGGTTGCGCTGCAACTTCACCAAGTGTCACAATTTTTAGTTGTGGGGGTTCTAAAATTTCAGGACGGTGAAAATCGAGTTCTGTCAATACTGGTTTGACTGCTTGTCCTGTTAAGCGACCAAGTTCATAAGAATTATATAAACGATTATGAATAACTTTTTCTTTAAATTGTTTTTCTGCATCTTTTTCAAGTAAATTAGGAAAATATTGTGTTGCAGTTATTGTTTGTAAATTACTAACAAAAAAATCAATGTTATCTAATATTTCATCAAGTTGCTGTTTATCTAAACTTGCTAAATCATGATCGGAAATTTTCCATGATTTTAATAACTCCTCAATAATTCCAACTGCCATTAAGTCAACTGGTTTTTGACCACCTTGCGGGTTAATAGATTGTTGTTGTCTTTCTAACCATACTGGTAATACAATACGAGCGAAATTCGACCTGGGGACAATAATTATTTCTCTATTAGGTCCAAATATTTGAGAAAAGTATCTTTCTAAATCTTTACTTCTCTGGCTTTGATTCGTTAATAAATCGGCAGGGATAGGTTTATCAATTGGAACATATTCTTGATTTTGCTGACGAGCTTTTATTGCTTCATGAATTCGTTTTTCCATTGTAGGATAGCGATCTGGTTCTTGTGCAAATATGAACTTCATAGTCTGATCTCTTACTTTAAAAACTGATGATTTTTCATCTGTTGTTGTGGAATTAACTATTTCTTGCATCACCTCACCCACACTCTGTCCATAGTCCCAGGTGGCAAGATCAACACTGGTTCGACCATTACGATAAATGGCTTTAAACGCTGCAAGTGGAGTTCCGGCTTGAGATACCATTTCTCTGGTAACTCCTTTGGGATAACCATGTTTTTCCCAATGAGCAAATAATGACGCAGCGGCAACTGTTTCAACTTGATCAACTAAAGTACCAAGCTCTTTATATATTGCTGCAACTCGATCAGGTTGCAAACCAGCCAGTGTTTGTGGAGAAATTCCAAGCAGGGGATAAAGTTTTTCCAAAACACCCATGGCAAAAAGATCTAAACGGTCTTGACCTTCACTAACTTTTGCTTGAGGAACTTGTTTCCATTGATTTATTGCTCCCTCAACACAAACTGCCACAAAGTCACCGTGTGCTTTAATTTCTCCCTTATCATTTGTTGACCAAAAACCACCAGCAACCCGAGTAAAATAGCTTTGATTTGTGGTTACTACATCTCTTTGGATGAGTTGGTTGAGGGGAACAATTCCTTCCTGTAATCTTTCATTTAATCTTTTTTCTATCTGTGATTGAAATTGATTTTCACCTGTTGCTTCCGAAAAAACTAATGATCTAATTTTTTGCAATGGATTTTCACGAGGTATAAGTGTTAGACGTGGATCTGTTGTTGTTGACTGTTGAGTATGTGGTGATGTTTCAGTCGCAAGATTTAAGCTTGACATAATATGAGTATAAAAAATATTGGAGCTTAACTCAATCCGATATTAATAAGAAGATTAATAATTAACGAAGCGATTGAATGCGTTGCATGAGATGTATGATTAACTGTGTTTGTTCTGGGTTTAAAAAAGACGATAAAGTTTCTTTTCCTTGATATCCGTCAATGGGTGGTAGTTTTAAATCAGATAAGGTCGTCCATAATAAATCAAGTCGAACCGCTGGTAAGCTTAATGCACTGTCTTCAATCCCTGTTCCAAAACCTAAATTCGAAAGAAGTTGTTTATATTTCGTTATTTTACCTATCAAACTCGCGTCTGTCCCAGGTAAATTTCTTTCTGGAATTTCTTCATCTAAAAGCTCTCTTGCTCGTGCAACAATCAATGCATCAATCTTTAACATTTCAGAAGCAATTCTTAATTGATTATCTTTTTCTACGATTTCTTGTTTATGTGTAGCTGCTTTAGCGTCTAATACTTGTTGTACTTGACTAAGAACTTGATCTGTGCTAGTTCTTTCTCCAGTAAGTAAATTTCCAATTTGTTGATATTGTTCTCTTCCTTGTTCATCAGCCTTTTGATTTAACCGTTTTTGCATCACCTCACCCACACTCTGTCCATAGTCCCAGGTGGCAAGATCAACACTGGTTCGACCATTACGATAAATGGCTTTAAACGCTGCAAGTGGAGTTCCGGCTTGAGATACCATTTCTCTGGTAACTCCTTTGGGATAACCATGTTTTTCCCAATGAGCAAATAATGACGCAGCGGCAACTGTTTCAACTTGATCAACTAAAGTACCAAGCTCTTTATATATTGCTGCAACTCGATCAGGTTGCAAACCAGCCAGTGTTTGTGGAGAAATTCCAAGCAGGGGATAAAGTTTTTCCAAAACACCCATGGCAAAAAGATCTAAACGGTCTTGACCTTCACTAACTTTTGCTTGAGGAACTTGTTTCCATTGATTTATTGCTCCCTCAACACAAACTGCCACAAAGTCACCGTGTGCTTTAATTTCTCCCTTATCATTTGTTGACCAAAAACCACCAGCAACCCGAGTAAAATAGCTTTGATTTGTGGTTACTACATCTCTTTGGATGAGTTGGTTGAGGGGAAATTCTTTTGATGTTGGATTTGCTCTAGCTTCAATTGTTGAATCAATTTCATTTTTCATTACTGCTTGTTCTTGACCAAAAATACTTTTAATAATCTGAATATTTACAAGTGGATCGTTTCTTAAAAACGAAACATAATCAGGCGAAGCTTTTCTTTCCAACTGTTTTGGTAGTGCAGCAGTTCCTTCTGGGTTTTGTGTCATTATTTTACAATAATAAATTTTTCAAAGAAAAGCAAATCTTTATAATAACTTTAATAATTGCACCATAACTTTGATTTCATTAATTTTTTGTGGATCAATCTTATATTTATCGTTTTCAAAAGGAACTTTTAACTGCTGTAGTAGTTCATTTAAACGATAACCGAGCAGTTTTGAATCTGCGGTTTTGATTCCTAAGATTTGCTCAACAATCTCAATTGCACTGTTTTGTCTTTTTAATAAATTTTCCGCACCAGGAGCAGTGGTGACACGCTCAGCACCTTTGATATCATCAAAGCGATCAATTACAGCTTCAACAATTTGTTGTGTTAACCCATCTTCTTGGTTAAGTCGAGAAATTTCCGCTGTAATCCCTGCATCGTTTATCTTTGCATTATTTGCTTTCATCCTTTCAACTAACTTTGCAACTTTCGCTTCTGGAATCGGCTCGGGCTTTGGTGCTTCCGGAGCGGGGATGGGTGCGGGTTGACGAAAATTTGTCGGTCTTGGAATTCCCATGAGTTTATAATACCGTTCAATTTCTTGTTGTTCTTGTGGTTCAAATTGATTGGTTTTATCAACAATAGCAACGACCATTTTAATTTGATCTTCTGTGAGTTTGTCAGTGTATGAAGCCTGTAATTGTTGACATAACGCGGTAAGTTTTACGTGGTCAAACCTGCCACTAGTTGTAAATTCGTTTACATCGTGTGTTTTTAAATCATCAAATAATTTTACAGTACTTTCATTTTCATAGTTATTAAATACAGGAACTTTACCAAATTCAGCCATGATTTGTTGGTCAACTTGTACGCCTGTTTGAGCACGAGCTTGTTCAATAAAAAGATATTCAAGGATTGCTTGAGATGTTTGATTAGAATGTGCGTTCGCATATTCTTGTAGTTTACCTAAATTGCAGCCAAGAACGTCGGTAACGCCTTCGCGGATAGAAAACTTCATTGTGTTTCCTTTTTTGATGTCTTTAAGAATTTTTGGTTGACGCTGTTTTACTCCAGCAATAAATTCTTGATCTTTAGATGCAGGATCCACCACATCAATTATCTGTCCGGTTTTGGTTAATAATCTTTTTTCAAGAGCAAGGTAATTATCTGATAAGTCTCCGTCAATAAAAACTAATTGGTGTTGTGCTGGTTTTCCTTGTTCTGTGATTTGTTTTTGTTTAAAAACCGCTAAAGCCTTATCACCTGCGGTGTTTGCACACTCAACCACAATAAAATGATGCTCATTGTTTATAGATATGGGTCTTTTAACGGTTGTTGTGGTGTTTAAATCCGGAACAGTAAAATATTGGTCCGTGAGATTTGATCCTTCTTCACTGGCATAAACTCCTTTTATTGATTTAGTAAATGTTTCAGGAGTGAATAAAAGACCTGTAGTTCCAACCAAATGTACTTCACCGCTATTCGTTCCCTGATGACAGAAAACTCGTGCAGAATCTGTAACAATCACTTTTCCACTAACGTTTTCTTGATGAGCAGATCCTCTGCCACCGATTGCTACTTCACCAGTTGATCCTTGTATATAAGCATAGCCATAATCTATCACATCCAAATTACCAACCGTACTCCCAAAATAATCCTCATTTGATTTGATCTCAATGGGTGTGGTGGTTGGTGGTGCCAATTCAATCACCTCACCTGCCTTTTTCATCAGCTGTTCATTGTCTTTTGGTGTTGCGGTTTGTAAAACTTCAACTAGTTGAACTGACTTTACCTTTGTTTTGTCAACAGCTGTAGGAGTTGGGGAAGGTGCTGGCGCAGGAGCTGGAGGAGGGATTGGTTGTGGGGTTGGTGGGTTTTTCGAATCGTATTTTTCCTCTTTAATTTCTGCCAGATTGCGGAATCGGATTATTGTGTCAATTGTTTCTTGAGGTGGAGTTTCTCCAATTTCTTTACTTAGTTGAGCCTGCACTGCTGCAGGATTTCCTGAACGAAGTTTTGCTTGCAGATCAACAATTTCCGCAATCACTTTTCCCATGGTTTCTCCGCCAAACAGTTGTTCCGCAAGAGTTGCAATCATGGTCATATCTTCTTTGGGAATATCTACACTGCCATAAACAGTTTTTACACGATCAATAAATGCAGTTGATTTTTGGGCTTGTTTTGTATCAAGTTTACGGATGAACTGTTCATAAGTTTCAAGTGCGACTTTTTGAAAATCAGCATTTTTATCAATCACAAGAGATGTTGATCCTAAAAATTTATTCAAAAACACTTGTTGTTTATTATCAGCTAAATCAAAGTGCGCCTGAAAGTTTTGTGACCAGATTTCAAATTGGGCAACAAAGGTTTTTTCCGCGTCAGTCAGTTCTGTCTTTCCTTGTCTGAGCTTATTACCTGCCGCATTTTTTTTCCATCCTTCTGATTTTCCATCTGTCCCAAATAATTCAATCATTTTGTCCTCTACAGAAATAGTTTCCCAATTTGCTTTTCTTTCATTGCGATGGGCAGTGTCGAGGTTTTTGATGACATCCTCATCTGTAATTGCACCCTTATTATCAACTGTTGATTTTACATCAGCCTTTATTTGAGCATCTGTACTGGGATCATATTTATTATCCGGAGTTAAATAATGCTCTTTTCCCGTGACAACATATAGCCCAATATGAGTTTGTAGTGAGGGAGAAGAGGTAAAGTTTTCAGGATTTGGAATTGGTAGTCCTTCGTCTGCCATATTTATAAATAATACAATATTATTTTAGAAGAATGAAGATAGACAATAGAAAGTAGAAGATAGATGATAGATCTTGAGGGTGGAGGATAGAGGATTGAGAGAAAAACGTGTCATTCCGAACCCCGAGCGTAGTCGAGGGGGAGGAATCTAATAAAAGTATGTAGCAATTGGTAAGATCCCTCGTCGTCTATCGACTCCTCAGGATGACAAGGTGTACAATCGATTAATCAATTGTACATGTATTCTACTAATTGATCATTGATTATTGGTTATTGATAATTTCTTTCTATCGCCAAAGATTCAATAACCTGGCAGCTGTCAAAAGTTTAATAACCTTACAGGTTCTTATCATGTAAACTGACTTCAAACCTGCCAGGTTGTTCTTACAGTGATGCCTCATATAATTTTCTAAAGATAAAGATTATCGATGCCTCAAATAAAATCTAAGCGAAAAATCTTGTCTCTTTATCTTTTCGGTAATTTTCTGACAAACTCTTCTTTTATTTTATCTTTTATTTTTAAAGTGGTACCGTTTGTCAAGACGATTTTTTAATGATGACTTCCTCTTTAATTTTAACTTATAATATTCTGTAATACCTGTTTTTATCTTTGATATAGTTTGATACAGGGCTAATTTGACCTGTAGAG
>Ga0210057_1006128_pt1 | contig 15099 bp, 25 predicted proteins | sample CryGeyCG2114_010_2_FD_183968 | JGI IMG/M metagenome (GOLD analysis project Ga0210057, IMG submission 183968) | Groundwater microbial communities from aquifer - Crystal Geyser CG10_big_fil_rev_8/21/14_0.10 (SPAdes) (version 2) | ecosystem: Environmental > Aquatic > Deep subsurface > Groundwater ... | reverse complement strand
AACATTTCGCAAAGGAAACTTTTTCTCTTTCCTTTTATTGGTTTCCTTGCTGTGTTTTTTTGCAATCGTCACTTTGCCCGCATTTTTCTTTGCTATTTTGGGAGGCTTAATGTCGTATATTTTTTTCGCCATATATTTTATTCTAAGATTGCTTTTATTCTCCGCACTCCAGAAGAAGAACTTTCTTCTTTTATAATTTTAAAATGTCCCAAGGTTCCTGTTCTTTCAACATGAGGGCCACCGCAAATTTCCTTGCTAACATTTTCCTTATCCTTGCCCACAAAATAAACTTTTACTTTTTCGCCATACTTTGATTCAAAAACGCCCATAGCATTTATTTCCTTTGCCTTTTCCAATGGCATTTCTTCAAACCAAACAGGCAAGTCTTTTTTTATTATACCATTTACAAAATTTTCCACATCTTTTATTTGTCCACCGGTCATTTTTTCTTTGTGCGAAAAGTCAAACCTCAACCTTTCAGCATTTATATTGCTTCCTTTTTGATAAACATCATTGCCTAAAACCTTCCTCAACCCTGCCAGCATTAAGTGGGCCGCAGTATGCAACTTTGTGGTTTGTTCTGAATTGTCTGCCAATCCCCCTTTAAACATTCCAGCGCTTGCCGTCCGCGACAACTCCTGATGCTTTTTTAATTCTTTTTTAAATTCTTCAACATCAACTTTTACTCCTTTTTCCCTTGCCAACTCTTCGGTAATTTCAATTGGAAATCCGTATGACTGGTATAAATTAAAGGCATTTTTTCCGGAAACATTTTTTAATTTTTCAAACTCTTTTAATCCGTTTTCTAAGGTTTTTTCAAATTTTTCTTCCTCTTTTTTAAATTGTTCTAAAACAAAATCTTTTTTGTTTTCTATTTCGGGATAGAACCCGTTATAAACTTCCAAGACGCTATGATAAATTTCAGCAATAAAATTTTCTTTTATTTCTAGTTGTTTTGCATATCTTATTGCCCTGCGAATTAATCTTCTCAAAATATATCCTCTACCTAAATTGGATGGCTCAATTCCAGCAGCTAAAAGAAAAACCGACGCTTTAATGTGGTCAGCAATAATTCTAAATGCTTTTTTATTATCCTTATATTTTTTATCGCTTATTTTCTCTATTTTTTTTATTATCGGTAAAAATAAATCAGTTTCGTAAACATTTTCCTTACCATTTAAAACAGCTAAAGTCCTTTCCATTCCCATTCCGGTATCAACATTTTTTTGTTTAGCCGGTAAATATTTTCCGTTTTCATCTTTCACATACTGCATAAAAACATCATTCCCGATTTCAACCCAATTTTTATCGTTTACATCAAAAACTTTTGGAGCCGGCGCGTCATTTAATTTCCAATAAAACATTTCCGAGTCAGGTCCGCACGGGCCGGTTTGTCCGGCTGGTCCCCACCAATTGTCTTCTTTTGGCAAAAAAACAATTCTTTCTTTTTTTATTCCCAAACCTTCCCAAATTTTTGCAGACTCTTCGTCTTTAGGCGCGTCGCTGTCGCCGGCAAAACAAGAAACCGCTAGTCTTTCCAAAGGAATTTTTAATTCTTTTGTCAAAAATTCAAAACTCCATTTTATTGCTTCTTCCTTCCAGTAATCGCCCAAAGACCAATTCCCAAGCATTTCAAAAAAAGTATTATGAGTGTCATCTCCCACATCGTCTATATCGTCTGTTCTTATGCATTTTTGGGCATCTGCCAATCTTTTTCCTTCGGGATGTTTTTCTCCCAATAAAAAAGGCACTAAGGGATGCATTCCGGCTGTTGTAAATAAAACTGTCGGGTCGTTTTCCGGAATCAAAGAAGCGCTGGGAATTATCTTATGCCCCTTTTTCTCAAAATATTCCAAAAATTTAGTCCTCAATTCTGACGACTCCATGATTTTCTAATTTTACACCAAAACCCCTTTTCCTGCAACAACCTGGACATACATTAACGTCGCACAATAATATATCCCATTTTACTCACGATCGTGAGTAAAATGGGATAATTGTCGCACAACAAAATACACCCGTACACAGGTGTGAGATTGCTTCACCGGTCGCAATGACGATTATGTGTAGCGGTCGGCGACGACGGTGGCCGCAAAAGAACGCGGTTTTATGCACGGTTCAAAACCATTGCTGCGGATGAGGCCCACAACTTCCTTTACCATTTCTTTTGTTTTGCCAATTTCCCCCACATCAGCATGTATATATTGAAATTGATAATTAAAAGTTGAAGTGGCTTTGCCAAATTCTTTTTCTAAAGTTTCGCGCAAAGACAATGCCAGTTCGCAAGACAAATAGACCTCCTGCAAAATTCTATTTTTCCAGTTTATATTAGCAAACTTTTTTAAAAAATTATCTGGATAATGCATTTTTTTCAAAAAAAATCTTCCGCCGGCGCCGGTTCTTAAAACAACAATGGCAATTGGAAAAAATGGCTTGTCGGAAGATGGCGAATCGCAGCCAACCACAATATCATAAAAAAAATCAGGCTGCTCCTGAATATAACTCTTAATTTCCTTGATAACTTCGTCAAAACCTAAATTTCCTTTGCTTGGGTTGTAAAAATGTCCGTTATTGACTATCTCATCGTTCATACTGCAATACTAGCACTTTTTACAATTTTTGCAAATTCTTCGGCATTCAGCGAGGCCCCGCCAACCAATAAGCCATTAGCTCCCGCTTCTTTTATATAATCTCCGGAATTTTCGCTTTTCACGCTTCCGCCGTAAAGTATTCTTGTATCCTTTTTAACAAATTGCCTTATAAAATCAATTGATTCTTTTGTTTCAGCAACCCCGCAATTATTTCCTGTTCCAATTGCCCAAACCGGTTCGTAGGCAACGCTAATATTATCAATATCAACAACATCTTTCAACCCTTGCTGCACCTGCCTTTGCAAAACTTCGTTTCTTTTTCCGGCAGTTCTCTCCTCTTCTGTTTCGCCAATGCAAAAAATAATTTTCAACCCAACTGCCAAGGCTTTTATTATTTTTTTGTTTACTGTTTCATCGGTTTCGCCAAAATATTTTCTTCTTTCTGAATGGCCAATTATTACATATTCAACTCCCAAATCTTTTATCATTGCCGGAGAAATTTCACCGGTAAATGCTCCCGTGTCTTCATAAAAACAATTTTGCGCTCCAAGAGCCAAACCTTTTAATACGGGTAAAAAAATAAACGGCGGGCAAACAACAACTTCCTCGGCTGTATTTTTCACGCTTTTTTTAATTTGCTCAAAAATGTCTTCTGCTCCTTTTTGATTTGTTGGATTTAATTTCCAATTTGCCGCAATTAAATTTTTCATGATTTTATTATACCTCAGTTAATATTTTTGCGCCAAATTTTGTGACGGCAATTGTGTGTTCAAAATGCGCAGACAAAGAATTGTCTTTTGTGGCAAAACCATAGCCGTCTGCTGATTTTTTTAAATTATAATCCCCCGCTGTTATCATAGGCTCTATGCAAATTGTCATTCCCTCAATAAATTTTTCTCCGGCTCCTCTTTTTCCGTAATTAGGAATTTGCGGATCTTCGTGAAGCCCTTTTCCAATGCCATGCCCGCACAAACTTCTTACAACTGAAAACCCCTGGTCTTCAACAAAACGCTGAATTGTATTTCCAATATCGCCCACCGTATTTCCCGGCCTTACTTTTTTAATTCCCAACCTTAAAGATTTTTTTGCAACATTAATTAATCTTTTTGCCTCAAAAGAAACTTTGCCAACCGCAACAGTTATTGCCATATCAGAATAATACCCTTTATATAAAACTCCCAAATCTAAACCGATTATATCACCCTCTTTTAAAGCATAATTTGAAGGATATCCGTGCACAATATTTTCATTTACCGAAGCGCACAAAGAATAAGGAAACCCCTCGTGGCCCTTGAAAGCGGGCTTGGCTCCCAAAGATAAAATAAGAGCCTCACAGGCCCTGTCTAATTCCAAAGTAGTAATTCCCGGCTTTACCTGTTTTTCAATTCCTTTCAGGGCCGTTGCCAGAATTCTGCCCGCCTCACGCATTATTTTTATTTCTTGTTCGTTTTTTATCGTAATCATTTAACTTTTACAGCCTTCAATATATCTTCAAAAACATTTTCAATAGATTGTTCTCCATTAATTACTATCAGCCGATTTTTATCTTTGTAATAATTAATTACTTCTACTACTTTTTGTTCGTAATAGTCTAATCTATTATTTATGGCTTGAGGATTGTCGTCCGGCCTGTTAAATAATTCACCGCCGCAGCTATCGCATTTCTCCATTTTTTTAAAATCTCCAACCCAAGGAATTAATTTGCCACATTTTTTACAAATTCTTCTTTTAGTTAAACGATCAAATGCCTCCTCTCTTGAAATATCAAGGAGAATCGGAAAAAAAGTATCTTTTTTTCCTAAAAAATCCATAAATTCATCTGCTGCCTGCGCTTCAATCACTCTTCTTGGAGCCCCATCGAGCAAAATGCCTTGGTCATCTTTTAAATTATTGCAAAGTTCCCTCATCCATAAACCAATAATTACAAAATCAGGAGCCAATCCTCCATTATCTAAAATTTTTTTAATTCCTTTTCCGGCTGACGTGTCTAATTTTGCTAACTCCCGCAAAAGGCCTCCCGTAGAAATATAAAGCAGATTACCGAAATGTTTCATAAGCAACTCTGCTTGAGTGCCTTTTCCACATCCGGATCTTCCTATTAACGCAAAACTTAATGATTTCATATTTTTATATTTTAAAAACTGTCGTATTCGCGCATTTGAAGCTGCGAATTAATTTGGCGCATTGTGTCCAAAACAACTGAAACCACGATTAACAAAGATGTGCCTCCAATTAAAAATGTGAAACCCGTTACTCCGGTGGCTCCGGCAATAATTGACGGCAAAACCGCAATTAATCCCAAGAATATGGCGCCGGTAAACAAAACCCTATTTAAAATGTGTTTTAAAAAAATAGTAGTGGAAACTCCGGGCCTTACGCCGGGAATAAATCCGCCCATTTTTTGCAAATTTTCAGAAATTGTTTTTGGGTCAAAAGTTACTGCAGTATAAAAATAAGTGAATAAAATGACTAAAAGAAAATATAATATTCCATGCACCCAAGCATTATTGAAAAAAGCGCCGGCTGCCGTGGCAACGGTTCCTACAAATCCGGGAGTTCCGCCCAAAAAACTTGCTATCATGCCCGGAAATAAAAGAATTGATAATGCAAAAATAATAGGAATAACTCCGGCCGGGTTAACGCTTAAAGGAAGATAAGTTGAAGATCCGCCGTACATTTTATTTCCTCTGACTCTTTTTGCATAAGAAACCGGAATATTTCTGCGGGCCTCTGTGACTAACACCACGCCGGCTATAATTGCCACAGATAGCGCAAAAAACAAAAAATACGAAGGAATTTTTGACGGATCCCACACAACAAAAGTCTGAAAAATATTAATTGGCAGCTGCGCAACTATTCCGGCAAAAATTAAAAGTGAAATTCCGTTTCCCATTCCTTGTTCTGAAATAATTTCTCCGAGCCACATCATAAACATAGCTCCAGCCGCTATTGTTATAACCGAACTGATTAAAACCGGCAATGGAAGGGCCGAAATGACTCCTTGCCTCTGAAATAATGTTATCATTCCGTAACCCTCAAAAACAGCTAACGGAATAGTTAGCAATCTGGAATATTGGTTAAATTTTTGCCTACCGGCTTCCCCCTCTTCTTTATACATTTTTTCTAAAGCAGGAAAAATCATTGTTAATAATTGTAAAATAATTGTTGCCGTAATATATGGCCCCACCGCCAGCAAAACAATAGAAAAATTGCTTAGGGCCCCGCCGGTGAACATATTTAAAAGGCCGAAAACCTGGTTTTCGGCAAAAAATTTCTTTAAATTTTCCATGCCAATTCCCGGAATTGGAACGTTGGCAGCTATTCTAAAAACAACAAAAAGAAAAAGTACAATAAGAAACTTTTTTCTGAGATCTTTGCTTTTAAATAAAAATAATATTTTATCGTACCACATAATCGCTTCGCTTAAATTTAAAATTATTTCGTAAATTTAAAAGTAGAAAGCATTTTATAAAAATCTTCTTTGTTATAGTTTTTAAGTCCATCCCTATTAATGCAGAAAAAAACAAAGTAATCGTTCCCCTTTGTCACAAATACTTCGGTATGATTTAATGTATTTTCCTCAACATAATTAGGATTTGCAGGATTTGCGTCGCTTGGCGGGCTATCCATGGTTGTTTTCACGCCCCCTATACCGTTGAACGTGATTATTTCTACTGTTTTATTTCTTGTGGGAGAAGCAGCTGAATTTGGCACTCCATTTCTGTCGGCTAATTGTTGCGCAGTTAAATTTTCCGTATTTTTTTCAACTTCAATGTACCAATAAGCGGGAGAATTTGACTCTTGAGGAGATTCTATTTGCACAAAACCACGAGGCCCCTTTGAAGCCATAAAATTTGCTGGGTATTTAAACTCAACCCCATACTGTTCATTTTTGTATGTTTTCCACCCGGCGGTTTGGTCGGTTGGCGTTTGATTATTTTTTGAACTGTTGTTTATATTTACTGCCTCTTTTGACTGGGTTAAATATTGATAGCCAAAAACTCCGCCAAAGGCGACAACTGCCACAGCAATTATTATTATAATACCAATTAACGTTGAAATTCCTTTTTCTTTTTGCATAATTTTATGTCTTACAAATATAGAAGCTTTTATAAATGTAAGATGTTAATAATTTCTATTTAATTTTTTCTAAAACAAATTCTTTTATTTTCACTGCCGATTCTCGGGCTTTTTTTGCATCGCTAAAGGAGTCTTCTTTTAATATAATTTCAATAAGCGCCAAATCTTCGTCGGCTCGCATAAACCAGTTTTTGACATAATCTGTTCTCATAATTTTAATGTAAAATATTTAATGGTCTTTTAGGAAATGTGATGCTAAAAACGCTTCCAGGCTTTGTGTAGATGACCCTCCCATTGCGTAAAATATCTTCTATAAAAAGATTTTTATATTCATTGATACTTTTTCTAATTTCTTCCGGAGTGTAAACCAAAATATCTATTGCGGGAAAGTTATGCCCAAAAAGTTTTGATCTTAATTCTCTTTCCCTCTCAAACCTTTTTTTTCTGCTGTCCTTTATTACAAGCAAATCAATATCGCTGTCCTTGTTTGAATTTCCCCAGGCCAAAGAGCCAAAAAGTATAATTTTTTCTGGCTTGTATTGTCTAACGATTTCATCAATAATATTTTTAATTTTATCAGTAATTTCCATTTTGGTTTTTTATTTAAAAATTAAAATTTACTTAATGCTGCCGCCGGCCGTTTCAACTGCCTTTTTAGCGCTAGCTGAAATTTTACAATTTTCAATAGTTAATTGCTTTGTCAGTTTTCCTTTGCCTAATATTTTAATTTTGGGGTACCCTTTGGGTCGCTTTCCTTTTATCATACTGACAATTCCGCTTTTAATCAAATTTTCTGGGCTGATTGTGTCGCCTGTTTTTGAATGTTTTTCCAAAGTTTCAAGATTCACAACCACAGAAAAATCTTCTAAAACAAATCTCCTGTATCCTTTTAATTTTGGATATCTCTTAATTAATTCTCTGATTATTGGCACCATTTTTCTGCCGGCCCTTGAGCTTTGCCCTTTGTTTCCTTTTCCGGAATAAGTTCCTTTTTTTCCCCCTCTGCCAATTCTTTTTTTATCCCTATTTTTATGTTTTGGTTTTAATTCGTGAAGTTGCATATTATTAGCTTTTTGCCTTTAATTTTTTCAAAGCTTCCATTGTGGCAATCGCGTTGTTTAATTTGTTTTTTGAACCAGAAAGTATTTTTGAAGAAATATTTTTAATGCCAGCCAATTCACAAATAGTTCTTACAGCTCCTCCTGCCACCAAGCCTCTTCCTTTTTTTTGGGGCTTCAACAAAATTCTTGCCGGCCCGGCTTTTGCTTCAACCTGATAAGAAATAGTTCCATCGGTTATTACAACACTGACCAAATTCTTTTTTGCCCGGCGCGTGGCTTTTTCAATTGCCTGAGAAACGTCTTTTCCTTTGTCTATGCCAATGCCAATTTTACCTTTTTTATCTCCGGCAACCACTACCGCCCTGAAACTCATTCTTTTTCCGCCTCCGGTAACCCTAGTCACGCGAGCTAAATCTAAAAGCTTTGACTCAAATTCGTCTTTTTGCCTGTCTCTGCCAACTCCTGCTCTTCCAAAACCCGGCCTTCTATTTTGCCCAAAACCGCCTCTTCTCTGCCCTTGGCCACGGTTAAAACCGCCTCCCCTAGGAGCTGTTGGCTCGCCGGTTGGAATTGGTATAAAACCGTCATTTGTTTTTTTTTCTTCTTTTTTGATTTCTTCTATCATACGCGTTAATTTAAAATTTTAGTCCTCCTTCGCGGGCTCCCTCAGCCAATGCTTTTATTCTGCCGTGGTAAACAATTCCGCCTCTGTCAAAAACAACTTTTTCAATTTTTTTCTCTGCGCATTTTTTTGCAATTAATATTCCCAATTCTTTTGCAACTTGTGATTTTGTCTGTTTTGCTTTTTTAATATTTTTATCTGACGCCGATAATAAAACTTTTGCTTTATTATCATCAATTAATTGGGCATAAATATGATTGCTTGATCTAAAAACGCAAAACCTTGGCACTTTTGAAGTGCCATGAATTCTAAATCGTATTTTTTTATGCCTTCTTTGTCTTTTTTCTCTTTTTGTAATCATGTTATTTTTTAGCTGCCACAACTTTTTTACCTTCTTTTCTCCTGATTTTTTCGCCCTGATATTTTATTCCTTTGCCTTTATATGGTTCGGCTTTTTTTGCTTTTCTTACCAACGAGGCAACATGCCCAACCAACTCTTTATTTATGCCGGAAACCGTTATAATATTTTTTTCCGCCAAAAAGCTGATGCCTTCGGGCTTTTTTATTTTAACTGGATTTACAAAACCCACATTTAAGGTTAAACCGTCGCCCTCTACTGCGGCTTTAAAACCAACTCCTTCTATTTCTAATTTTTTTTCAAAACCCTTGCTCACCCCTTCAACCATATTTGAAATTAAAGCCCTGTATAATCCCCACAAATTTCCTTTTTCAGAGGAAACCAAAATCTTTCCGTCTTTAATTTCAATTTTTACATTGCGGTTAATTTCTCTTTTTAATTCTCCTTTGGGGCCAGAAACAGTCAAAATCTCGCCGGCTAATGCTGCGACAACTCCTTGTGGTATTTCAATTGGTTTTTTGCCTATTCTTGACATAATTTTTTTTTACCAAATTTCTAATAACACCTCTCCTCCCAACTTTTGTTTTCTGGCTGCTTTGTTTGTCATTAATCCTTTTGGAGTTGAAACTACTGATATTCCATATCCTCCGCGGACCCTTTTAATTTCCATTGCTTTTCCATAAATTCTCTGCCCCGGCTTTGAAATTCTTCTTAATCCGGAAATTACAAAAATCCCGTTGTCATATTTCAGACCAATTTTCATTATTTTATTTTTTCCTTTAGCGGATTTTTTAACTTCTCCAACAAATCCTTCCTGCATTAAAACTTTTGCAACTTCATATTTCAAATTTGAAAAAGAAACCAAAACTTCGGATTTTTTTACCGCCCCTGCATTCCTTATTTGGTTTAACATATCTATTATTGGATCTATCATAATTTTTGTTTTACCACGAACTTTTTTTTACTCCCGGAATTTCGCCTTTATTTGCCAATTCCCTAAAACATATTCTGCAAAGACCAAATTTTCTCATAAAACCATGCCTTCTCCCGCATTTAAAACAGCGCCTTATTTTTCGTGAGGAATATTTCGGCTTCATTTTTGCTTTTATTTCTTGCGATTTTTTTGCCATGTTAGTCTTTAATTGGGAATCCCATTAATTTATATAATTCCAGCCCTTCTTCTTTGCTTTTTGCATTGGTAACCACGGTTATCTGCAAGCCAAAAATGGTTTTTTCCTTTTCAGTAAAAATTTCAGGAAAAGAAATGTGCTCTTTAAATCCAATATTCAAATTGCCTTTTTTATCTATTATTTTTGGCTCTAGCCCCTTAAAGTCCCTTGACCTTGGCAAAGACAAATAAATCAATCTTTCCAAAAAATCCCACATTCTGCCTTTTCTCAAGGTAACTGTTGCCGCAATTTCCAAGCCTTCCCTTAATTTAAATCCTGCAATTGATTTTTTAGATTTTACCAGTTTGGTTCTTTGTCCCGCAATTTGAGACAAATCCTGCGCAACCAAATTTTGTATTTTTTCCCTTTCGCCCGAGGTTTTGTTCACAACCTCTTTGCCAAAAGAACTGTTTAATACAACTTTTTTTATACGGGGAACAGCCATTGGATTTTTATATCCGAGTTTTTTCATCATAGCCAGAATCACTTCTTTATTGTATTTTTCTTTTAAGCTTTGCATGTTAAATTTCTAATTTGCATTTCTTGCAAATTCTGACTTTTTTATCACTTTCAATTTTATATCCAACCCTCGCTGCTTTTCCGCATTTTGGACAAATTATTTTAATGTTTGAAACTTCTAATGCCGACGGCACATCAATAATCTGGCCTTTTTCACCCTGTCTTTTCGGCCTTACGTGCTTCTTTTTTAAATTAATTCCTTCTACTAAAATACTCCTCTCTTTTGGAAGAGCCTTTAATACTTTGGCTGTCCTGCCTTTATCCTTGCCTGATATTATTAAAACTGTATCGCCTTTTTTAATCTTCATATTTTTAAAGCAATTCTGCTGCCATCATTGCTATTTTATCAAAACCTTTATCTTTTAATTCTTTTGCTACGGGCCCCAAAATTCTGCTTCCTTTTGGAGCTTTTCCGTCTCCCAATATTACAGCCGCGTTGTCATCAAAACGTATATATGAACCGTCGGCTCTTTTAAATTCTTTTCTTTGGCGTACAAGCACCGCTTTTACTTTTTCGTGTTTTTTTACTAATTTTCTTGGCTCCGCTTTTTTTACAACACCAACAAAAATATCTCCCAATTGAGCATATCTTCTTCTTGTTCCTCCGGGCACATTAATACATTGGATAATTTTTGCTCCAGTATTATCTGCGACTTTTACCATTGATCTTAATTGAATCATATTTTTGAAATAACTTTCCACTTTTTATCTTTTGAAATAGGGTTTGTCTCTTCAATAACAACCGTATCTCCAATGTGAAATTCGCCCTTTTCATCATGAGCTTTGTATTTTTTGTGGATTTTATATCTTCTTTTATATTTAGGATGCTCTTTTATTCTTTCAACCTGAACCACCACTGTTTTTGGCATCTTGTCAGAAACCACTTTGCCTGTTAATTTTCTTTTTGACATGAAATTATTTCTCTTTAATTACTGTTAAAATTCTGGCTATTTCTTTTTTTATATTGCTTATCTCTTTGACATTTTTTAATTTATTGGAAGAAAACTTAAACCTGATATCGCTCAATTTTTTTCTTAAATCATGAACCGTCTTTTCCAATTCTTTTTTGTCTCTTTTTCTTAATTCTTGCGCCTTCACCCCGTTAGAAGTCTTAAAAGACTTCTGGTTAATTTATTATTTTCTCCCCGTTCGACTTCTAACGGGGTTCATATTATTCTTCTCTTTTTATAAATTTTGTTTTGACCGGCAGTTTGGCTGCAGCTCCCTCTAATGCTTCTTTTGCCATTTCTTCTTTTATTCCGTCCAATTCAAAAATAATTCTGCCCGGCCTTACGGGATAAACATAGTGGTCAACTCCGCCTTTTCCGCCTCCCATGCCAACTTCGGCTCCCTTAAAGGTTACAGGTTTATCGGGAAAAACTCTTATCCACAGCTTTCCGCCTTTTTTCAAATATCTTATTATGTGGCGCCTTGAAGCCTCTAACTGCCTTGCTGTAAGCCACTTTGTTCCCAGGGACTTCAAACCAAAGCTCCCAAAGTTCAGCTCCGTAGCTCTTGTTTCAATTCCCTTGGACACTCCTCTGTGCCACTTTCTGTGTTTTACTTTTTTTGGCATTAATATTCCCATGATAATTTTGTTTAATCAAATTTTTCTCCTTTATATATCCAAACCTTTACTCCAATTGCTCCATATGTGCAGTGCGCTTCTGTCTGCGAATAATCAATATCGGCTCTTATTGTATTTCTTGGCAATCTGCCCTGCCTTAACCATTCTTTTCTTGCAATTTCAATGCCGTTTAACCTGCCCGACACCTCTACCCTTATGCCTTTTGCTTCCCTGTTTGACATTACTCTTTCTATTGTTTTTTTCAAAACCTGCCTGAACGGAATTCTTTTTTCAATTTGCTGGGCGGCCATTTGAGCTACCAGGGAAGCTGAAATCCACGGATTTTTTATTTCTCTTATTTCTATTTTTATTTCCCTTTTTTGCGTGCCAGTTAAGCGGTTTCTTCTTTTGTTTTCCCGCACTTTGTTTTCTATTGTTTTTTTTAAAACCTCAACGCCTTCTCCGCCTCTTCCTATAATTAAACCCGGGCGCGCTGTTTCAATAATAATATTTAATTTATTAACCGAATGTTCAATTTCAATATTTGCAACCGAAGCCTCGTACAATTTTTTTCTTAAAAAATCTTTTATCAAAAAGTCCTCCTCTAAAAACTGGGGCATTTTTTTGCCATAAAAACCGCGGATATTCCAATCTTCAATTCCCTTTATTCTAAATGCTTTTGGATGAACTTTATGGCTCATTTTTGTGTTTTAGATTTAGCTTTTTTAATTTCCGACAATACCAATGTTATATGCGAAGTCTTTTTCTGTATAGGATATGCCCTTCCGCGAGACATTGGGTGCCACCTTTTCAGTTTTGGGCCTTCATTGGCAAAAATCTTTGAAATATATAAATTTGATTCGTTTAATCTAAGGTCGTGGACGGCCGAAGCAATTGCCGAATTTAAAAGTTTTAAAATATTTCCAGCTGATTTATTTATTGTAAACGAAAGGATTGTCCGGGCTTCTGACGCCTTTTTTCCTCTTATTAAATCAACAACCTGCCTTACTTTTCTTGGAGCTGTTCTTAAATTGTTCAAATGCGCTTTTATTTCCATAGTTATTTTTTAGCTGCAGGTTTTGCCGCTGCCTCTGTTTTTACTGCTTCTTTTTGTTCAGCTCCCTGCTCTATTTCTCTTTGCATTTTACCTCCATGCCTTACAAATTTTGTTGTTGGAGAAAATTCTCCGAGCTTGTGGCCAACCATGTCTTCTGAAATAAAAACTGGCACAAATTCTTTTCCGTTGTGGACCCCAAAAGTATGCCCCACCATTTCAGGCGAAATTGTAGAATATCTTGCCCAAGTTTTGATAATCACCTTCTCATCCTTTCTTAACCTCAGCACCTTTTCCAGCAGTTTTGGGTCAACGTATGGACCTTTTTTTAGACTTCTTGACATAATTTATTTCTTCCTTCTGCTAATGATTAATTTATTTGACCATTTGTTTCGTTTTCTTGTTTTTACTCCTAAAGCATGTTTTCCCCAAGGAGTTTTAGGATATCTTAATCCAATGGGCTGTCTTCCCTCGCCTCCTCCGTGCGGATGGTCAACCGGATTCATAGCTGAACCTCTAACATGGGGGCGTCTCCCTTTTAATCTTGATTTTCCGGCTTTTCCAAGCGTATAAAACCTGTTTTCCGGATTTGAAACCATTCCAATTGATGCAAAACATTCGCCTAAAAATTTTCTGACTTCTGTTGAAGGCATTTTTAAGCTTACATAATTTCCATCGCTGGCTAACACTTGGGCCGAACTGCCCGCTGACCTCACAATTTTTCCGCCTTTGCCGGGTTCTAATTCAATGTTATAAACCATTAATCCAACTGGCACATTTTTTAGCTGGGTCCTGTTTCCCGGAGTCAAAGGGGCTTTTTTTGAAAAAATAATTTCGTCATTAACTTTTAATCCTTGAGGCGATATAATATATTGCCTTTGTTTATCAGTATATTCTATCAAAGCAATAAAAGCTGTCCTGTTTGGGTCGTACTCTAAAGCTATAACTTTTGCAGGCATGTCTATTTTTGTTTGTGAAAATTCAATAATTCTGTAAAGTTTTTTAACTCCGCCTCCTTTGTGCCTTACAGTAATTCTTCCTGAATTTCCCCTGCCAACATTTCTTTTTATGTATTTTAAAAGACTTTTCTCGGCTTTCTTTTTTGTCAGCTGAGAAAAATCTATCCCTGTCATTCCCCGTCTTGATGGTGTTGTTGGTTTATATATTTTCATTATAATATTTCTATTTTTTGGCCTTCGGCAATTTTTACAACAGCTTTTACGTGGCCTTTTTTAAAACCCTGTGTTTTTCCAATTCTTCTTTTTTTAGCCGGAATTTTTATTATATTTACCGATAAAACATTTACTCCGTAAGTTCCTTCTATTGATTTTTTTATTTCTGTTTTGTTTGAACCGGCAATAACCTTAAAAACATACTGGTTGCTTTCCGCTAAATTTGTCGCTTTTTCAGAAATATGCGGCTCTTTTACTATATCATAACTGAAACCCTTAACTGATTTTTTTTCAACAGGTTTTTCAACTTTTTTCTCAGTGAGTTTTTTAACCAAAGTCTTCTCGATTTTTTTAACCGGTTTTGCTTTCTCAACCTCCTTTTTTCTTTTTAAAAAATCAAGCAATGCCATGCTATTTTACAAAAGTCGTTTTTATTGTTTTAATGCTGTCCTTTGTCATTAACAAATATTTATATGTCATTAAATCTACAATGTTTAAATTTCTTGCTTCTGAAATTCCTGTTTTTTTGATATTTCTGGCAGATAAAAATGTATTCTTGTCATATTTTGGCAGAGCAATCAATAAGCTCTGGTTCTTGCAAGGAAGTTTTGACAATGACTTTACCACTATTTTTGTTTTGGGCGTTTCTATCTCTAATTTGTCTAAAACAATTAAATTTTTTTCTTTTGCCTTCTGGCTCAAAACCATAAATAAAGCTTTTCTCCTCATTTTTTTAGGAACCTCTCTTTCATATATCTTGTCATTTCTTGGACCAAAAGTAACGCCTCCGCCCTTCCATAATGGCGACCTTATTGATCCGTGCCTTGCTCTTCCCGTTCCTTTTTGGCGCCATGGCTTTTTGCCCGATCCTGAAACTTCTGATCTGGTTTTTGTGTGGGCTGAAAT
>Ga0210057_1006125_pt1 | contig 15102 bp, 15 predicted proteins | sample CryGeyCG2114_010_2_FD_183968 | JGI IMG/M metagenome (GOLD analysis project Ga0210057, IMG submission 183968) | Groundwater microbial communities from aquifer - Crystal Geyser CG10_big_fil_rev_8/21/14_0.10 (SPAdes) (version 2) | ecosystem: Environmental > Aquatic > Deep subsurface > Groundwater ... | reverse complement strand
AAAAATTAGGAATAAAAAAGACTATTAAAAGAAAACCACAAATTAAAACTATAAAATAAGGTTTTTTTTCAGTTGGAGATAAAACTAAAGCCAGAAATATGGCTATCCAGAAAAGCATCCAAAGCCAGAAATTAAACTGCTCCAAAAAATTAAGAAAGAATTCTGCAGCCATAAAAAAATAATACAAAAAAGAGTATAAAAATGCTACATAATGAAAAAGTTTAAATACCTTAAAAAATCTTTTTTACGGGATTTAACGAACTAAAAAGGTTTTAATTTCTTCAGTTTTGGGTTCTTTAATGAACAAGGAAATAGAAGAAAAAATAGGGTTTACATTAAAAGCGTTTCCTGAAAACAAGAAAAGAAAATTAATTGAAAAAAGAGATGAAACAGAACTAATAGAAGATTTTGACGGAGAATTGTTTTATTTGATTACCGGAATTCCAGAGCTTTCTTTGGATGAAGCAGAAACAACAAAAAAAATAATTGAAGAAATACAAAAACAGGAAAAAATAAATAAAGAAGAAATACAGAAATTCATTAAATTTTATTGTGAAAGAGAATGGATTAAACTGGAAGAAAAACAAAATTATTTTATTAAAAAAGTAATTGAGTCAATTGTTTTTGGTTTTGGGGCAATGGATTTTCTGTTAAAAGATAATTCAATTGAAGAAATAAGCGTTATTGGAAAAGGAAAAAACGTTTTTGTATTCAAAAAAAATTTTGGCTGGATTAAAACTAATTTATTTTATTTAATTGAAGAAAATATAGTTAATTTAGCAAACAAAATGTCTCGAACAATTGGAAGAAGAATTACTTTGCAGAACCCAAAGCTTAATTCAGTTCTGCCAAACGGAGAAAGAATTAATGCAATAACTGAACCTGTTTCATTGACTCCAACTATCACCATAAGAAAATTTAATGAAACTCCTTTTACTCCAATTGAATTAATTGAAAACAAAACCTTTAACTCAAAATTAATGGCTTTTTTATGGCTGGCATTACAGACAGACACCAGCATTGTTATTGCAGGAAACACAGGAAGTGGAAAAACAACTTCAATGAATGCATTGTTTTCTTTTGTAGATAAAAAAGAAAGAATTATTGTAACAGAAGAAACACCTGAAATTTCTTTGCCTCAAGAGCATGTAATAAAATTAAATACAGCAGAAAATCTTGGAATAGAAATGCAGGAACTAATAATAAACACTTTGAGAATGCGTCCTGACAGGATTATTGTAGGAGAAATAAGAGAAAAAAAAGAAGCAAAAGCATTTATTGACACTTTGCTTGCAGGACAAGGAAAAGGTTCTTATGCTACGTTTCACGCATTAAGCGGAAAAGAATTTATTACCAGAATGAAAAATTTAGGGTTAATGGAAATGGATTTGAGTTCAATTGACTTGGTTTTAGTCCAAAAAAGATGGAATTCAATTAATCTGGAAAAAGGAATCAAAAGAGAAGAAAGGCATGTAATTGAAGTAAGCGAAATAATGAATAAAGAAGGAAAAGCAGAATTAAACATTTTATTTGAATTTGATTTCACAAAGAAAAAACTGAATAAAAAAAATGACAGCATCAGAATAAAAAACAAAATAAAACAGTGTTTTGGCTTCAACGAAAAAGAATTAGAAAAAGAACTCAAAAAAAGAGAAAAATTTCTTGAAAAAATGAAAGGAAAAAACATTTCGCTAAAAGAATTCCATGAAAAAACAAGTGAATAAAATGAAAGAAATAAAAAAAATAAAGAAAAACAGAAAAAAAAGAGAAAAAATTCAACTGAAAAAAAAATAAAAAGAAGGAAACAACAAAAGGAAAAAATTCAATTAAAAAAAACAAAAAGAAGGAAAAAAATGAAAGAAATAATTTTAGTTAAAGAAAAAGAACTCAAAAAAGCAGGAATTTTTTTAGAAGAAAAAGATTTCACTGAAAAAGCATTTAAATACTCTTTAATTCTCGCCTCGGTTTCAATCATTTGTTTTTTTGCTTTTACAAAATTAACTACTGCAGTTTTGTCAGGAATTTTGGTGTTTGCTTTAGGAATTTTTATTGCAATCAGAATTCCTTTAATTTTAAAGAAAAAAAAAGCAAAAAAAATAGAAAAATATCTGCCTTTTGCTTTAATGGCAATGTCAGTTGAATTAAACATTAACCTGAGTTTTGAAAAAATTCTTTCAAACCTTTCTGAAGATTACGGAGAATTTTCTTTTGAAATAAAAAAAGCATTAAAAGAAATTAAAGCAGGAGCAACAATTCAAAAAGCATTATTTAATTTAAGCGAAAGAACTGACTCAAAAATTTTAAAGAGAAGCATTTCACAGATTACAAGCATTTACGAGCATGGTTCAGAACAAAAAGGCGAACCAATAAAACAACTGGCAAAAGAACTGCTTTCAAGACAAAAAACTGAATCAAAAGAATTCACTTCAAAAATGATAATGTATTCAGTTGTGTTTATTGTTTTGTCTGCAATAATTCCTGCAATGTTTCAGGCATTTATTTCAATCGGAAGCACTTTTATGGAAATGGATTTTACTTCAATTCAGGTTCTGCTTATTATAACAGTTTTTTTTCCATTGCTTAATTTAGCAGTATTGTTTTTGATTAAAAGCAAAACCCCGGAATTTTTAAAAGGATGAAATGAATTTTTAAAACCATAAAATAAATTTTTAAAGGATGAAAAAATGAAAATTAAATTAGATTTTTCTTTTCCAAAAGAAAAAATAACTGAATTTAATCATGTTTTAAAAGAAAACAATTCAGCTAAAACATTTGAAGAACTGATTAAATGGTATTCTGCTTTAGGCTTTTCTCTGGCATTGCTTTCAGTAGGAATTTCATGTGTTTTTGAATTAAATGAAATTTATTCAGTTCTTTTATTTGTTTTTTGTCTGGGTTCTCCGGGATTATTTCATTATTTTTTTCATTTATTTTTGTTTGAAAAAAACAAGAGAGAAAAAGAAAAATTAATTCCTGATATTTTGCTTCAGGCAAGCATTTTTCCTAAAGGAACTTCAATGATTAAAATAATCAAATATATTTCTACAGCAGAATATGGTTTGGTTTCAACAGAATTTAAAAAAGCATTAAATGAAATAGAAAAAGGAAAAACAGTTGAAGAATCATTAAAAGAAATTTCTTTCAGATGCAAAAGCGAAATAATTTCAAGGGCAATAAACCTGTTAATTCAGGGAAATAAGTCCGGCGCAGAAATGAATAAAGTGTTTAAAGAATCAGCTGAAGATATTCTTGAAACCCAATCAATAATAAAAGAAAGAATTGCCTCTGTTTTAATTCAAAAATATACTTTGATTTTAGCCGGAGGGATAATTGTTCCTTTATTACTTGGATTAATTACTGGTTTTGTTCAGGAAATGAATTTTATAGGGATAGATGAACTGGGTTTAGGGATGAATTCAATTGAAAGAAATGAAATGATTTCTGCTTCACTTTTAGCAAACCAGATTTATATTTTAGAGTATGCATTAATTTCTTCTTTGTTTATTGCAAACCAGGAAGGCAACACAAAAAAAGCTTTAGTTTATGCCTTGATTTTAATTCCTTTGGGGATTTTTTGTTATAACATTGCATTGCTTTTGTAATTCACCAGTTTACTTTGACTTTTTTAAATGTTCCTAAAATGAAATTCAACAAAGTTAAAGCATACAAAACAAAACTTATAATATAAAAAAATGGATTAGAAAGTCCTAAAATGATAAGAATAACATATAATGCAAAAAGAATTTCTTTTGAAACAAAATATTTTGTTTCCATAAACAGAAACCATAAAGTCATGACTGTTGTTGAAACAAAAAAATTTTTAATATAAATTAAATAGCCAAATACCCTATTACAACAATAACCAAATTAATTTTTGCATTTTTGTTTCCAGTAAAAAAGTTTATTGCCACACAAACCCAAATCAGAACAGTAATCAATAACTGGTATAAATCCAGTCCTGCAATAAAAGTTTCTGCTGCCATGAAAAGAAAACGCGTTTAATAATAAATCTTACTGTTTTTTCTTTTTTTTAGCAGGTTTTCTTCTGTCAGTTTTTAATTCATAAGCAGGGTAAACTCCGGATTTTGAGCCTAAATTTTTAATAAATTCATTACCAACCCCCTTAAAACCAGTTAAATGTTTATTAGTAAAACTCCTTCCTCTATCCTTTCTTTTATCAATATTTTTCTTTACATCAGGAGAAACAACATCAATAAGTTTTTCATGATACTTAATAATTCTGCTTCCTTTAACACCATTAGAACCAGAAAAAAAACTAAGATTGGTTGTGCCAGAAGTATCAATTACCTTGCTGGCTGTTTTCCTTCTGTCTGAAACTCCTATTCTTCTGTCATTAACCCCTATTTTTTTTCCAAACTTTGAGGACCCAAACTTAGACTTTCCTAATGGACTTGCTCTTAAAACATTTTGCAAGTTTTTTATTGACCTAAATTTTTTCATTAAATCCCCAATCAAATAAAGCAATAGAAGTTAATAAACTTTTCTGGTAAAAAAGCGGCGTAGAAATCCTCTGAGTTTAAAGAAAAATTGTGTGGATTCCAATTATTTTTAACCAAAAAAACCAAATAAAACAAACTTCAATTAAAAACAACAATTCAAAAAACAAACCTGCCTGAAAGAGTTTCTACAAAGCCTGGTAAAAATTAAATCAAAAAACATACTTTAATAAATACTTAAAGCGTTTTTTATGCAGGTGAAGCCATGGAAAAAGAAGAAATAAAAATAGAGTTTGTTGAAAAAATTCCGGTGAATTTTTCCGGTTATACTTTAATTGAAGGATTTCCCGGAATGGGTTTAGTCGGGACAATCGGCGCAAAGTATTTGGCTGAAAAAATGAAGTTTGAAGAAATAGGCTTTATTGACGCAAATATTTTTATCCCAATAATAAGAATTCATGATGGCATCCCGGTTAATCCTTCAAGAATTTATGTTCACAGAGAAAAAAAAATTGCAATAATTATTTCAGAGCAAATTATTCCAAAATATTACACTGAAAAAATGGCTAAATCAATTGTTGAATGGATTGAAGAAAACAATTTTTCCAGACTGATTTCATTAGAAGGAATTAATGCAGGAGAAACAGGACAGGAAAAAATTTATGGAATTGCATCTAACCCTAAATCCTTAGAGTTGCTGAAAAAATACAAGGTTCAGTCAATAAAAGAAGGAATTACAACAGGAATAACTTCACTTATTTTATTGGAATTAAAAAAAGATGAGAACTTTGAAGCAATCAGTTTGCTTGGAAACGTTAATTTGCAGGCAGACTATAAGGCTTCAGCAAGCATACTCAAAAAATTATCTGAAATGCTGGAACTGTCAATTGACACTGCCCCATTAATAAATGAAGCAAAAAAAACAGAAAAAGAATTATTAAAGCATTTCCAGGACATAAAAAAAACAGGCGACAAAATGGAAAAATTCGAAGACCAAACACCAATGACCACTTAAAAGAAAGAATTAAAAAAAAAGAAAAACAATAATTAAATAGAAAAAAGGAAAGGAAGCAAGATGGCTATAAGAAGACGTGCAGGTATTGGCGGGGGAAGTGGGAATCTGCTTAACCGAAGGAGAGCTAAAGGAAAAAGACAAACAGGCACTCATGTGTTTTACCTCCCTAAAAAAGTAACAGTAGAAATGGATTCAGGAACCAAAACAAAAAAGAAAGCAGCTCCAAAAAAGAAAACTACAGCAAAAAAAACCACTTCTAAATCAGCAACAACAAAAAAAACCACTTCAAAAACAACCACAAAAAAAGCAACTAATTCTGGAGCATCTGCAAGTTCAACAAATACTAATTTAACAAATATTAGTCCAACAACTACAAATACATATAATAATTACTATGCACACAAAGAAGGAACTGGCAGAGAAAGAGAAACCCAAAGAAGAGAACCAACAACAACAGAAAAAAGGTCTTTAACTGTAAAAGAAATTATTGCAGAAGAAACAAGAAATTATTATGCAAGCCAGATAAAAAAAGAAGAAAAAAAGTTAAGAGATGAAGTAAAAAAAAATCTTGGAAGACTAAAAGCAGAAGAAGAAGCACTAAAAAGGCATAAACTTCTTATATTGCTTAGAGGCTCAAAAGAATTCAGAGGAGAATTTTGGGGGGACGCAAACTTAGTTCATCCAACTGACCCATTCAAAAACAATTTAGATTACATTATAAAACTTAAAAAAACAAAAAAATGGAATGAAGCTATGGCAAGAGCACAAAAAGCAGGAAAAGCATGGGAAGACGGTTCACTTCTAAGAAAATATGAAAGAACTTTAACAAACATTATTGGAAGACATGAATATTATTCAGATAAACTAAAATATAAAGCTTTATTTGAAAGGTTTGGAGGAAGCATTAAAAAATTATGTGAAATAACCGGATTAGAAAGAATTGGTCTTTCTTTAAATCCAGGAACATTTATCAGGCTACCTGGATTAAGAGAATACAGAATGGATTTAGCTAAAATGAATAATCTTGCCATAGTTAAAGCAATAGATTTACATAAACAACATGAACAAAGTTTAGCTATAAGCAAAGGCGCTTTAAATGAATTAGAAAGAAATAAAGCAAAAAGCTATGAAGCACTAAAAAAGAAAGCACCCTAATTTTTTTTTCTAAAAGAAAACTGTGTTAACAGCATGCAACAAATTAATGCAGCCATAAACAAAGTTAAATAAAACAAGTTTTCAGGTAAAGAAGGCAAATCCCATAGATTGGGGGCAGTTTTGTCATTTAAATTAATGTTCATTGTATTGGCTCCTGGAACAGCACTGACATTTCCATGGTCATCCACAGTTGTTTTGATTCCCTGCTGTCTGAATAAATCAAGCAATGGAAGCAATTGAGCGTTTTCTGCATACCACATTCCTGTTTCTGGGTCATACCACATGCTTCCGTTTTGTCCTCCAATTGTTCTAAGCAATTCTTTTACTCCATTGTAATCCAAGAAAGGCCTTCCATCTTCAGTTGAAAAACCAAAATCGTGAGTTTGCCCGTCAGCTGTCTTAACTTCAAATCCATCAGGAGTTGAAGTCAAAGATTCAATTGCTTCATCATATTCAATGTTTCCTGTTTCATTATCAATTATTCTTAAATGAACCTGGCAGTCTTCGTCTTCATAAAACACATAAGTTTTTTTATCTGTTTTAAAAATATTATATGGCCCCATTTTATCCAGAGACTGATTAAACAATTTTGCTTTCTCTGTTTTTGCAGGGCTTTCAGGGTCGCCTAAAACAGCTAAATCAAAAACATATTCTTCACAACCGGTAACAGGATTAACTTGTGTGTCAGGAGTAACTTTTAATCCAAAAACATCTGTTTGATCAAGCTTTCCCTGTTCATGATGTTTTAACCAAAAAATAAATTCATTTGTTGATTCCTTGTATAAAATAAAACCGTTTTCAAAATACATTGCAGTAAGCTTTCCTAACTCTGGATCATCGTCTTTTGAATTAATTAATTTAACGCTTCTGTCTCCATAAACTTCTAATCCTGGGTCAGTAAAAGCAACTTTTCTTGGAATTCCTTCAGCAATAATTTGTCCGTTTTCAACAAAAACACTTGAATGAGTTAAAGTTTTTAATTCCTGGAATTTACCAAAAGCCTCGCTTAAATTATTTGAGTTTAATGGTAAACCAGTCTGAAGCATTACTCCTTCTTTAATACAATTCAATAAATCACTGTCTTCAACTATTATGTCAGATGAATCTCCAAGAGAATTAATCTTTAATCTAAAAACTAACTGAGAAGGATCTCCGGAAAATCTGGCTAAAGTTAAATCATTTGGGTATTCTATTGCAGGAATAGCCAAATTTGTTGAGGCAACCCTGACATGGTCTTCTGAAGTTAAAACTGGTTCGCCGTCAACAGTTAAAGTGCCTGTTTCATTATCTGATACAACTGTCTGACCATTAGTTCCTTTAATAACAGTTTTTCCTGTTGTTTTGTATTCAGCTGGTTCAATATTTGTTCCCCCTGCAGCCCAAAAATAAAATAATCTTATTCCATTCATCATTCCTCTGGAAAAACCTGAAGTATCATAAGTTGCCTGAACTAAATCAGAGCTTTTTGCTCCACCTGAAAGAGAATCTAATTGGTCTTCAACATTTTTTACTGCATCCTGAGTTAAAGTTCCTGTTCCTGTTAACATTTCTTCCATTTGAGCTGAAGCATCATCAATTAAATTAGAAACTTTTTGAGTTGAATATTCAACAGTATTTTCTTTTACCTGTTCTTGTTCTTCAAAAGCAGGAACAAAAAAATGAGTATAATATCCTTCACTTGAATCAACACAATCCTGTAGTTTTGCTGCAACAACAAACTGCTGGACAGCAGAAACAATTGAACCACCCATTCCAAAAACAAAATAAGAAGCTGCTTCAGTTGCAGCCAAATACAATCCAGGATTAATTCCATGCTTGTCTGCAAAGCCTACTCCATAACCTGCTTCTTCTATTGCATCCTGACAAGTCTTTTTTTCTTTTATTGCTTCACTTAAAATAATTTTTTCCGGAATTCCATCAGGAGTTTTTCCCTGCAAATCCATGTGATGAGCATAATTAATTAATACTGCTCCATTATCCTGCTCGTCTTTTGGAGTGTCTTCTAATACAATTGAAGAAGTCTTACTTTTAGATTTAAAGAACGCAGAAAAATCACTTTTTCCAGCTGAAGTCAAAGTTATTCCACAACCCAAACAATTCTCTGAAGTATTAGAATAAATTGCAATGTTTCCAACTTCAGTTCTTAATCCTCCGTCAGGTTTAGTGTAACGGTCATATTGTGCTTTAACCGGATTAAATTGATCTGAAAGAGTATTCAAAACATATTTCCAGGGAAGATTGTTTATTACTCTTGCAAACAAGTCTCCTTCATCTGAACCAGAATTAGCAAAAAAATCAATATAAGCATCATCATATAATTGGTCTTGTCCGGAAGAATAATTAACTGTTCTCCAGCTTTCTGGAAGCATGTAAGCGCTTAATTCATCTACTCCAAAACCTCTTTTTGCCTGCCAATAAACATATGGAACAACAGTATATTTTGCTGCTCCCCCAACAGTTCTAAAATAAGCACTAGCTAATTTTTCTTCATTAGCAAACACTTTATCCATTGCATTAAAATAACTTCTTTCAGCCCATTGTCTTTCCCTTAAAGCACCCCATAATTGTTTATTCATTGCAGCTGCCTTTTGAAGCCTTTTAGTTGGTTTGTCTGCAAGAATGTCTCCCATTTGTTCTGGTTTAAGAACTCCTGCTTCCTTCCATGTCCCTTTATATAATTTAATGTCTCCCGGAACCTGCTCTAAAATAAACTCTTTAGTGTTATCCCTTATTTCAATAAAGCCATGCCCTGGAATATTAGCATAAAGGTCTTCTGTCTTGCTTCTTGCAACCCAAGCCTTTAAATCCCCTCTTGGAATGATATCTCCTGTCAAAGAAGGCTCAAGCTTGTAATAAACCAAGTCATCTCCAATTGTTTCCCAATGCCTTGCAGCATTAGCAAAAGTTCCTGGCTCAAAATCTGTTGCCTCCCTCATTGCAAAATCATATTTTCCATTTCCTCCAAACCATTTCATAATATTATTCCAGACATCTGTGTCAGCTGAAATAGTCTGAACATTCCCTGTCCTGACATTTTTAAGTCCTTTATTCCATAAACCAAGCCTTTCCATTGCAGCAATAGAATTAGGAAAATCTGCATCCAAATCATCATCAAATTTTCCATATAATCTAGACATTTTTGCTCCATATGTTCTTCTTGCTTCAATTCCCTGAGGAGTATTCAGCCCTAACTCTCTATTCCCTCCGCCGGCTAATTCAACTATTTCATCCATTTCTTTTTTTGCTTCCTGACCATAATCATCTGCAGTGGTTGCATATCTCTTCAAATCTTTTATTAACTGAACAAACTCTTTCTTTTTTTCAACAGTAATTTTTCCATTATCATATAAAGGAGAAGTCTTTGGATTCAAATACTTGGTTATGATTTTTGAAGTAGCTTCACTGTCAGCCATTCCTTTTTCATAAATTGTTGCCTGAACAAATTCTTCATAAAATTCAGAAAACCCATCATACTTGTTTTTTTGTGCCACAATTCTTGGGCCCAATTGTTTTCCAAAAAAAGCATCAGGGCCCCATAACTTCATTCTCATGTTCTGGATTAATTTAGTGTTTTCAACATCAATGAATTTTGCTCCAAATAATCCTCTTCTTGCACTTAAACCAAACAATTTTTTTGCTCCAAACAATAGTGTTGGACCGGCAGTCTGAATAACCATATTAGAAGAAAACCACTGATTAAAATGCTTGTCAAAAAAAGAATACAATGAAATAGTACAAGAAGAATCCCTGCAGGTTGTTCCCATTGAAGCAGTAAAATCATCAGTTAAAACACTGTTGCCCATATATTTTCCTGGAACTTTTTTCACTATTGTTCCGGCAAAATCTGCTTCATCTCCTGACTCATAATAATCTTTCAGCATTTGTTTTGTGTCTACAGGAAGCTGTTCACCGGGAACATCATTTTTTTCTCCAAACCAGTCACTCATCAAACCCTTAAAGTCCTTCCAAACAGAAACAAAATCTTCTTTAAATCCTTCTCCATCAGTTCTTAAAGTCAAAAAATTTCCCATTAAAGGGCAGTCAGCTTCATTATCCCTGCACTGGCCTAACCTCAAAGAATCATTTAATAATAATCCAAAAGAATATGCTCCATCATACCTGTTGTTCAGCAAAAAAGAAACTTCATCTGCAGTAATTTCTTTGTTAGGCAGTTCCATTTTTACTGCTTCATTTGAATCAGGTGAAACAAGCAAAGCAGTATTATTTTCTAATGTTTCCCTGTCTTTTAATGGCTCAGTTCCTGCAGAAAGTTCTCCTCCGGTAAACCCTGTTTCCAAAATGCTTTTCTGAAAAGCCTGAACTTCTTCAGGAGTCAAAGAACTCTGAGAACAATTAAAAGTATTAGTTAAATCAGGATCAGCAAAAAATAGTTCTTCAGAAGAAAAAGATTCCTTCGAAAACAGTTTTTCAGAAGATGCAGCCAAAGCTAAAGGCGAATTAACCAATAAAGAGATTATCAATGCAATCATGAAAATATTTTTTTTATCCATTCATTCACCTAAGCAAAATAAATCAAGTAAACTGCTCCAGGAATAATCCAAGGCATTAAAAACAATACAATAAACAATCCAACTCCGGTTGCGGCAAAAACCGAAAAGAAAAAATTAATGAATGTATTCCACTTAAACTTTTTGTCTAAAAAATCAAAAGCAAAAGCTCCGACAAAAGCTAAAGGCAAAACAAAAATAGAAAACACTAAAGCAACTGCAATCATTTTAATTAACACTGAACCAGCTAAATAAAAAAATTCTCCTAAAGTAAGTTTCAATGGTTCAGGAACTGTTCCTAAATCAACTGACAAAAAAGAGTCAATTACAGGCCAGACAAAAACCACTAACAAAAGCAAAACAAAAACAAAAAAACTGCTGACAAAAGTTTTCTGCATCCAGTTTAATTTAAACTTTTTTTCCAGTAATTCCCTGGAAAAAAAATAACCCAATAAAAACAATAAAAATACTGCAATAGACAAAAAAAACGTTCCTCTAATAAAATCAAAAACCGAAAAAAGGACATCTATTAAAATATTCTCAACCATTACAGAAAATAAAGGGAAAACTAATATAAATAACTAATGCTTTTAGTTATTATATGGCAGAAAAAACTCCAAGAAGAATGAAAAGATTTAACCGGGAAAAAAACAAAAAAATAGTGGAAAAACTTAAAGGGATTCCGGAAAAAAAACAAAAAGACTTTTCAAAGAAATTAAAAATACAAAAAGAAACTCCTGATTCAATAGCTGAAACTATTTTTGAACAACTAAAACAAAAAGAAGAAAGACAAAAGCTAATAGAAAAAGAAAACAAAAAAAGTAAAAGTAAAAATGCTGAAAGCATTATTCAAAAAAGTTCTTTTGATAAACGCCAGTCTTTTGGAAAAAAGCAGGCCAATGAAACCAGAGAAGAAGAAATTCCTTTATGGAAGAAAAAAAGAATGGAAAGATTAGGGCAAACTAAAGAGAAAAAAAATATTGAAAAACCAGTTCAAGAAAAAGAAGAAAAAACTGAATTAAAAAGAAAACACGGCAAAAAAGGAAAAAAAGAAATTGAACCAGAAGAAAAAGAAATTGAATTAGATGAAATAAAAGGAACAAAAATAAATGGGTTGTTTGGAGACCTTAAAAAAACTAAATCTGGTTTAGCAAAAAAAGAGTTAGATGAACTAAACTTAGATTTAGAATTAGATGAATTAGATGAAGAAGAAACACCTGAATTAGATGATTCAGATGAAACAGAAAAAAAAGGAGTTTGTGTTAACTGCAAACAGGAATTCAATGAACTGATTTTTTGCTCTAAATGCGGTAATGCTTTCTGCGATAAATGCGCTAAAATAAAACACAAAGAAGGAACAAAAACAAAGTATGTTTGTCCTCACTGCGGGAATGTAACAAAAAAATAATCAGGGAGCAGCAGCTGCCTCTAACTCTAAAACATCTTCTCTTAACACGCAGTCTAAATCAACAAACAATGGGTTCTCTGAATTAAAATCATTCGGAGACCATAAAATTAACTGGATTTCTCCTTCCCTGAATTCAGTGTCTCCAATTACAGGCAAATAAAGAGATGAAACCGCTTGTCCTTTTGCTCCGACAAAAACAATAAAATGATTTATTTTATTTTGATTAAATGCAGTTAAATCATTATAATTGCAGTAATAATCTTTTTGCACTGCAGTAACATCTGTGATAAAAGCACCTGATGCAGTTGAAGTAAACTCTTTTCTTGACATAAAAAAATACGGATAGCTGTAAGGACTAAGATTAACTTTAATGTAAACCAGGTAATCAAAAGAATTTCTTACAGGCATCATTACTTTTTTGATTGAATCAGTTAATTCTTCCCTGAAAAAATTAATGTTTTCATCATCAGCATAATCTTCTTTTACTGCTGCAATCAAATAATCAACTTCCTCTGAACAAGAATCTGGAGTGCAATCATCTCCAAACTTTCCGTCAACAGTTAAAGGCAGTCCATCTCTTGCAAAAGAAGAATACAAAATTGTTTTTAATGCACTGACAGCATAATCTGAGCCAAACTTTGAATTAGAATATTCTCCTACAGTTCTTCCATACTGGGAACTGAAAAAAAACAAAAAAGAAACCAAAGACATTACAATCAGCAAAAAAAACAATGCATCAGTTATTGCTGCCTGCCCTTTATAATTCATTCTTTCCATGCAACCACCACTAATTTAACCGGCAAAGCAACAGAATTTTTTTGCAGGATAATAGGATAATACCTTAAAACAATTCTTGAATTAGGCGACAAAACTTTTTGTTGAGTTAATTTTTCTTCAGTATTAGAGCACTTAAAATAATCTGATCCTTCAAAAAAATAATCTTCATCTAAACTTAAAACATTAATATCCTTGTTTAAGTCTATTAATCCGGCAGAAAAATACGGCTGTCTTACATTTAATGCATCACAGGATTTTTTGAATTCCTCTAAAGAAGAAACAAATCCAGTGCCTCTTAAAGAAGCACCAATTTGGACTACAGCAATATCATTTTCAAAATCAACTGTTTTATCATTATAAGTGTTTACTGTTGCATAAAAAGAAGAAAAAAAGATAATCAAAGCAAACATTAAAGGAATCAAAGAAGGAAGGTCATCTCCTATTGGACCCAAATAACCTTTTTTGTTTTTAATTAATTTTCGTAAGAACAATTAAATCCCTCTGGCCTGATTTTTTGTCCTGCAATCCCCATTAAAGTACTGCAGTCTGAACCTCCCCTGCTACTGCAAGGAATAACATAAATTGTTGTTTCGCCTAAATTAACTTCTTTTAATAAAACATATGCATCAATCTGAGTTTTTGCCTGCGGGTCAAGCATTGTGTTTGAATCATAAATATTAATTTTAGATGGATTTGCAGTAATCAGCTCCTGAAAATCAAAAAAATTCATTTTTGCATCAGTGTCAAAAGATGCAGCAGCCATATAAGTTTCTGGAGTTCTTCTTGGAGCCAAAGCAAAAATCATTTTATTTAAACCATTTTTTCCTGTTCCTTGTTTGATATTTAAAACATAATATAATCCTCTTCCACTGTTCCCTGAACTTGCTTCAATTGAATCCTTTAAATAATGAATTTGTGCTGCACACAAAGTAGGAGAACCAACTAAAGTAAAAGCATCCTGTGCATGAATTCTGACATAATCGTTTGCAATGTTTTCAACTAAAATCTGAGAAAAACTAAAAACAAAAAACAATACAATAGAAAAAACCGCTACAACAAAAATAAGCAGATTAATTTTGCTTAAAGTAAAACCAAGCATTTTTATCCCTTTAATTTTTTCCTTTTAAATAAACACAAATAATCGGGTTATCAGAACTTGAATTAGGAGAATACAAAAACTGATAAATTCCTGAAACAAAACCAGCATCTGTTTCAACATTAATTCCTTCAAAGCCAGCCATTGCTTCACACGAATCACCTTCATAATTAAACTGAGTGCTGGAAGTTACATCAATGCATTTGTCTTGTATTCCTGTTACATCTGAAGTTGAATAACGCAAAACCAGACAACTTGAAGACGGATTTAAGCAAAGCCTTTGGCATAATCTTGGTTCATCTGAATTAAACAAAACAAATGATTCTTTTTTAGTGCAGTTAGGCAGACTAAAATTGACGTTTGCCGGCTGCTGATAAACTGCAGTTTTTTCTATTGCTAATTTCAAGTCATTCATTAATTTTTCTGTAGTATTAAAACATTTTTGTTTTGATGCTTCATTCATTGCATTTAATCCTACAATAATAACAAAAGTCATTAAAATTACTGCAACAAGCAACTGGAAAGGCGCTTCTTCTTGTCCTTTATTAAACAAAAAAATCATCCTCCTAAAGGCTGGTTTATTTGCTGGCTTTTATGAAACATTGGCTTGATTACAGTAATCAAAAGCAATGCTGCAATAATCAATACAATCAGCATGTAAACAGAATTCCATTCACTTTGGGCTC
>Ga0210057_1006124_pt1 | contig 15102 bp, 16 predicted proteins | sample CryGeyCG2114_010_2_FD_183968 | JGI IMG/M metagenome (GOLD analysis project Ga0210057, IMG submission 183968) | Groundwater microbial communities from aquifer - Crystal Geyser CG10_big_fil_rev_8/21/14_0.10 (SPAdes) (version 2) | ecosystem: Environmental > Aquatic > Deep subsurface > Groundwater ... | reverse complement strand
TAATCTTTGTCTTTGTGAAAAAGGGTTTGAGCTTTAATAGCATTTTCAATATAGTGAATAGTCTCAAAAGATTGTTCGTACAGATTTTTGACTTCCAAAACACGTTCCACTTTGCGAATACCATATTCTGACAGGGTGGCGGAACGGGATTTTTCGTCGATAATATAGTCAGTGGATTGAAGCTCTTGGGCTACTTTGGCAAAACGATAGTATTTGTCGACGGGTTGAGAGTTGGGAGAGGAAATAATAAGGGGAGTCCTGGCTTCGTCGATAAGAGCAAAGTCAATTTCATCGACAACAGCATAATGATGAAGACGCTGAACTTGAGCGTCAAGACTGCCGGCCATATGATCCCGAAGATAATCAAAACCAAACTCATTGTTGGTGCCGTAAGTAACATCGGTGGCATAGGCTTCTTTTCGGGAAATGGGACGGAGATGGGCTAAACGGTCGTCAATAATCTGGCCCGGTTTGACAAAATCTGGATCAAGTAAAAAAGATTGCTCGTGAATAATACAGGAAGTGGAGAGACCCAAAAAATGAAGGGCCTGGGGGTACCAACCGGCACCGACCTGAGAAAGATAATCATTGGGAGTAATAATGTGAACCCCCTGTCTGGAAAGAGCATTTAGATAAGCGGGGAAAATAACGGCGTGGCTTTTGCCCTCACCGGTTCTTTGCTCGGCGATGGCACCCTGATGAAGGGTAATGGCGGCCATTAACTGAACATCGTAAGCCCGTTCGCCAATAGTACGGCGAATAGCTTCGCGAACGACGGCAAAGGCTTGAGGCAAAATATCGTCTTCTTTTTTGCCTTTTTTTAGGCTTTTTTTAAAAATAGCCGTTTGAGCTTTTAGTTTTTGGTCGGAATATTTTTTGTATTTTGGCTCGAGGGCGTTGATTTCGTCAATTAAAGGCCGGTAAGAACGAATTCGTCTAGTGTTGTCGTCAAATAAGTTTTTTACAAAAGAAAACATAGCTTATTATACCCAAAAAAACACCCCGCCGTAGCGGGGTGAGTGGCTCCTCTAAAGACTTACTTGCTTGTCTTGATAATATCAAAACCGGTAAGATTTTGCAGGACTTGGGGAACCTTAACTGAACCATCTTTTTGTTGAAAATTTTCAATAATGGCTAAAACTGCCCTATCTGTGACCAAAGTAGCATTGAGGATGTGAACAAATTGATTTTGACCGTCAATTTTTGTTTTGGTGTTGAGACGACGGGCCTGATAGTCAGTACAGTTGCTACAGGATTGAGTTTCCCGATGGGTATTTTGGCCGGGAAACCAAGAATTGATGTCAAACATACGTCGGTTGGGCTGAGGCAAATCACCGGTACAAGCGGCGACCACCTGATAGGGCAGACCAAACTCCTGCATTAACTCTTCTTCGTTTTGAAGCATTTCTTGGCAGAGAGCATCAGAAACTTTAAGATCGGGCAGAGCAAAAACATTCATCTCGACTTTGTTGAAAAAATGAACCCGGAAAAGACCGCGAGTGTCTTTGCCATAAGTGCCGGATTCGCGTCTAAAACAGGGAGAAAAATTGACATATTTTAGGGGTAAACGGGAAGAGTCGATAATCTCATCCATGTGATAGGGAACGACAGAATGTTCGGAGCTACTGATAAAAATAAGATCGTCTTCGGGAACAGAATAATAGGCGTTGTCTAGATTTTTATTGCTGGTATAGCCCAATTTCCATTCTGAATTTTTTTTGATCATGGCAGGGGGGATCATGGCCATCCAGCCTTTTTTGACCAGCTTCTTCAGAGCATAAAACATGACGGCCATCTCTAAAACGGCGGCTTGATTTTTGAAATAGCCAAAACGGGAACCGGAAACTTGGGCGGCTTTTTGAACATCTAAAATATCCAGTTTTTCACCCAGGGCGATGTGATCTAGGGGCTTGAAATCAAACTGAGGAATTTGGCCAACGGTTTTGATAACCTGATTATCCTTGTCATCTTGACCGACGGGAGTATCGTCTGAGGGGAGATTGGGAATTTGCTCTAAAAGATCGGTGAGATCTTGCTTTAATTGATCCAACTGAGGTTGAACGTCTTTTATCTGGTTTTTGAGAGTGGTACCAAGCTTGATTTGTTCGGGGCCGGGTTTGCCTTTAATTTGGCGGGAAAGGGAGTTTTGTTGAGCTTTTAGATCTTCGGCTTTAGCTAAAATAAGGCGGTATTTGGCGTCAACCTCGAGCACCTGATCGACCAGTTTTGGCTCTTTTTGACGGTTTTTGAGAGCGGTTTTAACTAAGTCCGGCTGGTCTCTGAGTAAATTTATATCTAACATAGTTGATTTATTTTAACAGAAAGGGAGAGTATTTATTGCCCAAACCTGGGGAACGATTTCCCCAGGGGCCGTAAAGTTAGCTTATTCCATCAACATTGCCGACGGATCAAATCCCAGCCGCAACAATGAAGCGATGAGCTCGTGCACGAGAAAAACGAAGGTGAAGATGCCTGTGTAGCAGAGGACATTGATGGTTAGACTTACCCATGGAATTTTGTAGGGTAAAATAAGGTGTTCGCAGGCGCTGATAAACAAAATCCAAGGAACCGAGAAAATCATTTTGTGCCCTAACCAAAAAGGCATATTGAAGTACCTTTCTACTTCTCGGGCTAGCAGAATGGCCGCGACGTAGAACGGTATATGAATCAGCAACGACAACGCGCCTGCAAGAATTGGCATGGGCCAAATGAGAAAAATCCCCAAAAACGCGAATACGCTTGGAGCGATGTACTTTTTCATGGTAATCCTTTCTCTGAGTATGTTATTTTTTCTTTTTTTCTCTCTTCTTGTCCGCAAGATCTTGAAAGAAGATGTCGATAACAAGAAAAAGATCTTGGAAAACCTGTACCTCGATGTAGGACCAGAAGATGAAAAACGAAGTGGCCAAAAACTGTAACAGGGTTCTTTTGTTATAAGCATTAAACTCCCCTAAGCAGCACAGGTTTACGAGAGAATATGCTATGGCAATAACCCAGGCGACAAGACTGATTCTCACAGGAAGAGCTAGTTGATCGAAAACATCCCAGATCAGTATTATTAGAAAGATAGCAATAGTAGCGAATAGAACGTTGAAAAATATCTCCATGAAGGAAATCTCGGACCACGAATAAACAATAAAAATTGAAACTGTTGATATAACACCGATACTAAACGCCCCTTCTCTTTCTCTATCAGTTTCCCGATTCATTTTACTTTACTCCCTTTCTGTTAATGTGCGTGAAAAAACACAGATGCTACCTTGCGATTAAGATACTCTTTAGGGTATTATAGGGTAAAATGGGGCTGAAAGCAAAAAACTAGAGACCGATTTGAGAAGCAATTTTTTGCATGGCAGTGAAACAAATTTCGATAAATTTATCGACGGGGATGTTTAGGCCTTCTTGTTTTTGAGACTGAGCTACTTCATCGCGTCTGGTACCGGTGGCAAAACGAGGCTCGTGGTGGAAGCGTTTGATAACAGAAGAAAGCTTGACATCGGCCAGTTTTTTGCTGGGATAGACCAAAGCTACAGCCACAATTAGTCCAGTTAGAGAATCAGCACAAAAAATAGCCCACTGAGCTTTTGATTGGGCCCGAACTCCACTTAAAGAAGGGCCGTGGGCTTTGACGATTTGATCGACGGTGTTGGTAATTTCTAAACTATGTTTTGCTAAAGCCTCTCTAGTTTTATTGGGATGATCGGCTTTAAATTCGCCAGTATAATCGATGTCGTGAATAAGGCCAGATAAGAGCCAGTCGTCTCGGACCGGTTCACTATCCCCTATTTGACCAAGAGAGGAGAGGTGGTCGTAAATAGCGCCCATGCAGGCTTCTAAAGCCAAAGAATGATAAAAAATATTGGTTTCGAGAGTTTTTTTAACGGCGTCGTAGTATGTTTGGCGATTATAAGGCATAGTTTGAAAGTATATCAATAATTTGATCTATTGATTTGTCTGTGTGGGAAAGAATTATTTTTTCCAAAGGCAAAACGTCAGGTTTGTTGGGGTTACCTTCTGGATTGGTTAAAATGGCCAATGATTCTTTGATAATTTCAATGTTTTTTGAAGAAATATTTTTTTGTTTTAAGTGATCGGCATAATAGTAATAGAACATAAAATGATTGAGTTCGTGAGTGGCTGTCTTGATAATTTGTTTTTTGTCGGTTGATGAGACCATGAACCAGCGATCTTGATAGTTATATGGACAAATTGGAATAGTGGTCAAAAAAACAGCGATTTTGTTAAAAGGAAATTTTTGTTGATAAACGGATTCTAATTTGCTAATTATTTTGTCTTTGTTTTGATTCAGAATTTTTTCGACTGATTTGGTAGTTAGTTTTATTTGAGAAGAAAAGTTTTTTGGTCTGGTTTCTTGCCAATATTTTTTTATTATGCCAATGATTGACTCGACGGATTTTGATTTTTTAATTTGCTGTTGGAAAGACAAAGGAAATTTTTTTAAAATAAAATCCGGAGCACGGCCGTAAGAATATCGATTTTTATTATAAAGTCTGACTAAATAATTATTCAGATCTTTTTGGAGCGAATATTTGACAACAAAATTCATTTTTGGTCATCGACTAACTTGTGTTATATAATGAAGAAATTACTAAATTATAACAAGGAGGTGAAAGTAAATGGCACAAAAAGTAGGCAGAATTGTTAACTATTTAGATCATATCGGGGTAGCGGTGATGGAAGTTGACACCGATAGTGTCAAAGTAGGTGATCAGATAAGGATTGGCGAAGAAGGTGAGGGTTTGGAAATGACGGTCGAGTCAATGCAAATGGATCATTTGGCGGTTGACGAAGTCAAGAAAGGTCAAGATTGCGGACTGAAGGTAGAGTCGGAAGTCAAAAAAGGCAGTAGCGTCTATAAACTCTAGTCTTGGCGATCTTCTTTTTTGAGTGAAGGAAATAGAATGACATCTTTGATGGTGGTTTGGTTGGTTAGAAATTGAGTTAAACGATCGATGCCCATGCCCCAACCGGCGGTGGGTGGCATACCATATTCAAGGGCCCGGATATAATCGTGATCAAACTGCATGGCGTCAAGGGAACCTTTTTTGGCCAATGCCTCTTCTTCTAGCCAACGATCTTTCTGATCGACAGGGTCGTTTAATTCGTTGTAGGCCTTGAGAAGTTCGATACCGGCGGCCAGAAGTTGGAAAGAGGCAATTTTTTCGGGATCGTCGGCTTTTCTTTTGGCCAGAGCAATCATAGAGGCGGGGTAATCGGTGATAAAGGTGGGTTTGAGGATAGAATCGCGAACCTTTTCTTTGTAGAGACAGTCAAAAAGAGCCCCAAGGCCAACGGCTTGGCTGGTATCAATTTTTATCTTCGCCCGACTGAGGGCTTTTTTAAAATCATCTTCGCTTTTGATGGTGTCAATATCAAGACCGGTTTTATCAAGAATGGCCTGACGGAAAGTAATTCTGTCAAAAGGCGGAGTAAAGTCAAGTTTTTGACCCTGAAAGGTAATCTGAAGAGAATCTTTGGTGACCTTTATTAGGTGCGTGATTAGTTCTTCGGTAAATTTCATTAAAACATCATAATCAACATAAGCCCAGTAAAATTCGACTTGGGTAAACTCAGGATTGTGAAAACGGGACATGCCCTCATTTCTAAAATCACGGCTGACCTCATAGACTTTTTCCAAACCCCCAACAATCAATCTTTTTAGATAAAGTTCGTCGGAGATGCGAAGATACATGTCAGTATCAAGAGCGTTGTGGTGAGTAACAAAAGGCTGAGCTGAGGCACCACCATAAACTGGTTGAAGAATGGGGGTCTCGACTTCCAAAAAGCCATGCTCGTCAAGGAAGGTGCGGAGAGAGGTGAGGATTTTGCTTCTGGTTTTGAAAACTTCTAAAACTTCGGGGTTGACGATGAGATCAAGGTAGCGCTGACGATAGCGCTCTTCGACATCTTTTAGGCCATGCCATTTTTCGGGTAGAGGGCGAATGGCTTTGGCCAAAAGCGACCAAGAGCTAACATCAAGGGTGGTTTGATCGGTTTGGCTTTTGATGACGGTGCCAGAGACGGTAACAATGTCGCCAATGTCCAGCTGGTTAACTAAAAGCATTTGTTTTTTGTCTAAATTTTTCTCCTGAAAAAAAAGCTGAATACTGCCGGATAGATCATGAAGATCGGCAAAAAGTATGCGACCATGACCTCTTTTGGTCATCAATCTACCGGCTAGAGTAACTTTTTTGCCCAGAGATTTTAGAGCTTGGGCAGAACTTTGGCGAGTGGAAAGATCGGGCTGGGGATAGGGATCAATTTTTTGGGAACGAAGATCGGCAACTTTTTGATAACGAAGCTTTTTTATCTGATCAATTTTGGCGGCCATAACCTATTTTACACAAAAGGCCTAGTTAATGGAAATTATCTTGTAGGTGATCTTGCCAACCGGAGCGTCAACTTCAATTTGATCGTTTATTTTTTTACCCAAAAGAGCTTGACCAATAGGAGATTGGTGAGAAATTTTGTTTTGGGAAGGATCGGCCTCTAAGTTATCAACAATTTGAAAAACCTGCTCGTTTTGATCGGTCAGTTTAATTTTTACCTGACTACCAAGCTCAACAGTTTGACAATTACCCTTTTTTTGATTGAGGATTTTTGAACCGTTTAGGGCAGTTTGGAGTTTGTCAATTTTTTCCAAGACCAGTTCCAGCTCTTCTTTTAGTTGTTGGGCCAAACCATCCTGGCCAGATTCGTCCGGCTGAGCCACTTCTTCCACTTGGGTAACCAAGTGCTCTTTCTTTTGCTCTAAAAGAGCTAGTTCATCTTTTATTTTTTGATAGCCGTCTTTGGTAAAAAGGGTTGATTGAGTCATTTTTGAAACAAGTCTTTAAATAAAAAAAACCAAAAAACGAAGCCTCTAAGGCTGGTTTTTTATGGCATGTTCTAGATATTATGATAAAGCTTGTCTTTTGTCAAATGAAAATTTTTTTGTAGAATAGAGTATGTTTGACTTTTGGAGAGTAAGACCAAAAAAAAGAAGGGTGAAGATAAGAAAAAAAGGAGTTATTTTTAGTAACCCTGATGGGTTTAAAAGGAGCTTGTTTCGATTGGGTAATTTGGTTTTAATTGGATGTTTTGGTTATTTTTGCTATCTTTACCAACCGATAATCGGAGCTTGGCTTAGATATCAAAAAATTGAAGAAAAGGATTTGGGGGAAAAGATTGAAGAGGTAAAACCGAGAGAAACAAAAGAAGAAATAGTAAGACAGGTGGATACCAGTAATTTTTGGATAGAAATACCAAGAATCGTGGCCAGAGCTCAAATTGAAGCCGGAGTGTCCCCTTTTGACAAAAACGAATATTTGCCGATATTGAAAAATAATTTAATTGCTCAAGCCAAAGGTTCGGCTTTGCCGGGAGATGGTCCGGGGAAAACCATTTATTTGTTTGCCCACTCGACTCAACAGGAGATAAAAATGGCCAGAAACAACGCGGTTTTTTATCTTTTGGGAGAGATGAAAATAGGAGACAAAATTGACGTGGGATTGGAAGATAAAATTTACCGCTATCAGGTTTATGAAAAAAAGGTGGTGGAAGCCAAAGAGGTGGGCTATCTTGATTATCAATGGCGGGGAAGAGAGGTGCTGATCCTACAAACTTGTTGGCCTTTGGGAACAAACTGGAAAAGACTACTGGTCTTTACCCAGTTGGCGGAAATAATTTAGGGTATAATAGGCTGATTATGGATCTTGATTTGATAGAAGGTGACGAAGAAAGTCTGTGGAAAAAACTAGAGCCTTTTTTGGATAAAGATAAAGAAAAAATTAGAAAAAGTTTTGATTTTGCTTGTTTGGTGCACAAAAATCAAAAAAGAGAGTCGGGGCAAAAATATATTTGTCATCCGGTTTGGGTAGCTAAAATAGTGGCCCAGATGAAACTGGGGCCGGAAGCGATCATGGCGGCCTTGTTACATGATTGTATAGAAGATAGCCCGACTAAAATTGAGGAAATTGCCAAAAAATTTGGAGACGAAGTGGCTTTGTTGGTAGATGGCTTAACCGAAGTTAGAAAAAAAACACACGGGATAGAAATTCATGAAAAAAATATTCAAGCTTTCAGACGATTTTTGTTTTCATCGGTTAACGATGTGCGGATTTTGATGATCAGACTGGTGGACAAATTGCATAATGGCCTGACTATCGGATATTTAAGTCCGGAAAGACAGAAAAAATATGCCAAAAGAGTGCTGGGTATTTACGGACCGGTGGCCGAATATGTGGGCATGCATTATTTTAAAAAAAGATTGGATGACATTGCTTTTGAAATTTTATATCCCAAAGAAGCGGGTGAACTAAAAAGATGGTTTGCTAAAAGAAAAAAAGTTGAGTTGAAAAGTTTGGTTCGGATCAGAAGAGAAATTCGAAAAATGCTGAAAATTAATCATATTAAGGGGGTAAAAATCCAAGGTCGAATTAAAAGCTTGTACAGTACTTATAAAAAAATGGAAGAGAAGGGAAAAGACAGGGTAAAAGATAGGATAGGGCTGCGGGTTTTGACTAAATCAACGGTAGATTGCTACACCATTTTGGGATTACTTCATTCAAAATATGCCTATTTATACGATGAATTTGATGACTATATTTCAACCCCAAAACCAAGCGGTTATCGCTCGCTCCAGACAACTTTAAAATGGAAAGAGGGGGTAACGGCGGAAATTCAAATAAGAACCTACGATATGCATGATTTTAACGAATTTGGTCCGGCCTCTCATATTGCTTATAAATACGGATCGGGCAGTTTGGGGGGTGGCTATGAATGGGTAAGAGATTTGGTGGCCTGGCAGAATGGTGAAAAAGGAGTAAACAATTATCGAATAAATGTACTGACAAAATATATTTATGTTTTTACACCCAAGGGGGACACGATCCAACTGCCCTGTGATTGTACGGCTTTGGATTTTGCTTACAGAATTCACTCGGGCCTAGGCAATCGTTGTGTGGGAGCAAAAATTAATCAAAAAATGGCCAAAATAGACTCGAAACTAAAAACGGGAGATATGGTGGAAATCTTGAAAAGCAAGAAAGTAAATGTCAGTAAAAATTGGCTGGAAATGGTAAAAATGTCGGCTTCAAAAGAAAAAATCAGGAGGGCTTTGACGGAAAAATCTGATACAATCAAGTATGAAAAATGAAGAGAGATTGGAATTGATTTGTCGAAATTGTGAAGAGGTTTTGACTGAAAAAGATTTGATGGATTTGATGGAATCGGGGACAGAATTGTCTCACTATATCGGTTTTGAAATTTCGGGGATGGTGCATTTGGGAACGGGCCTGGTGTCGATGGGTAAAATTGCCGACTTTGTAAAAGCCGGAGTAAAATGCCAAATCTTTTTGGCTGATTTTCATACTTTTTTGAACAAAAAACTGGGAGGAGAATGGAAAGATATCCGTTTTGCGGCAGAAAATTATTTTAAAGAAGCTTTAATCGCTTCGCTGGCTTGTTGGGGAGTGGGCGAAAATGAGGTGGAATTTGTGATGGGAAAAGATTTATATGAAAACAATATCAAACACTGGGAAACTTTTATGGAAGTGGGGCAACACCTGACTCTAGCCAGAAACTTACGATCTATCTCGATTATGGGTAAAAACGAAGGTAAAAAGGTGAAAATGGCAACGCTTTTTTATCCGCCCTTGCAAGTGGCGGACATATTTAGTTTGGAGGTAAATTTGGCTCATGCCGGCATGGATCAAAGAAAAGCTCATGTGATAGCCAGACAGGTGGCTAAAAAACTAAAAATTAATCCCCTACTGAATAAAAAAGGAGAGAAAATCGCCCCGGTGGCAATACATCACAATTTGATTGCTGGCTTGACAGCACCAAGCAAAGACGATAACGATGAAGAATCTTTAAAGATGAGTAAATCCAAGCCCAGTTCGGCTATTTTTGTTCATGATACGCCCGACGAAATTCGAGCCAAAATTAAAGAGGCTTATGGGCCACCGAAAGAAATAGAATTTAATCCTCTAATAAACTGGGCGGAAAAATTGGTGTTTTGGGGAGAAGAAGAGGGAGATTTTGAGATAAAAAGAGCGGAAAAGTTTGGGGGAGATATAAGATATAAAAGAATATCCGATTTAAAGGCTGATTATCAGTCTGGGAAATTGTTTCCCTTGGATCTGAAAAACGGTCTGGCTGAGTGGCTGATTGCCAAATTGGAACCAGCCCGAACTCATTTTGAAGAAAATGCCAAGGCCAAAGAAGGGCTGGCGTGGATGAAGGAGTTTTTTAGGAAACAAAACAATACGGCTGAAGTCGACGAAAGAAATTGATTTGGTAAAGATGTTCTTTAGGTCCCAAAAAATGACCTATTTTGGCCATAATTTTGATATCTTTAAAAAAATATTTTAGGCCAAATTTTGAAATTTTATAGGATTGGCCAACTCCCTCAAGACAAACTTTAGTAATTTTTTTGGTTTTTAAAAAACGTTGATTCATTTTAGCTTCTAATAAAAATCCGCCAAAATAGCCCTGATTGTCAAAAATATCTAAATTTTCAATTAAAAGAGAGCGGTGAAAAGCTCTTTGACCACTGTAAGCACAAGAGTAACCACTTAGCTTAAAAATGGGAGAAAATATTTCTAGATTGGCAACGACCATATCAAAATCTTGATTGGTAAGAGGAGCTATCATTTGCTTTAGATGATGAGGTTTAAAACCTTTTAAGTCGGCATCAATAAAGACTACTATTTCTGACGAGGAGTTAAGTAGCCCGGTTTTTATGGTTTGAGATTTGCCAAAATTTTGCGGATGATTAAGCAGTTTTATGCCTTTTATTTTTTGAAGAATATTTTTTGTTTTTTCGTTTGAACCGTCATTGACAACAATTATCTCCTTTTTAATTTTTGAGGCCTTAAGAGCGCTTACAAGGGGTAAAATTCTTTCTTCCTCGTTGTAGCAAGGAATGATAACGGAAACAGTTGAAACCATATTTTATTTTAAACTAATTTGATCAGTTTTTTCCGGTTTTTGAGCGATTATACCCACCACGATAAAGTTAAATTTTGAAGACTACAAGAATTTTATAAAACCTTTCGGTCCGATGACATCGGACCTCATCAGTACGAAAAATCGTAAAGGTTTTAAAGCGTCCGGGGGTGGAGGTAACAGGGTTTGTCCCGCAATGGAACGACTCTGCTACCCCACCCGGTGCGACGCTTGTGTGTTATTTTTTTCCTCCCCATGGCCAAGCGCGAAGCATCTCTTCGGCTTGCGGATTGTTGTAGATTACGAGATAAATGTCGGAAGGTGGCGGGGTGTTTTCTGCTAGAAAGGCCTCGATGCCGATAACCATTTGCTCGGCAACGGTCTCAACATCGGGTTCAACCTTACCCAACATCACACCAGTCCTGAAAAGAGGCATAGCGACGGAGACATATTCTTCTTTCTTGCTGGCTTGCAGTGCCAAAAAAACCAAATCGCTGAGAGGAGAAAGAAGATCGTCAACGACGAAAACAACGTCGTTGAAATCTCCCTTGTGCCAAGCCCGATTGCCACTGGCAACGATGACTTGTCCGTCCCGCAAAGGTGTCCCGATTTGGGAGTGATACTGGCTACCGGCAACGCCAGTAATTGCCCGGTCAATTCCCCCAAACCAGAGTCCGTTCGGATTGATGAGGGTGACGATTGCCTCAACCCTCACTTTAGTGATATCTCCGCTAGTAACGATTACCTTTGTCATGTGAACCTCCTTATTTCGAACCTTTTTAATTCTTGTTTTAGTCAATGCCCAAAATGACAACCATACCAAGACACCAAACAATGAAGGACATGACGAGGCTCAGTACTCCCGCGATGACGATCTTTTTTGATATGTCGCTAACGGTGCCCTCTTCCGTAAGCCTGATGCTTACGGTGGTGGCCAATCCCTTGAGGCGCCATTTTCCTTGGTTTATTTCTCCTTCAAAGAAAAAGTACTCCCCCTCCCAACCGAAAGGAGCTTCTTGCAGAACCCCAGAAAAAACGGTGCCGTCGGGGCTCGCGAGCTGGAAATAACCATTGCCCGCGGCGACGATGTGAGCATCGTCGGACACAGCCACATCTGCCTCAGGGCTTACAGCGAAGATTTTCTCTGCGATGTAATTCCGAGGCCTTGAGGCACATAAAAAGACCGCCGAAAAAAGCACGATTACCAGAACCGTCCACAGCGTCACTTTCACTTTCTCGTTCATCTTTCCCTCTTTCATGGGTAAACTGTCCAAATTGGGCAGTTTATTTGATACTGCTTTTGTAATATCAAAAAAACTGCCCTTTTGGAGTAAAAATAATTCTCGATATTTGTTAAGGTGCTGACTTGATATAACCGCGAGAATTATAACAATAAACGGATTTGTAAGCAATATTATAGGGTTTTTTGGATCAGTTTTTGGCGGTAACGGTTGGCAAAACGATGGGCTTCGTTGCGTAAGTTTTGCAAAAGAAGGAGAGCGTGGGAAGTGGAGGGTAAATTGACTTGATGCCAAGAAGAGGCTGATTTGAAAATAAGGGTTTCTTCTTTTTTGGCCAGACCAATGAGGGGAAGAGCGGTAAAGGAAGAAACGGCGGAAAGCTGGGGTTTACCACCATCAAGCAGGATTAAATCAGGCATGGGCCAGTCGGGGTGTTTTAGACGACGGGAAATGGCTTCGGCTAACATGGCAGGATCATCGGGGGTAGTTTTGGTGTAAATCTTAAACTGACGATACTGGGAATGATCCAACTTGTCTTGAGAAAAAACTGACATAGCGGCAGTAAAATAATTAGAACCAGAATTGGAGATATCAAAAGCCTCGATCCGATTGATTTTTTTTAATTTTGCAAAATAGGGTTTTAAAAAAGATAAAAGTTCGTTGATGGCAGTTTGATTGGCGTCAGCCTGAAGATTGACGGTAGAGAGGAGAGAGGAAAGGCTTTTCCAACCACCAACAATATAATTGAGAGCTAAAAGCTGGTCGCGGGCCAAAATAGCCAGTTCATAATTTTGTTTTTTACTGCTAATTTTTAATTCCTGTTTTAACTGGGTTTGCAATTTTTTGAAACTACCGGATAAGATTTTTTTGATTTTGCCAATATTTTGACGATAAAGTTTGGAATCGGGATGGGGGCCGGGACAGAGTCGAAGATGACAATAGAGACATTTTTGAGGCATGTGAGGACGGGAATAAAAAGGAAAAAAGCGACGGATAGTCTTTAAGATTGATTTGACGGCAGAGGCGTCGGGGAAAGGACCGTAAATATAGGCATTTTGAGGAAGCTTGTTTAGATGAGCAGAAAAAACTAAGGGTAATTTATCTTTAGTAATGCAGATATAGATATAATTTTTGTCGTCTTTTAATTGAGAATTGTATTTGGGGCGATGCTTTTTTATCAAAGATGACTCTAAGATAAGGGCTTCTATCTCTGAACCGAGAGTTTTGGTTTGAATGGTGGCAATTTGAGCAACCAAAATTTGGGTTTTGGATCCAAGAGCATCGGGGCGGGAGAAATATTGGCTGACACGGTTTTTTAGATTGATGGCTTTGCCAACATAAATAATTTTTTTATTTTGATCGCAATAAATATAAACCCCGGGGGTGGTGGGTAATTTTTTGATCTGATCTTTAAGTTTTGGCGAGAGCATGTTTGAGATACTGGCCGGTGTAAGAAGAAGGAGTGGCCATAATTTTGCCAAGAGGACCTTGAGCCACAATTTGACCACCTTTTTCTCCTCCCTCCGGACCCAAATCAATAACCCAATCTGAGGCCTTGACGATTTCTAGGTTGTGTTCGATGACGACAACCGTATTGCCATTGTCAACCAGCCGACGAAGAACAGTTAAAAGCTTATCCACGTCATAAAAGTGGAGACCGGTAGTGGGCTCGTCTAAGACATAAAGGGTACGACCTTTGCGATTTTTGACTAATTCTCGGCTAATTTTTAGACGTTGAGACTCCCCACCGGATAAGGTATTGCTGGGCTGACCCAACTCCAAATAACCCAAACCCACTTCCTGAATGGTTTTTAGTTTTCTTTTAATAGAGGGGATATTGGCAAAAAAATCTAGAGCCTCGTCGATAGTAAGAGATAAGATTTCGGCAATATTTTTACCCTTATAATCAACTTCTAAAACATCTTCCTGAAAACGACTGCCCTGACACTCTTCACAAAGAACGAAAATATCGGGTAAAAATTGCATTTCTATTTTGAGACGCCCCTGACCCTGACAGGCCTGACAGCGACCGCCACCTTTGACGTTGAAAGAAAAATGACCGGCATGGTAACCCCTGACTTGAGCTTCAATGGTCTGAGCCATAAGACATCTGATATCGTCAAAAACTTTGGTGTAAGTAGCAGGATTGGAACGAGGGGTACGACCAATAGGAGACTGATCTACCAGCTGAAGATCGACTAATTGTTGCCAGCCTTCGATGGTTTTGTACTGACCGATAAATTGGTGGTAAGAGCCGTAAATTTTGTCTTTGACGGCGGCATAAAGTGTGTCGTGAACTAAAGTAGATTTACCGGAGCCAGAAACACCGGTAACGGAGATGAGTCTGTTTAGGGGAAAACGGGCGTTGATATTTTTTAGATTCCACTGAGAACAACCGTTGATTTCAATAAATTTATCAGTATTTTGGGGAGAAATAATAGTATTTTTTACTTTGATTTGACCGGAAAGGTATTGACCGGTTAAAGATTTTTTATCCTGTTTGATGTCGGTTAGGCTACCCTGAGCGACAACCTGTCCTCCATTTTTGCCGGCCATAGGACCAAAATCGACAATATAATCGGCAGATTTAATGACCTCCTCGTCATGCTCAACCACGACCACGGTATTATCGGTGTCCCGAAGTTTTTTGAGAGTTTTTATCAGTCTGGCATTGTCCCGAGGATGAAGACCGATGGTGGGCTCATCTAGGATATATAAAACACCGGTTAAGCCGGTACCAATTTGACTGGCCAGACGAATACGCTGAGATTCGCCACTACTTAAAGAACCGGCTTCGCGCTCAAGAGAAAGATAATCCAGACCGACGGCCAAGAGGAACTCGATGCGAGAGGCTAACTCTTTTTTGATGGGAGCTAAAACCTCTTTTTGGGCTTGATTGTCTAGGGCCAAA
>Ga0210057_1006121_pt1 | contig 15107 bp, 17 predicted proteins | sample CryGeyCG2114_010_2_FD_183968 | JGI IMG/M metagenome (GOLD analysis project Ga0210057, IMG submission 183968) | Groundwater microbial communities from aquifer - Crystal Geyser CG10_big_fil_rev_8/21/14_0.10 (SPAdes) (version 2) | ecosystem: Environmental > Aquatic > Deep subsurface > Groundwater ... | reverse complement strand
AACTTGCTGTTATTAGTTCTGAAGAAAGACTGGGAATTATTGATAAATTCAAAAATAAGCTTGTTATGAGCCTCTCAGGAGGAGATTTAGGTGCAATTACCATAATTGGTCCCGCTTCTATTGTAAAAGAGATAAAGCGTGACCCAAAGAAGATAGAATTGATGCTTAATAAATAAGATTTCCTTTCCTAAAAATTTATTAATTCATTTCTCCTAGTTATTTCAGTGTTATAGAAAGAATAAAAATGTATTTAAAAAAATGTGAAAATTGTGAAAAAGAAATTGAGGCTAAATTACCAAGAAGAAGGTTTTGTAGTAGATCTTGTAATTTAAAAGTGTACTTTAAAGATCCTAAGAAAGCTCTAGCTAGAAAAGAATATAACCATGCTTATATGAATAATCCAGAAAATAAAAAGAGACTTAAAATATTGAGAAAGGAATATTCAAAAAAACCAGAAGTAATGGAGAAGAATAGAATTTTAGCAGTTACAAAATATAAAAAGAAAAGAAAAGAATACTGGAAAGATTATGGGAAGAGGCCTGAAGTTAGAAAGAGAATAAATGAAAAAGATAGGTTTAGGAGAAAAAAAGATAAAAATTATGCAATAATTGATAGGTTAAGAAGATCTTTAAATCACGCATTAACAAAATATACCCAAGAAGGAAAATTAATGAATTCTAGAAAATATGGGATAAATTGGGAAGAGATAATAGAAAGTTTAAAGCCCTTTCCTAATAAGATAAATTTGTATGAAATTGATCATATAAAACCATTACATTCTTTTGATTTAACAAAAAAAGAAGAAGTAAAAAGAGCTTTTTCTCCTTTAAATCTTCAGTGGCTAACAATAGAAGAGAACAGATCCAAAAGTGGAAGAATAAATTATAAAAAAAATTCGGGGGGTGAATTAAAATTCCTCATCAGTGCGTGAAGTGCTCAAAGATAATTTCTGCAGGAAGTAAAGAACTTTTAGAAGGGTGTTCAGAATGCCATAGTCGTTTCTTTTTTTATGTAAGAGAAGAACAATTAGAAAAGTTAAGAGATAAAATAATTGAAATTCCCGAAAAAGACAAAAAACAGATTGAACAAGATATTAGGGCAATTGCAGGAATTGAAGAAGAAGATACTCCCGTAATCCTTGATTTTGAATCTGTAAGGGTAACTGGAGAAGGGAAGTTTGAATTGGATTTAACAAATCTATTTAATAAAAAGAAACCCCTTGTCTATAAACTTGAAGAAGGAAAATATTTAATTGATATTGCCAGAACTTTAAATCAAGCGGTTATTGATAAGAATCTAAAAACAGAAAAACTTTAATTTTTAGAACTTTTGAAGATTTCAAATAAAATTAAAAAGGGATTTTTCTTTGTTCTTCTATGAAAAACAAATTAAATTTTGTTCTAAATGAAGTTTTAGAAAAAATAAATTCAAGTGAAGAAGAATTGAAATTTATGGAAAATTCTCTTCAAAACTTTTTAAACTATTTAAAAAAAAGAATAAAAAAGTTAAAAATTGATGTAGAAGTTTTTGTTGGAGGAAGTTATGCAAAAAAGACCTTGATAAAAGGAGAGTTTTATGATATTGATTTATTTTTAAGGTTTGGAAAAAAATATTCTGAAAAAGATTATAAAAAATTATCTAAAAAAATTTTAAGATGGAAAAGTGGAGTTGAAAAAGTTCACGGTTCAAGAGATTATTTTAGAATAAAGGTTGGAAAATCTGTTTTTTTTGAGATTGTTCCAGTAAAGAGAGTAAAAAATCCAAAAGAAGCAATGAATATAACCGATTTAAGTTGTTCACATGTAGAATATATTTCAAAAAATATAAAATCAAAAAAAATAATCGACGGAATAAAACTTGCAAAGGCATTTTTGAAATCCTCGAAGTCATATGGAGCAGAGTCCTATGTTCATGGATTTAGTGGATATTCACTTGAACTTTTAGTTTATTATTTCAAAAGTTTTGAAAAATTTTTAAAAGAGTTGTCAAAGACAAGAAAAGAAAAATTAATTATTGACATTGAAAAATTGTACAAAAAAGAAAATGTTTTAATAGATATGAATGGTTCGAAACTAGATTCTCCAATAATTTTAGTTGATCCAACTTTTAAAGCAAGAAATGTTTTGGCAGCACTTTCAGATGATACTTATAAAAAATTTCAAGAAAGAGCAATAAAATTTTTAAAAAATCCATCAACAGACTTCTTTAGTGAAAAAAAAATAAATTTTGAAAAAATTAAAAGTGAAGCAAAGGAAAAAAGTTTTGAATTTTTAATAATAAAAATAAACACAAATAAAGAGGCAGGAGATGTTGCAGGAACAAAACTTCTCAAATTCTTTAATCATCTCTCACACGAATTAGAAAAATGCTTTAAAATAAAAAATAAGGATTTCGAGTATGGCGGAAAGAAAGTTGGAAAAGGATATTTTGTTTTAAAACCAAGAAAAGAAATAATCTTTAGTGGTCCATCGATAAAAGACGAAAAAAATATTCAAAAGTTCAAAAATGAACATGAAATCATCTTTCTTAAAAAAGGAAGAATTTATGCTTCAAGAAAAATAAATTTTTCAGGATACGATTTCTTAAAAAATTGGATGACTAAAAATAAGAGAAAAGTAAGAGAGATGTATATTACAAAAGTTGAATTATTTTAATTTTAATCTTTAGTTGCAATTTCAAATAAATTAGCAAAAGCTTCTGCGAAAAAATCTGAGTTTAACCAAATAGCTTGGTCTTCTTTTGTTGATTCTCTATTTAGATAAAACAAGATTTCTTTTCTGTCAATAATGAAGAATTTTGCATCAATTTCAACGGGAGTTATTTTGATTTTCAAAGTTTCAGAAAGTTTTTTAATTAATTCTGGATTTCCAGAAAGTGCTACTTTCACTTTTATTCCCTTTTTCTTAAGTGAATTGAAAGTATCTAAGAAAAGTTTTTCTTTTAATTTCATTTCTTTAAGATTTGTGAAAAATATAACTTCTGACTTTGCAGCTTCAATTATTTCACTCAAATGGTTTGAAATTGTGTTTCTCCCCTTTATTGATGCAGAAAGGTCTTCTCTTCTAACGGGATTAATTCCAACATTGTAAAGTTCCTCAAGTTGTATGAATTCATTTGTTTCTTTGACCTTCAAAAGACTTTGAAGTCTTTCTTCAGCTTCTGTTCTTACATTATTTTTTAATTTTTCAAGAATAACTCTTGGTTTAACTCCAAGGTATTTTACTGGTTTACCCAATTTTACAAGTGCGAAACCTTTCTTTTCCAAAGATTCCAAAACATCATAGGTTCTACTTCTTGGAACTCCCGAGATAGAAGCAATTTCACCAGCCGAAGCTGAACCTTTTCCAAGTAAAGCTAACCAAACTTTAGTTTCATAAATATTTAATTCAAAATAATCTTTTATTTTTGCAATTAAGTCACTTTTTATTAACATTTTAAAATTTATCCTCCGAAAATTTTTCATATATTTTTGCTTTGTAAGCCAAAATTTTTGTTTCTATTAATCTTGAATAATTTTCCTTATCATCAGAATTTAAATAATTGGATAAAAAATTAAACATTGAAAGGTATTCATTTGAAAGAGATTTAAATCCATCTTCAAAAGCTTTTTTGGATATGGGACCACTAGAAGAAAGAAGGAGCTCTCTCCCCTCAACAATTTGTTCTAAATTTCCCATTAAATCATTTACCATTAATTTAGCAACTTCTTTTGTTTTTTCATTATCTTTTGCCATTTTAATCTTCATCTCCAAATTTTAAATTCAAAAAATCTTTTCCTAAGCTTCCAGTAAAATAAATTTCCACTTCATCTTCTAAAAATCCATGATCATTAAGGATTATATCCAAGAAAACTTGTTCTTCATGATTTTTTCGAAGTAATCCTTCCAAATGAATGACTTTTTCTCTTCCTTCATTTGACATTCGGTTTATTACTTCTGTAGGTAAGAATGCATTTGCAACTAATTCACTTTTTGTTAACATTTTAATTAATACCTCCATCCTTAGCCAATCTTTTTTCTTCACCAATAATAGTTTCAAATAATTTGCTAACTGATGAATGAATTTTTGCCAAAATTATATTTTTTTCATTAACCAAATGGGGTTCTTTAGTTTGAATTTTAGATACATTTTCGAAAATTCTTCCAAGATGTTCATAAGTTTCAGGTTTTTTAGATTCAGGTTCTCTTGTAAAATAATCAGTTAATTCCTTGTAAATTTCTAAATCATCTTTTACTGGATCTACCTTATCTTGACTATTTCTATATTCTTTTGTCATGTAATTGTCGAGTGATAACACATTTATAAAGCTTTCTGTTATGTTGTGTTTTATTAGGAGTAACAAATGGGAAAAGTTTATAAAATAGAAAATTTTTAGGATTATATGGTATTCGGATACGAAAAGAAAAGAAATGATTTTGAGATGTATAAAGAAAGTGGTAGACCCGTTAGAATAAAATGGGGAGATGATTATCATATTGGATTTATTAATAAAATAACAGATACTGATATTTATCTAAAACCTTCAATTGTTTCACAAAATCTTCCATCGTCCGATGGACAAACAAAGTATTCTGCATTCATTGAGAAAGAACTTCCAAAAAGAATTCCTTCTCAACATATCGGGGTTGAGCCCTTAACAAATAAATATTTAGAAGACCTTGTTAGAGCAATGAATTCAATAGAAGTTCCAAAAATCAATACTAAAAAAAGATCTTTAAATAATAAAAAACAAATAACTAACTAACATTCCCAAAAACATTCCCGCAGTAATGAATGGCATAGCGGGATACATCTTCTTTTTTTCGGAAAACATGAGTAATCCCATTAGACCTAAAAGAGCACCAACTATTACAAGGATAGCAGGAAAAAGTCCCCAGATTTTTAACACAACGCCAGATGTAATTATTGGAAAAACAATATCTCCTCCGCCAAGCATAGCAAGATGGACTTTTATTTTGGACTTTTTGAATTCTTTCTGAAGTCTTTCTTCATCTTGAAATTTAAGTTTTAGATTTCTTATTTTTTCTTTAACTTTCTTTGAAGCATACGGAATTAAAAATCCTCCAAAGAAATTCACCTCTTCCATTTGAAACTTTGCCATTTTTTGCATTATTTTAGATTTCCAAACAGCCCACATGTCATAAATTGAAATTATAATTAAAATTATAATTATTGAAAGAATTCCAAATATTGGAACAAAAACAGCAGCAATTCCAGGATAAATTAAAATTTCGGTCAAATTATGGGTAACTATACTTTTTTTGTAAATTTTTCCAACGGCGAGAGGAATAGCAAAAGCAAGTGCAATCCATGGAGCATACTTTATAGTCGGTAAAAATGCAGTAAAAGAAATTCCAAGGGCAATGGCTGAGACTACCAAGAACCAGGTTCTCATAATGAATCTTGCTTTTATTTTTATTAAAATAAAAATTAGGGAGATTGCAATTATCAAAGAAAACAAAAGTGAAATTAAGCTTTCTGTAATAGTGATATTTTGTTCTTCTCCTTGAAATCCCATTCCATAAGGAAAAATTTTCCCCGTGTTGTTTACAATTTGCCCATCAACAACTTTTTGTGAAGAATAACTGTTTACCACGTAAAGTCCAATAAATTGGGCAATCAAAAACATCACAAGAATTACAATTGTTATCTTAACATTATGTTTCATTTTTTGTTCTCCAATTTTTTAATTTTCTCTTCTAAATGTTTTTTTAATTTTGGAAGATTTTTCTTCCAATCTTCTTTGAATAAGCCGTAAATATTTGAATCATGTATTTTTCCAGTTGCCTTACATTTCATATCTTTTTTTAATATTCCTTCTAATTTGTATCCCATTTTTTTTTGTGTAACATTTGAAGCTAAATTAGAAATAATTACAGGAGACCATAATTTTCTTAATTTTAATTTATTAAAAGCGAATTCATTGAGTGCAATTTTTGCTTCAGTAATGTATCCCTTCTTCCAATATTTTCTTGCAATCCATGAGCCGGTTTCTGCAGTCCCCCCGAATAAATCTATCTTGTGCAATCCAATTCCTCCAATCAATTTTTTCTCAGATTTTAATTCAATAGCGAAAGTGCAATCATCTTTTTCTTTTTTTGACCATTTTTTTGACGTATATTTAATCCACCCTTCTGCATCTTTTTTTGTATACGGATACGAAATAGACCCCATTGTTCTCGAAACTTCCAAATCTCCAACTCCTTCAACAATATCTTTCCAATCGGAAAGCTTGGGTTTTCTTAAAATTAATCTTTTTGTTTCTAGTTTAATAATCATTTTAACCTCTAAGAATATATGGGAAAATTAGTTTTTAAAATATATGTCCAATAAATTTATAATCAAGTTCTTCTATTTATCCTCATGAGATTAAATGTTCCTTTTTTCATACAAACAACTAAGGTAAATTGTGGACCTTCAGCTCTAAAAATGGTTCTTGATTATTTTGGAAAAAAGAAAACAATTGAAGAAATTGAATCAAAATTTGAAATGATAGAAGGTAAAGGAGTCTCTACAATACAAATTGCAACCGTATCTTCATTGTTTGGGTTTAAAACAGAATTTTATTCAAAAAGTTTATTATTTGATGAAGAGAATATGAAATTAGATTTTTACAAAAAATATGCAAATAATAATCTTGAGGAGTCTAAAAAACAAATAAAATTTGCTATTGAATCGGGAGTTAAAACTGAAGAAAAAACTTTTTCTTTAGAAAATATTTTGAAGTTTGTCACAAAAAAAAGTATTCCTATTATTCTTTTAGATTGGAATGTTGTTATGAATAAAAGAGAAAAAGGTTATCAAGGGCATTTTGTTCCAATTGTAGGTTACGATTCAAAAAATGTTTATGTTCATAATCAAGGACTAGATAACCCTCAAGAATATCTTAAAATTTCAAAAGAAGTTTTTGATGAGTCAAGAAAAGAAAAAGGCACAGATGAAGATTTTTTAATTATTTATAAAAAATAAGTTATCTCAATCTAATTGTTTCAAGTCCTCGTGGAACAGTTGTTTCAATTCTATTTGCTTTGTAAATTGATGACGCCAAGTCAAGAGATTTTGAAACTTCGCCGTGATTAATAATTATTCTTTTGGGTCTTGGGTCCATATTTTTTATATAATTCATAAGTTCATTTCTTCCAGAGTGAGGACTTAAACCATTCACAAGTTCAACTCTCATATTAACTTCTAACGATTTACTTCCACCTTCATCTTCAATTGTAATCTTTCTTGCTCCTTCTTGAAGTTGTCTTCCAATTGAACCAGGTCCTTGATAACAACTAAGAATTAATAAATTATTTTCATTTTCTGCAAAGTGTTTTAAATATTCAACACTAGCTCCTCCAACAAGCATACCCGAAGTAGCAATAACAATACACGGTCCTCCATCTATAACTTCTTTTCTTTCTTGAGGTGAACCAACTCTTGAAAAAACGTCAGATGTAAAGGGATTGTTATCTTGAAAAACTTGGTTTCTAACATTAACAGATAAAAAATCAGGATATGCAGTATGAATTGCATTAATATCCCAAATCATTCCATCAACATACATTGGAATTTTTGGAAGTTCTCCCAGCCTTATTGCTTCTTCAACTCTAAGCATAGTTTCTTGAGCGTGACCAAGTCCAAGTTCAGGAAGTAAAACTTTTCCACCTTTTTCAATAGTTTCTTTTACCATTTGAATAAATCTTTCTTCAGTAACTTTTCTTGGAGGTAAAACATCATTTTTTCCACCATAGGTTGATTCCATTTGAACAGTCTCAACTCTTGGAAATCTATTTACCGCAGGATCCAAAAGTCTTGTCTTACCATATTTAGTATCTCCAGAATAAAGAAAATTGTGAGAACCATTACCAATGTTAATATGAATCTGTGCTGAACCTAAAACATGTCCAGCATTGTAAAAAGTTATTCTTATATCTGGAGTGATATCATGAACCTCTCCATAATTTAAACAAATAGTTCTTTTTACCATCTCACTAATATCAGCCGAAGAAAAAATTGGTGTTGCAGCTTGTTTATACGAAACTCCAATAAAGTCAAGTGCCAAAAGTGAAGAAATATCTCTTGTTGGAGCAGTCATATAAGCTGGACCTTTATAACCCATTTTGTAAAGATAAGGAAGTAAACCACTGTGGTCAAGGTGAGCGTGCGAAAGAACTATTGCATCAAGCTGAGAAATATCAAATTCAGGAATATTGAAAACCGGAAATTTGTCTTTTCCAGAAGAGGCAACATCAATTCCACAGTCAAGCATTACTTTTGAAGTGGGAGTTTGAAGTAAAAAACAACTTCTTCCAACTTGTCTTCCTCCACCAAGAAGAGTAACTCTTGCCCATCCATCAGATTTTTCTTGAGTCCATCTCGAATAAATTTTTTCTCCAACCTCATTTAAAAATTTTCTTCGGTCTTTACTCTTGTCATATAATACACTTCTAATATTCTCCGTAATTTTTGATTTGATTGCAGAACTTCTTTGAACTTGTGGGGTCCAAAGGGTTTCTTTTTTTATTTCATCCATAATTGAGCCTTGTTTTCCAATAACAAGACCTGGTTTTTTTGCTTCAATTGTAACAATACTTCGGTGTAAATCAAAAAGAATATTTGTAATTTCAGCCTCAGCAGGAACAATTTCTTTTATTTTTTTCTCAACAATTTCTTTGTCGGGAAGAATTTTTGTATCAGCTCTAAGTTCAATCCTTTTTTTAATTTCATTTACAATATCCTTTATCTTGCCTCCATCATCTTTGAAAAATTTTTCATTCTTTGTATAAAGGACAATATTTGCACCTTCAAATGATGCTTCGGAAACCTCTCCATGAAGTCTCTCTATAATGTTTGTTAAGATTTCTAACATTTTCTAAATATAATTATTAAATTAAAATCACTCTTTGTTTTTGTATACTTCTTCCACTTTTTGAGAAATCACTTTTTTAATTCCATCTTTAGTCAAAGTATAAACATCAATTCCATTTCCACTTCCAACGTCTCTTGCCGAAGAAGCTTTTATTGATTCTATTGCGAGTTCAATTCCTTCTTTTACAGTTAAATTTGATTTCCATGCTCTTTCCAAAAATCCAAGCGAATAGGGCATTCCAGATCCAATACTTGCAGTGTAGTCTTCAATTTTCTTTAAAAATCCCCCAGTTATTTCATATAATGAAGGAGTTTCGTCCGAGTCAATTCCAGCAAGTAGAAATGCACTCTGTGAAACTTGTATATTTGAAAGAAGGGAAGCAGATTGTCTTACGCTAGGTCTTTGTTTTGATTTTAAATGTTTTAACTTTAATTCTGCTGTCAAAACCTTTGAAACTTTTTGAATTTCGGTAGCAGATCCACAACCAGAAAAAACAAGATAATCATTCAAGAGATATACTTTTTCCTCATCTTTTGACATAATTAGTGAACCTCCAATTGTTGCACGATTGTCTCCTGCCATTACAACTCCGTCTTTACAAACTATTCCTAAAATAGTAGTTCCAGTCTTAACAATGTTTTGAGTATCCATTTTTCTAATAAAGTTTTAGAATTTACAATCCTTTACAGAACTAATAATTTATAAAGATTTCTGTTTTTCAAGGCTTCATGAAAACAGAGTGGGATTTAAATGAACTTGAAGGAAATTTCAAAGAAGCAAGAGAAAATTCAACTAAATTTCATAGTTTATTTAAAAAAAAATGGGAGAAAGATAAAGATTATCTTGAAGATCCAAAAAAGTTAAGAGAAGCGTTAGATGAATTAGAGTCCCTTTCAGAAGAATTTTCAAATGGTGGAAGTGAACATTTTTATTATGGATTAAAAGAAGAGCTTAATCAAAGTGATAGTGAAGTAAGAAGAAGAGTTTTAGATATTGATAATTTTTCCAAAAATGAGTCTCACAAAATTCTTTTCTTTTCAGTGGATTTGTCCAAAGTATCTGAAAAAAAGAGAAAAGAATTTTTAAAAAGTCCAATTCTTAAGAAATATAAGCCTTTTTTAGAAAACTTTTTTGAAAATTCAAAATATATTTTATCTGAGAAAGAAGAAAAAATACTCTCCCTTAAACAAACAACTTCTTATGAAATGTGGGTAACCATGTTAAAATCTCTTTTATCAAAAGAAAAAAGGACTAGTTTGAATGAAAAAGGAATTAAAAAAGAATTTATTTATCCAGAATTGATAAATTTAATGAGGTCAGAAGATAAAAAAATAAGGGTCTCAGCAAAAGATGCATTTGAAGATATTTTAAAAAAATATGAGGATGTCGCAGAGTTTGAATTAAATGCAGTTTTAGAAGAAGCGAAAATTAATGATGAATTAAGGGGCTTTACAAGAGCAGATGAATCAAGAATGAAAGGAGATTTAATTGATTTAGACTTCATAAATTCCATTCTAGATGCAGTCAAAGAAAAGTTTTCAATTTCAAGAGATTTTTACAAAATAAAAGCAAAATTAATGAATGAAAAGAAAATTGGATATTTTGAAAGAAGTGCAGAAATAAAAAAAATTGAAAAAATTTTTGACGAAAATGAATCTGTAAAGATTATAAAAAAAGTTTTTTCAAATTTAGACAAGGATTTTTTAAAGATATTTGAGAATATGTTAAATTCTGGAAAAATTGACTTTTTTCCAAAAGTCGGAAAAAATGGAGGAGCTTTTTGTTCTCATTTAAAGCTTAAGGACCCGGTTTATGTTTTATTAAATCACACTGGAAAATTAAGAGATGTTGCTGTAATTGCTCATGAGATGGGACATGCTATAAATGGAACTTTGATGAAAAAAGAAACTCCTTTTTATTATGAAACTCCAAAGTCAACTGCAGAAGTCGCATCAACATTTATGGAAGATTTTGTTTACAAAGAAATTTTTAAGGAATTAAATGAAGAGGAGAGATTTTATTTGAAAGTTATGAAATTGGAAGATAATCTTTCATCAATTTTAAGACAAATTGCACTTTATTTATTCGAATTAGAACTTCATGAAATCTATAGGAAAGAAGGTTATCTTTCAAAGGAAAAAATTGGAGAACTTTTTGTTAAGCATATGTCAGAATATATGGGAGAGTCAGTTGAAATGCAAAATGCTCACCTTTGGTGGATTTATTGGGAACACATAAGAATGTATTTTTATGTTTACTCCTATGCTTCAGGACTGCTTATTTCTAAGGCAATGCAAAAAAAACTTCGTGAAGATAAATCATTCATTGAAAAAATAAAAGTTTTTTTATCAACAGGCACAAGTAAGAAACCAAGAGAAATTTTCAAAGAAATGGGAATTACTATAAACAAAGAATTTTTTCTTGAAGGTCTGGAAGAATTGGAAAAAGAATTGAAAGAAATAAAGGTCCTTGGAAAAAAATTAGGAAAAATTTAAGAATTTTTATAAAATTTTTCTTTAAAATTTAAAGCTTCTTTGTAACAAAAATTAAGTTTTGTAAAATATTTAACCATCCAAAACTCATCTTCAAATCTCCTTATTATTCCTTCAGCGTAATCAATTCCTTTTTTTTCAAATAAATTATTAACTTCAGATTTTTTTGTTAGTTCTTCAAGATTGTATCCTTCCGAAAATATTTGTTGATTCATCTTAATATTTTTTAATTTTCAATGTTTTTAAGATTGATTATTCTAAGTTATACTCATTCTTTTCCGCTAATTCCGTGTTCTTTTTTGAATCTAATCACTTTTTCAACAAAACCTTCAATTTTCTGTTCGTGTGAAACAATAATCAATTGTTTAACTTTAAGTTGTTCTAAAACTCCTCTCATTTTATCAAGTTGTTGGTCACTAAATCCATCAGTTGGTTCGTCTAAAATTACTAGCTCTCTAGTTTTTATTTTGCTCATTAATGAATTAATAACTTGGTTTAATGCGAGCCTATAGGCAAGAGCAATTGCAGTTCTTTCTCCTCCAGATAAATATGCATAATCCAATTCATAATCTTGTTGTTCAATTATTGGTGTAAAATCATCAGTTAACCTCACAACAAAATTGTCCGTAACAAGAGTTTGAAACCAATCTGAAAAAAGTCTCGAAAATTCTTTTTTAAGTGAAGCCATAACGTTTTTTTCCAAAAAGGTTACAATCGGAACAAATTTCTTATTAATCCAATTTTCAAGTTGGATAATGTAGTTTAATTTTTTATTCACTTCTTCAATTTTTTGAACTTTCTCTTTAAGCTCAAAAATAGATTTAGAGTAAACTTCAATTTCTTTTCTAAGTTCAGCGAGTTTTATCTCTTCAATTTTTTCTTCTTTCATTGATTCTTTCAACTCTTTTTCTTTTTCATTAAATAAATTATCAAATTTAGAAATTTTGAAGAGCGAATCATTCATTGTTTCAAGATGTTTATCAAGCAAAGCCAAATCTTTTTTCAAAGAATCATTTTCTTTTTCAAGTTCTTTTAATAATTTTTCTTTTTGAGAAATTCCTTCGTATTTCATTTTTAAAATTTTTAAATCAGTTAGTTCTTTTTCATTAATTGAAATTTTATTCTTAATTTCCTTTAATTTTTCTAAAATTTCTTTTCTATTTATTTCAAGTTCTTCAATTTTATTGTTAGAATGAGAAATTTCATTGTAAGCCTTATTGAGTACATTAGCTCGATAAACTGCATCAACATCTTGTTGACATGTTGGACAAACCCGAAGGTCAGACATAGTGCTATGAATTTTTTTATGGTCTTCAAGTTTAGTTTTTAAACTTTCAATTTCGGAATTTACTTTGATATTTAGTTCGTTCAATCTTTCTTTTTCATTTTTATTATTAAGAAGATCTTTTTCTATATTAACGAAGTTTTTTTCATCAAAATGTAAAAGTTTAAAATTTTCTATTTCTTTTTTAACCTCTTTTAACCTTTTTTCATTATTGGCAAGGTTTTCTCTTTTTGAAAGGGAAAGCATTTTTGATTTTCCAAGTTCTTGTTTAATTTCATTTTTTTCTTCAATTTTTTTAGAAATTTCTTCTTTTTCCTTTTCTTTTTCCTTTCTTTTTTTTGATTTAGAAAAAAGGTTTTCTTCAAGAATAGGAATCTTTTTTTTCATTTTCTCAATTTCTTCTTCCTTTTTTAAAATTTCTTTTTTGTCTTCATCTAAGTTCAAAGTTATTCCCTCCATGAGTCTTTTTTCTTCACGAAGTTTAAGCCTCAATATTCCCGCATTTTCCAAAATAGTTTTATATTTGTCTATTCCAAAAACATGTCTTAATGTGTTAATTCTAACTTCAGAATCTTCAAGAATTATTTCTTTCATTTCTTCTTGAGGTGTATACACCGTAAATTTATAGAGCAAATTTTGTTTTTTTGAAAATTCCTGCGGATAGTTTAAAATTTCAAGAATTTTTTGTTTTAATTCACTGACCGAAATTTCTTCTTTTTTTCCATCAATGGTGATGGAAGAATAATCTTGAGAAATACTCTTTCCTCTTTTAAGTTTTCTTTCTATCAAAACATTTTTTCCATCAATATCAAATTCAATTGAGACCCCTCCTTCATCCTTTCCATTTTTCAAAAGAGCCGAACCCCTTTGTCCAGGCTGTAATCCAAAAAGCCCAAATTCAATTGCAAGAAGAATGGTTGTTTTTCCAGAACCGATGTCGCCAGATAGAAGAATAGAACCTGGACCAAGCTCAACTTCCTCGTGTTCATAACTTCTTATGTTATCCAAAATAACTTTTTTTATTATCATTCTATATCTAAAACTTTCCTTGAATCCTCTAAAAGTCTTGTATTAAAAGAGTCAACCGTTTCTCCCTCCTGTTTTTCTATGGAAAGAATGTTCATTAGTTGAGGAATTATTTTATTAAACTCTGAAGGATTTTCTTTTGAATAAACTTTTATTGCTTCTTCCTCAAGGTTATCTTTATTTTTTATTTCAATGTTCAAATCGATGTCTTTGGTTTTCAAATCATGAGTATTTTTTAAAAAAAAGTAAGCACCATTCTCAAAACAATAATTTTCAACTTTTTCAAGTTTCAAATCAGAAATTTTTTGGTTTTCAAGTTCTCCAGAAACTCTAAGTAAGACAAGTTTGTCCCTTAAATTTCTCTTTTGAACTTCATACATTATTTTTTCATAAGTCTCAGAAGAATTCTTAACTTCAACTTCAATACTTTCTATTTCTTTTATTTTTATTTCAATTTTTTCAAAAGGATCTAACAATTCAGTGTCTACAATATAAAAACTTCCATTTTCAACAGTTTCAAGTTCAGTAAAATTATTTGGAAATACTGGCCCCGGATAAATAAGATTTTTATATTTGAAATCAACATGTATGTGCCCAAGAGCATAATAATTAGCTTCTGGCAAACTATCCATTTCAACACATTCGATGGGTAAAACCCCCCTCACTTTATCTAAAGTTGTATGGAGCATTAAAATTTTAAACATCCCTGGTGCGTCTTCAAGTGTTAGCTTTTGTATATCTTGAACTTCAAGACCAGATTTCCTTCCAGGATAACCATAAATTGCAACTCCATTATGTATTGTTGGAGAAAGTCTAATTTCATTTTCTTTAAATTCTGCATCAAATACATTTTTGCAAAATCCCGCTTTTTCCAAAACATCCAAAAAAGTTTTTCCAGATACGGAATAATCATGTGAACCCGCAATTATAAAGACTGGAATTTTTGCATCCTTTAATTTTTTAAATTCTGCAAAGGTTTCTTTAAGAGTCTCAATTGGAGGATAAGCCGAATCGAACAAATCCCCTGCGATTAAAATAAAATCAACTTTTCTTAGGATACAAGTTTCAATTACTTTTTGAAATGCTTTAAAATTCAAATCCTGCATGGGGCCCTGCCTCCATCCTCCCAAATGTACATCCGCAAAGTGTGCAAAATTCACCATTTTTTCCTCATATTTTCAAAAATTCAGAGGTATTTAAAGATAGTTGAAGGAAATGAGACATTTGAGAATAATTATTAAAAATGAATTTTTTGTTACTCTTTATTAAAAGTAACAAAATAGAAAAGTTTATAAACTTTAAATTTCTGGGTTTATTATAGCAAGAAAGATTCAAATTATTCCGAAAGTATTTGTTGCGTTTCCAGAAGGAATTGTTTTAGATGATTCAGAAAAATGGATGAAAGAGCTTTATCAGGAAGTTGATAGAAAAACTTCTGAGAAGTTTG
>Ga0210057_1006120_pt1 | contig 15110 bp, 17 predicted proteins | sample CryGeyCG2114_010_2_FD_183968 | JGI IMG/M metagenome (GOLD analysis project Ga0210057, IMG submission 183968) | Groundwater microbial communities from aquifer - Crystal Geyser CG10_big_fil_rev_8/21/14_0.10 (SPAdes) (version 2) | ecosystem: Environmental > Aquatic > Deep subsurface > Groundwater ... | reverse complement strand
CTCCTTTTGGTGCCCCAATCTTGTGTCCCGTCATTGACGCCATATCCAATTCCAAGTTTTTCATCGAAAAATCTCCCAATCCAATTCCCTGCGTCACATCTGAATGAAAATACACCCTTCCCCATCCCCTTTCCTTCCTTTCTTGGTTTAGCTTTTTCAAAGCTATCCCCAACTCCTTGACCGGCTGCTCTGCTCCCACTTCATTGTTGACCCACATTAAGGACACCAATCTTGTTTTCTCCCCAATTTCCCTCAAAACTGCCTCTACTCTCACCACTCCCTCTCTATTAGGCTTCACCTTTCTCACTCTTACCTTTCCTTGCCTTTCCAGATGATCACAAGTTTCTAAAACCGCCTTATGCTCGATTGCCGTTGTCACTATTTCTGCCTCCTCCTCTCCCAAGCTTTCTACCAGTCCCTTATGCGATAGGTTAATCGCCTCTGTCGCACTTCCCGTAAAAATCACTCTCTCCGCCTCCACCAGTTCCCCTATTTCCTCTCGTACCCGATCAAGCTTCATTCTTGCCTCTTCTCCCCATAAATGTAACGAAGAGGGATTGCCAAACTCTCTCCCCCAAAAAGGCTTCATTGCTATCGCTACTTCCGGTAAAACCGGGCTAGTTGCCGCATAATCAAGGTAAATTTTGTTACTCATACTTATTTACTATTAGTTTACTCTTTTTAAACCAAATTTAAAACTATAAACCCAATGTCATCTGCACCCTATTCCCTTTTTCTTTACTTACACCATTTTGAGGTGAAAATTTAACTTCAACCTCCCGAAACTCATTCCAATGGTCTTGAAAACAAAGCTTCTCCTCGTCTCTGGCCTTCACAAACAATTTAGCTGTTAGCTCCACGTCTTTTTTGCAATATAGGGCCAAATTCTTGAAATCCCCCTGCCGAAAGTACTCTACTGCTCCCAGCCCGTCACCATTTTTTTGCTCTCCCAGACTCCCCTTAGCCACTGCCCCCAGGCTCACTCTTCTTCCCCAGACCTTTCGTATCTCTTCCATCAGGTCAAAGGCCTGAAAACGACCAAAATCACCAGGATAATAGAAAGATAAAGCTGGTAAATCAAACCCCAGCAGATTAAATCCCACCAAAGACCGCGCTCGCTCAGCCAATGGCCAAAAATCCCGCAAATCTCCCTCCAAAAATCCCCTCCATCCCGACTTCTCCACCCCCTTTCCCTCCTCTACTGCCCAAGCTCCCAAATAACTTACTCCTAACTTTTCCGGAAAAAATCCCCCCACTTCTTCAAAAAGTTTCTTCGTCTCCACGTCAATCACCAAATCATAAACACTCATTTTAGCTCCCCTAAATTTATTCTTTCCAATTCTTGAAGCAATACCCCCTCTACTCTCCCCCAAATCCTTCTCACCGGACAAACCTTACTCTTCCCACAAACACTTTTACTATCCAAGCACTCCAGAAATCTCTTATCTTCCCCCAAAATTACTAAAAGATCCCGCAAATTTTTTCTTTCCCACCCCCGAGACAACCAATAGCCTCCCCCTATCCCCTCCCGGCTTTCTAAAATCCCCCCATTTTTAAGCTCACTTGTAATCTGGGCTACAAAACACTGGGGCAATCTCGCTTTCCGGGAAAGCTCCCGAGAAGAAAGTGGTTTCTTTTCTTTTGCTTTTTCCCGCCAACACTCCCAGACAATCGTCAGGGCATAGCTTACCTTTTTAGGCACAGAGATCATAACTCACACTTATTATATATGAGTTACTTGACAAAGCAATCTCCATCTTCCATAATTTAATTGTCCTGCTCTAGGACTTAACAACTAAAGTGATTTTCCTCTACGAAATCTTTTTTCAGGGAGAACAAATTTCTTGAAAATCATTGATTTTTGAGAAAAGTTCGCCCACTTTCCCCTAGGGGAAAGCTTTAAAGTTGCAAGTTCGGAGCAGGATTTTTGCCACCTATCTCAAATTCCCAAATACTCTCTTACTTGCCTCTCCAGCTTCTTTCCAGCCTGCATGTTCTCTTTTCTTTCTCTTTCCACTCCCTTTTGATATCTCCTCCACTTGCCAGGACTAGAAAGCCAGTCTAAAAACACTCTTTCAGCCCGTTTAGCTCTCTCCTGGACCACTCCCAAGTTCTTTTTTTTCACTACCTCCAACACATTGTCTTGATGGCCACTCATATGTGTTAACACCAAAAATGGTTTTCCAGCCGCTACCGACTCAAACAAAGTTTGCGGCCCTGCCCTTCCCATAACTAGATCAGCCATTGCCATATAGCGCTCCACATCCTTCACATAGCGCAACACTTTTATCTTCACCCGGCTCTCCCACACTGCCACACTTTTACCAAAGATCTTACTCACACTTTGCAGCACATAGTAGAGACTCTCATTCCTACCCACAACCGCAATAATCTGCACTCTCTTTTTTACCGACAAGATTGCCGGTAAAATCTTCAAAATCGCATTTGCCCCATCACTTCCTGCAAACAACAAAACTGTCGGCACTCCCCTCTTAAACCCCATTCGGGCCCAATCACTATTTGTCACCTTCTTTTGATAAAATCTTTCCCTCACCAACCATCCAATCTCCGCTGTCTTTTTCACCCCATATTTTTTAGCAATTCTTGCTCCCTTTCTGTCATACACTAAATTTAAATCAGCCGTCTTTGAGTAAAGAATCGGATGCTCCGCCCAAGCCTCATGAACTAAATTAAAATAGACAAACCTATGCTTTCTTCTTGCCCTACTTATCTGATACTCAAAGGAATAATTAGTGTTAATCACCAGATCAGGTTTAAAACCAGAAATCTCCTTAACAATATCTTTCCTAAATTTCAAAAGACCAGACAAATTATCATAAATTCTCCCTCCCGCCTTTATCCGCCCCAGCTGGTACACATACTTGAAAAGAGACGGTGCATAACGATAGAAAAACCCAAAAATCACCGATCCATTACTGCTCTCTGCCACGTTCACCACCTTCACCTGGCCCACCTTTACTAAAGACTCCTCCACTGCCTCGGCCATACTGGCATGTCCATAATTACTAGTCAAAATCAATATTCTTTTTGTTCTTGCCATAGATCTATTTTAAACTCCAACTCCAGTTTATCCCAGCAAATAACTTTACTGTCTCCCCCCAACCAAAAACTACCCGATAAAAAACCACCCACCTTTTTATCCTCTTCCAGTCAAACATCTCCTGATTTTAGTATAATCAAACTAAACCTGCCACCCTAGCTCAGTTGGTTAGAGCAGCTGTTTTGTAAACAGCAGGTCATCAGTTCGAATCTGATGGGTGGCTCCCACCAAAACTTATACTATAATACTGCCTGTGCCCAGGTAGCTCAGTTGGTTAGAGCACTCCCTTGGTAAGGGAGAGGTCGAGGATTCGAATTCCTCCCTGGGCTCCTTATTTCTTGGAGGGTTGGCCGAGCGGTTAATGGCGCTAGTTTTGAAAACTAGTGAGCGCAAGCTCTCAGGGGTTCGAATCCCTTACCCTCCGCATTTGGACTGTTTTTCCATGTAATTTTAATGGTATAGCTACAAAAACCTAAGCTTCCCCTATATTTTTTTGGTTTCGGTATTTTACTCAAAATATGCCTGTAATAGTGAATTATCCATATATAATGAATTATTGTGATTTCTCTTGAAAACATCCTAAAAAAGCCAAAAACCATCGCCATTATCGGACTTTCTGACAAATCTGATCACCCTAGTTTTCAGATGGCCAAATACCTCATTTCTCGAGGCTTCACTATTATTCCTGTAAACCCAACTATTGACTCTATTTTTGGTCTTAAATCCTATCCGAGTTTTAGTGATATTCCCTCCAATATCAAGATTGATATTATTGATATTTTTCATAAGTCAGATCAAGTTTTACCAATTATTGAAGAAATAATTAAATCTAATCAAAAACCAATAATTTGGTTTCAAGAAGGTTCTTTAAATTTGGAAGCAGAAAAATCAGCTAAAGATAATGGTCTAGAAGTAATTAGCGGGATTTGTTTAATGAAGGCTCATCAGAAATAAGCTAACAATTCTTGATTTGATATTACTTTTAATAAGTATTAAAACAAATATATATTCATTATATAATACATGTATGAAAGAAAAAATTGCGATTGTTTCAATATTAGCTAATTTTGTTTTAGCATCGACTAAAATTCTGATGGGTTATTTTTCGGCTTCAGCATCTGTTTTAGCAGAAGGATTTCATTCTTTATCGGATATTTTTTCATCTTTAATTGGTTATGCTGGAATAAAAATTTCCCAAAAAGAAGCTGACAAAAAACATCCTTATGGTCACTACAAATTTGAAGTCTTGAGTGCAGTAATTATCACTTTAATTTTATTTGCTACTGGGGTTGGAGTTATTTATGATGCTTATAAAAATTATATAGATCCAGCTAAGGTAGAAATCAATTATTTATTGATTGGAGTAATGATTCTTTCGGCTGTGATTAATTTTGCCACTTCTAAAATTAAAATTTATTATGGTAAAAAAGAAAATTCATTAACATTACTTTCAGATGGAACACATGATAAAGCTGATGTTTTAACTTCTATTGTGGTTTTACTAGGTCTCTTTTTGTATAGATATTTTAATCATATTGATTCTTTGCTGGCAGTGATTATTGGGATATATATCATAAAGGAGTCTTTTTCTTTAGGAAAAGAAGCTTCAGACTCTCTGTTTGATGTAGCAGCAGATGAAGAAATAGAAACAAAAATTAAATCGATTATTGAAGACGAAAAAATCAAACTTGATAATTTAAAAACTCAAAAAAAAGGATCAGTAATTACAGCAAATTTAGAAATCGAATTACCAAGTTTGTTAAAAGTAGACGAAGCAACCAAAATTTCTGAAAATTTAAAGAATAAATTGACTGAAAAAATAAATAATCTAGCTTATGTAGTAATTCAAATTAAAAGTCATGATACTCAAACACATTATTTCAAGCCAAATTTTGGAAAAAGTTTTTCTTGGGAAAGAAGAGGGAAAAATAATGAAGAAGATGGTGGTAAAGGACCAGGAGGAATTTGTTTTTGCCCTAAATGTAATTATGAAAAAGAACATCAAAAAGGAAAACCTTGTCATGAAATGATTTGCCCTAATTGTAAAACAAATTTAGAAAGGAAATAAAACTTGACATTAATGGTTAAAGTATTATGATGAATATATATTCATTATTATTAATTTATCTAAATAGGAGGCAAGATGCCAAATAGAGATAAAACAGGACCATTAGGTCAAGGTCCATTAACTGGACGTGGTTTTGGTCCTTGCGGTGGAGGTAGAGGTTTTGGATTCGGTTGTGGCCGGGGTTTTGGCCGCGGACTTGGTCGTTTTTTTGGATGGAATCAACCCCAGACCAAAGAAGAACAAGCCCAAGCTTTAACGGATTATCGCAAAGCCCTAGAAGAAGAGCTTGAGGATACTAAAAGATCAGAAGAAAAATTAAAATAAGATATGGTCAGACCAAAGAATCCTAGATGTTTACAATTTAACCCCAAGGTATTGTATTTCAAACCCCGGGGTATTCCTCTATCTACATTAGAAGAAGAGGAATTGTTTCACGATGAAGTGGAAGCACTAAAATTACACGATGTGGATGGATTGGATCAGATTGAAGCGGCTAAAAAGATGAAAGTATCACAACCCACTTTTGGTCGGATTTTAGATAAGGCTTACAAAAAAATTGCTATTGCCATAATTAAGGGCAAGGCTATAAAAATTAGTAAAAACTAAAATGAAAAATAAACAAACAAAACAAACAAATAATATATCCCGGCTAGTTTTGGGATCATTTCTAATCCTAGCTATTTCCGTAATGTTTTTTATTTCTAAGTCTCAAAAACCAAATCCAACAGCCAATTCAAAAATTAATACCATGTTAATGTTGATTGAATTTGAAAGAATTGAGGGTATTGAGCAGTGGGAAAAAGAATTAGACAAAAGAGGCCTAACCGCTTTGGTCAAAGCTCAGGGTAATATTCCCAAAGAATATCCTGAAGTATTTAAACGGTTAGCCAACAAAGGATATGAAATTGCCGGTGGCTACGACGGGGAACCTTTTTGGGATATGCCTTATGAAAAACAATATCAACTGATGAAAGAGGCCAAAGATTCACTGGAAAGTATTACTGATAAACCAATGAGAGTTTTTGGCAGTCGTTATTTTGCTTATGATGAAACTACTCTTAAAGTGGCCGATGCTTTAGGAGTTGAGTATATCTTGGGAAGAGGGACTCAGGATGTTGAGGCAGTGGTCTATCAACCAAAGGAGTATAAAGTCAAAATTATTTCTGTCACCAACGTTGATGTCGGTGAGCCAATGGGTAAGGGTTCACTTTGTGATTACAGTTTGTGGGCCAGAGGTGCTGATGCCAAAGAATTTGGAAAAATATTTGGTGAAAGTGTGGCCAAAAAACCAACCAATATGGTTTTAGTCTCCCACGCCTATTTAGGCGGCACCCGACTTGAGTGGTGGAAAGAATATGAGAAGGCTTTATCATCGGAACAAATTACTTGGAACGGATTTAACAACTGGCTTAAAAACCAGAAAATTATTACTCTGGCAAATGCCGAAATCCCGCTTAATAAAGAAGTAAAATATGTCCAGCCAAAACCAGCCAAGCCGATGGAAGATTATGAACCAATTCCATGGATAAAAGATGACAACCTACCGATACCAACAGATGACCAAATGATGTGTCAATAAAAATAAATTAACTTTATTTTTTATAAGAGTTAGCGGCAATTATGGTGGTATTAGTTCAAATGAAATGTTTGTTCCTTTAATTAGGTTTGATTTTTAGATATATAAGGATAGATTGGTTCTAGACCCAATAACTCTAATTGAAAACTCCATAGGTTCTTGTATATTTTTCATTTTTTTATGGCTATTCAAACAAAGATCTTGTAATAGTAAATTTTAAAAAATATTATTAAAATAGCACCTAACTTACCAATAAAAATAAAATTAGTTTTAATATAGGTCTATTATTTCGACTCCCACTCCTTCCGCCATTGATTTGCCAAATCCCCATCCTTACCTTAAAATACTCCTGATATATGGCCAAGAAAAAAGGAGCCCGACAACTATTTGCCCTACTTTGCACTAAGTGTGGCGCTCAAAACTATTTAACTGAGCGTAACAAAATCAACACTGAAGAGAAACTAAAACTCAAAAAATACTGTAAATGGTGCCAAGCCCGCACTGAACACAAAGAGTCAACCAAACTAAAGTAAGCGTCAAAAACTACCTCTTTACCAATCGATACCCCGCTTGTCTGGCCAATACCGGCCAAATCCCCGAAGCCATTCCTGGCCTCATCGCGGGCTCCATTGTCTCTGCTAAAACCAATAAACCCAATCCTAAAATAGCCAAAGCCCGAGTCTCCACTTCTACCGCATACTTCTTCTCAATCAAAGAAACCTCAGCAGACAGCAAATCTCCAAGTAATTCCCTGATCCCCCAAACTATCCTTCCCATAAGCTATTATTAAACCATGTCTGTAAAATTTCCACCTAAAAAATTGATAAAACAGAAACTTATTGACTCTTGCCGCAGCTTTTTTATCCAAAAAGGTTTTCAAGAAATTACCCCTCCCATTCTTGCCCCTGCTTACCCTCTGGAACCCGGAATTACTCTTTTTAAAACCAAAACAAAAGACTCTTCAAAAGAGTACTATCTCTCCCCCTCTCCTGAAACCCATCTCAAAAAACTTCTCTCTCAAGGTCTTGGTAACTGCTTTGCTATCTGCCCTGCCTTTAGAAACGAACCCTCTTCTCCCACCCACCAACCGGAATTCAGCATCCTTGAGTGGTATGAGCTGGGTAAAAACTACCAAGACCTTATGCAAACCACCGAAAAACTCATCAACAAACTAATTCCCACCCTTTCCTATCAAGGCAAAAAATACGACACTTCTCCTCCTTGGCCCCGTATTTCCCTAAAACAGGCTTTCCAAAAATATGCCCAAATTGACCTCTCCCAAACCCTCACTCTAAAAACACTCTCTCCTCTTGCTCAAAAGATAGGCCTCCAAGTCTCCCCTTCCACCACTTGGGAAGAGCTCTATCACGAGCTTTTTTTAAACTTTATTGAACCCCAAATCTTAAAAAATGAAGGGAGGGACAAACCAATCATTCTTTTCAACTACCCCACCACTCTCTCCCCTCTTTGCCGTCCCCTAGGAAATGGCTTCTCCGAGCGCTTCGAGTTTTACTTGGCTGGTCTAGAGCTTGGTGACTGCTACACCGAACTTACCGATCCCAATACTCAAAAACAATTCTTTAAAGAAGAAGAAAAACACAGAAAAAAACATCATTTACCCGCTCATCCCTGGGACAAAGAACTTATCAAAGCTTTAGAAAAAGGCCTTCCTCCCTGCTCCGGCATGGCTATTGGCCTTGACCGCCTCGCCATGCTTCAAGCTAACACCACCAACATAAACAACATTCTCTTTTTCCCCCTATCCTGATAAAATATCCCTTACGGGCCCGTGGCTCAGTTGGCTAGAGCGCTTCAATGGCATTGAAGAGATCGTGGGTTCAAGTCCCACCGGGTCCACCGCTAAATACCCAAAAAACCTTAAAAAATTAAAGGCTCGTAGTGAAATGGCTATCACCAAGGTCTCCAAAACCTTTATTTCAGGTTCGAATCCTGACGAGCCTGCAAACACAGAAAAATACTTTCTCCTTGAACAACAAACCAAAAAAAAATATATTCAACAGATCTCACTTACAAACCTTAATCCTTAGTGCTTTTTAAATTCGTGCTACAATTTTCTCCATGGGCCAAATCTTAGACCTCATCATAAAAAACATCCAAATCAACGCCTTCCCTACCCTTGTTATTGGCGGCCTGATTGAACAAATAATCGTCCCCATTCCCTCTCCCGCTATTACCATGGCTGGCGGCGCTCTCTTTTCTTCCCTTAAAATGCCCATCCTTAATCTCCTCTTTCATCTTTTTAAAAATGTTAGCCTTCCCTACTCCCTTGGGGCCACCGCTGGCACCTCTCTGGTTTATCTTGCCACCTATTTTGGCGGTGAGCCTCTAATCAAAAAAGTCGGTAAATATTTTGGTGTCTCCTGGAACCTAGTCGAACGTCTGGAAAAAAATTTCAAGAAAAAAGTCCCCGACGAGCTCTTCATTCTCTTGGGTATCTCCACCCCCATTCTGCCAGTATCCTTAATTTCTGCCATTGCTGGGGTTTTTCGTCTCAAACCACAAAAGTTTTATCTTTTTACCTTTCTCGCCCTCATTATCCGCGGCCTCATCCTTTCTTTTGTAGGCTATCGCATGGGTGAAACTTATCTCTCCTTGGCCAACGGCCTCGACAAACTAGAAAGCCTCTTTACTATTCTTGGCGTTCTTGCCATTCTCGCCTTCTTCTACTGGCAACGTGAACGCCTTCTTAAAAAAGATTCCTAAACGAATCGGGCAAAATACTCCTTTTCAATTTCCCGCCGGCCAACTAAATCTTTTCCTTCTTCAAAAAACTCCATAATCTCTGGGTACACCCGCCTTGCCTCCTCCAAACAAGCCATCGCCACCCGTCGATAAGAAAAATTACCCGTCTTTCGCCCTCGCAGTCGAACAAAATAGAAAAGCTCCCTCAAGTTCATTTTCATTAAAAAACGTCGGTTATGAGCCTTAGTCACTAAATAGTCCGCCAAAAAAGGATATTTCTTTTTTAGCTTCCAATATCCCTTTTCCGTCTTTCCCATCACTTCCCTATATTTTTTCTCAAAACCAATTTCCTTCACCGCTCTGGGCATCATGTAGCCATTTTCCACCCCCAAGCCCTGCCTCACCTGCGTCATCATTCGATTTCGCTTTAAATCATAATATGCCCCCTCATCACAAAGGACGTCAAAACTTAGGTAAATATGCTCAAAATCACGCGGCAAACGGTCATGCTCTGTCTTTTTGCTCAAGATTCCTCTCAAAATTTTCTTCTTCCACTCCAAGCTCTTACTCTTCACTTGCCTCAAAATCTCACTATAACTATTTACAGAATTCCGATACAAAAATGAGGCCAGTACCCGATCTAGTCCCCCTCTCTCCCAGGAAACTAGCTCTACTACCTTCTGCCCTCCTTTCCTCACCCCTCCCCCTTCATCCTTCCTCCCTCTCCCTCCCTCAAACTCAAACAAATTCTTTAAATACTCATTCTTCGAAGCATATTTCACCAAACTTGGACACACTTTCTCCACCTCTTTTTTGACCTCCTCTCCAATTTTTCTCACTTCAAGAAAAGGTGAAGACAGCCACTTAGAGATAGCATATTCCCAAACCCGAACGTTAGCCGTCATTCCCAAATTTGCATACATCGCCATCGGTAGCAAAAACCGAATCTGGTCTACCCACACCCCTTCCTGTCCTGGATACTTTTTTAAAGCCCAAGCTTTCATTGGCTCTCTCATCTCCCCATAAACATCCAATAGGCTTTCGATTACCTCCCGATAAATCTTCAAATAATGTTTATCTCTTTTTAGCTCTTCCGGTACCAGATAGCATCTTCTATCATAAACCTGATAACGACTGCTCTTTTCCGTATATGAGGCCAAGCGGTTATCCTCTATCCATTCCCCCGCTAACAAAGAAACATTTTCCATTGCCAACTGTACCACTGCATGCTCTGCTACTGATGAATGCCCATATCCCACCACCCACTTCTCATGGAAACGCCGACTCCCTTCCTCTGTCAACTCCTGTCCAATTTCCTCAAAGGACTTAGAGCTTCGTGAGCATTTAGCAAAACAAACCGCTATCGCCTCCTCTGAAAGCCCATCTAGTCTGTAAATCCGCCTTCCTTTTCTCATTTCACTGTACTCCAGGTCCGACACAACCCCTTTTCCTTTAACATCCGCTCCACCAACCCGCAAGTCTCCTTCGCAAACCAAACCGTCTCTACCATCTCCCCCATCCGCTCCAAAGAGTGAGCATCACTTCCCCCGCTTTTCAAAAGCCCATATCGCTCTACTAACTTATCAATCTTCCCCTGCTCCTCTCGAAGTTCTTTCTCCTCTCCCATTCCAATCCGATAAAGATCATAAACCACCTCCGCTCCGTCAATTCGTCCTTCCTTCATAATCTTTTCAACCAGTTCAATTGGAAACTCATCTTTACACTCTGACCAGTGAGCCAAAATCGCCACTCCTCCCGCCTCTCGAATAAGCCTCACTCCCTCGTCCATCTCTGGTACTTCTTGTTTAGCCATGTAGACTCCAGGCACAAACGCTTTATTTCCTAAAAGCAGTGAATAAACCGGCTGTCGCCAAGGGCAATCAGGTTCTGCCTCTTGTTGTTTTTTTGTCTGTTCAAACAAGCGTCCCCACCTTACTGGGTCTTTTTTGGCTACCTTCTCCAACTCTCCAAAAAGATATTTAACCAGCTCCACGTTCTTTTCCTTTTTTAAAATAGCCGCCACCAAATGCGGCCTCTGCAAGACCTCTCCCTCCACTTCTTTCAAACAATCCTTTATGGAAATTTCAAACCCCACTTCTTTTAAATTAGCTACCACCTTTTTCATCCTTTCCCTGCGCCCCTTAACAATTTTTTCTCCCCAGGAAACCAAAGGAGGGTATTCCGGATCCACAAAAAGACCAACAATATGCAATTGCCCCACCTGCCTTTCCATAAGTTCCGCCGGTGGCGCACAAGAAAGCTCCACTCCCACAATCCAAGCGGTTTGATGCCCCCTTAAGCTCCCCAACTCTTTCAATCTATCTTTGGGCGGTACTAAATCATGATCAGTAAAAGCCACCGTCCCCACTCCCAACTGCTTCGCTCTATCTAGCACTTGCTTGTAGCTCATCTGCCCATCAGACAGCGTCGTGTGCACATGAAGATCTTGGTACTGCATTCCCTATTCTATCCAAATCCCCTCTATTTTAAAAACAGCACTTTAAAAATTTATCCCCTCCCTGGCCACCTTTCCTTTGTCAAACTCGTGTTTTATCTTTTTCATCTCCGTTACCGTGTCGGCCATCAAAACAATTTCTTTTACTGCCCCCCGCCCCGTCAACACCAAATCAACCCCTTTTGGTCGCTTTTTTAAAAGATCTAAAACCTCACTTTTTTCCAAAAGTTTTTCTGACATTGCAATAAAAATCTCGTCAAAAACTAAAAGCTCATACTCTCCCGATAAAAGTAGCTTTTCCGCCTCCTTCAAACCCCTTTTAGCCGCCTCTTGGTGCACTTCTAAGCTTTTTCTATCTCCTCCCATTCCCACAAACCCTTCCCCCGTCACCAAACACTCTATTCCCAAATACCTTAAGGCTTTAGTCTCTCCCGTTCCTGTTTCTGTCTTTACAAACTGCACCAAAGCTACCCGCCTCCCTCTTCCCCATGCTCTAAGCAAAATCCCCAATGCCGCGCTTGTTTTTCCCTGTCCTTCCCCGCTAAAGACAATCAACATTTAGAATACCCACAAGTCAGACATTTAGCACAACCTTCAGCTAAAACCAGAGTCGCATTTCCACAGCTGGCACAAATATCCCGTCTCTCCATTTTGGGAATCTCCAAAGACTGTTGTTGGGCCACCATCTGCACTGTTTTTCCTTTTAACTTCTTCTTGCCCAAAACCAAGGCCCCAGACTCCAAATGTTCACGAATTACTTTGGCAATCCCGTCGGCCAAACTACGCACCCGCTCTTTACCAAAGCCTACCGAACCACCCCCTCCAATTCCCTCAAGCTGGGCCACGATCAACTGAGCCACCTCCCTTTGCGAAAAGTGTGGGGAGGTTACCCTTAAACAAAGAGAAATCAGTCTTCCCATCGCCTCAGCATCCGCTGCCACATCCGACCCGGCCCGCCCCACATTCACAAAAACCTCCAAGGGCTCATCCACTTCCCCATTATGATTAACCGTCACAAAAGCCGTCCCCACCGGCGTCCCCGCCCGATAGGTATAACCTGCCACCCTTTGCGGCCTCGCTTTAACCGTCAACAGTAAGGTCTTCTCCGAAACTTTTTCCTTCTCCTCTGTTCCCAGATTTAAAACTTGCTCTCCTTTACACCCATCCCTAAAAACCGTCACCCCTGCACACCCTAATTTGTAAGCCAAAAGATAAGCAGAGGCCACTTCTTTCTCTGTTGCCTTGCTTGTCAAATTTATTGTTTTGGAAACCGCATTATCTACCTGGCGCTGAAAAGCCGCCTGCATTTTAATGTGATCCTTCCAAGAAATCTCGTGCGCCGTCTTAAACACTTCCCGAAACTTGCCTCTTTTAATTTTTACCTTACTTAAGCTCCCCTCGTCCAACACTTTATTTATAACCTCCTTTGACAGTTTTTCTACCCTTGCCGCCTCTTTAAAATATTCATTCACAAAACTCATCTCCCTTTCTTTAGTTTTATGTCGAAAAGCCAAAGCGAAAATTGGCTCAATTCCCGAAGAACAGTTAGCAATAATAGAAATTGATCCCGTTGGTGCAATCGTCGTCACCGTCGCATTCCTTCTCTTCTCACCTTTGCTGTAAATTGACTTGGAAAAATTAGGAAACTCCCCCTTTTCTTTAGCCAACCTTTCGCTTTCCTTCCAGGCTTTCTTCCCTATAAATCCCATTATTTTCCCGCCCAAAGCACAAGCTTCTCGACTATCGTAGGCCAATTCCAACTGAAAAAGCAGATCTGCCCATCCCATCACTCCCAGACCAATTCGTCGGTTAGCAAACACTGCCTCTTTAATCTCCGGCAAAGGGAAAGGGTTAATATCAATCACATTATCCAAAAAACGCACCGCCAACACCACTACTTTCTCCAGCCGCTCCCAATCAACCTGTTTTTTCTTTCCTCTTTTCACAAAACGAGCCAAATTAATGCTCCCTAAATTACAAGCCTCATTTGGATAAAGCGGCTGTTCGCCACAAGGATTAGTCGCCTCTATTGGACCCAAAAAAGGCACCGGGTTAGCCGGACCCTCATTTATCCAATCCAACCAAATCAACCCTGGATCACCACTCTTCCAGGCTGATTTCACTATTTTTTCAAAAATTTGCTTGGCCTCTACCTGCCTTATCTTCTCCCCTAGTTTGTATTTTCCTCCCCCTGGTTTAGGCCAATTTTCTCCTGCCCGCAGATAATACTTTCCCTCTTTCTTCAGGGCTTTCATAAACTCATTAGTCAACCCCACTGAAATATTAAAATTAGTAATCCCTCCACTTTCCTTGCAACTAATAAACTCTTCAATATCCGGATGATCAACCCTTAAAACTCCCATATTTGCCCCCCGTCTTTTTCCTCCCTGTTTAATCTGCTCTGTCGCCGCATCAAACACTTTCATAAAAGAAACCGGCCCAGACGCTACTCCACCGCTCTTTTTCACCAAACTTCCTCCAGGCCGAAGCCTAGAAAAAGAAAAACCTGTCCCTCCGCCTGACTGGTGCACTATCGCTGCCCTTTTCACCGCCTCTAAAATTCCAGAAATTGAATCCTCTACCGGTAAAACATAACAAGCCGCATACTGCAAACTTCCTCCCTTACCGGCATTCATCAATGTTGGTGAATTTGGCAAAAAATCAAAATCCAACATCACCTCGTAAAACGCCCGAGTTAAATCTTCTTGCTTTTTCTTATCCCCACTATAAATTGCCTCTACTCCCGCTATCTCCCTTGCCACCCGATAAAACATCCCCTCGGGTGTCTCCACTACTCTCCCCCTGGTATCCTTCCACAAATAACGCTCTTTCAAAACTTGCAAAGCCTGCCGACCAAACTTTCCTTTCCGAAAACCTGCCGGGGCTGTCTTCATCTCTCCAGCTCCTTTGCTTCTTTTAACACCCTCTCAAAGTCTCCCAAGGTCTCCACATCCAAATAGACACTGGCAAAACGCAGATATGCCACCAAGTCAAGCTTTTTAAGACGCGTCATCACCATTTTCCCAATATCAGTGCTCGGCACCTCTGTTGTTTTTCGATTTAAAAGCTTTACCTCCACCTCGTCGACCAGATGTTCTATCTCCTCGTCACCTATCGGTCTCTTCCAACAAGCCTTGCGTATTCCCCTTTCTAATTTATCTCTCTCAAAGTCTTCTATTAACCCATCTTTTTTTACCACCTTAAGATCAATATTCCCCACCCTCTCATAAGTCGTAAAACGCTTTTT
>Ga0210057_1006119_pt1 | contig 15111 bp, 15 predicted proteins | sample CryGeyCG2114_010_2_FD_183968 | JGI IMG/M metagenome (GOLD analysis project Ga0210057, IMG submission 183968) | Groundwater microbial communities from aquifer - Crystal Geyser CG10_big_fil_rev_8/21/14_0.10 (SPAdes) (version 2) | ecosystem: Environmental > Aquatic > Deep subsurface > Groundwater ... | reverse complement strand
ATTCGTCCAACCCGCCGTAACGCCTCGCCTTCAACAGCCCGGCGAAGGAATCCAGCCGTTCGCCCACGCGGCGGACGCCCGAACGGAACGCGCGCCGCTCAAGCGCGGTCAGCCCGGCCACGCGCTTCTCAAGCGAGCCGAGCTGGCGCGAGTACGCCTTGAGCTTGCGCGGGGCAAGGCGCGCGATGCCCTTGCCGAGCGAATTGAAATCCATGGGCGGATATAGGCAACGCCGCGGCGAATTTAAGGGATACGCTTTTAAGTCAAACGCAACGTCATTTGTAGCACCGAAAAAAGGAGTGATTTGCAGGGAATGGTTCCGTTAAAAGTATTCATGACCAAGGGCGTGGGAAGGCACAAGGACAAGCTGCACTCGTTCGAGCTCGCGTTGCGCGACGCGGGAATAGAAAAGTGCAATCTCGTCCTGGTTTCGAGCATTTTACCGCCGGGCTGCGAAATACTTTCGAAGGCGAAGGGCATCGAGCTGCTGAAGCCCGGGCAGATAACTTTTTGCGTGATGAGCAGGAACGAGTCCAACGAGCCGAACCGCCTGATAAGCGCGAGCGTGGGCCTCGCCGTTCCCACCGACAAGTCCGCCTACGGCTACCTGAGCGAGCACCACGCGTTCGGCCAGTCCGACGAGGACGCGGGCGAGTACGCGGAAGACATGGCGGCATCCATGCTCGCGGGCACGCTGGGCATAGACTTCGACATCAACCAGTCGTGGGACGAACGCGAACAACAATTCAAAATCAGCGGTAAAATCGTCAAGACGACGAACGCCACCCAAAGCGCGGTTTGCGACAAAACCGGCTTGTGGACGAGCGTGATTGCGGCCGCCGTGTTCTGCAAGATGGATGAAGACGAACGGATTGCGAACAACGGATAGTGGGAAGCCGCGCACCAGAACTGCGCCGCCAAGCGCGGATCCGCGCCGTAAAGGGTTCGCAGCGTTTCCATGTAGCCGCAGCCGCCGGCTATGCGCTTTCGGACTATTTTCTTCAAGCCCACGAGTTTGCCTATTCAACGGCTGTAACGACGACCGTACGAACCGCCGCGGCTCGGCGGGCGGCTTGCGTGCGATGCGCCGCCGCGGCCGTGCCCCGCTCCGCCCTGAGAACGGCCGTAACCGCCTTGCGAACGCCCGCCGTACTGGCGGCTGCCGCCCCTGAATCCGCGGTTGCCCCCCGAACGCTTGTGCGGCGGGTTCACGTTGCGCGGCGTGCGCCCGGCCTCCAGCTCCCTCTTGGCGGCGTGCGCGATTTCCGAATGCAACGCGTGCTCCTCCACCACGGATATGGGCTGGCGCGTAAGGCGCTCGATGTCGTGCAGGTAAATCGTCTCGTCCAAATCGCAGAACGACACGGCCGAGCCGCTCGCGCCCGCGCGCGCCGTGCGGCCGATTCGGTGAATGTAGGTTTCCGGCTCGTGGGGAAGCTCGTAATTAATCACGTGCGTTATGCCGTCCACGTCGATGCCGCGCGCCGCCAAATCGGTTGCGATTATGACGCGCGTCTTGCCCGAACGGAAGTTGGCCATCGAGACCGTGCGCGCGCCCTGCGACTTGTTGCCGTGAATCGCGTCCGCGGGAATGTGGTCGCGCGAAAGCTGGCGCGCGATGCGGTCCGCGCCGTGCTTGGTGCGCGCGAACACGAGCGCCTTGCCGACCTGTTCGCTCTTGAGGATTTGCTTGAGCAGCTCGAACTTGTCGTTGCGGTCCACGAAGTAGACTTTCTGGTCCACCAGCTCGACGGTAGTCGCGCTGGGCGCGACCGAAACGTCGACCGGGTCCGTGAGTATCCTGCGCGAAAGCCGCACCACTTCCGACGGCATCGTCGCCGAAAAGAACAGGGTCTGCCTCTTCTCGGGCAGCGCGGAGATTATGCGCTCGACGTCGCGGATGAAACCCATGTCGAGCATGCGGTCCGCCTCGTCGAGCACGAATATTTCCAGCCAGCCCAGCTTGACGAAGCCCTGCTCCATCAAGTCCAAAAGCCTGCCGGGCGTGGCGATGAGCACGTCAACGCCCTTGGCGAGCGAGTTCACCTGCGGGTTCTGCCCGACCCCGCCGAACACCACGGTCTGCTTGAGGCGCGCGTGCCTGCCGTACGCGCGGAAGCTGTCGCCGATTTGGGCGGCCAGCTCGCGCGTGGGCGTCAATATGAGGCAACGCGCTTCCCAGCGGACGGGTGAGCGCTTGTTCTTGGACAGCATCTGGATTATGGGCAGCGCGAACGCCGCCGTCTTGCCCGTGCCCGTCTGGGCCACGCCCACGAGGTCCCTTCCCGCGAGGACCATAGGTATCGCCTTTTCCTGTATTGGCGTGGGCTTCGCGTATCCTTCGTCGCGCAGCGCGCGCAGCAGCGGCTCGTCCAAGCCGAGCTCTTCAAAAGTCATTTCCATTGTCTTTCCTCTTTCTCCGGCAAAATTTTTAGGAGGCCGCGCCTTGCGCAACCCTGAAAAAAAGTTTCGTTATGTTGCCGAAAATTTCTTTCACGCAAAAATTTTGTCAGTGGGCCTGGGGAGATTTGAACTCCCGACCTTTCGATTATCAGTCGAACGCTCCAACCAAGCTAAGCTACAAGCCCGTAACGAATAAAATGCGCGCGAGAGTTTTTTATACCCTGCGCCCGCGCCCCGAAAATCAGCCGAGCTCGATTTCCACGTTCACGCTGGCGGGTATCTTGATGCGCATGACTTCGCGTAACACGCGGTCGTCCGCCTGAATCTCGATGAGGCGCTTGTGCACGCGGAGCTCCCACTTTTCGTAAGTGTCCGAGCCGTCCCCGCACGGCGTCTTGCGCGTGGAAATCTTGAGCTTCTTCGTGGGCAGGGGTATGGGTCCCTTTACCTCGACGCCGGCCTTGGATGCGATGTCCTTGACTTGCGTGCACACCGCGTCCAGCGTCTTGCAGTCCTGGCTTTCCAGTTTGATTCTCGCTTTTTGCATGTTGTGGGACCAAACTCCTTTTGTTTTACCTGATTTTTTAAAAAGATAAAAATAAATGGGGGGAAAAAGGGCTTAAACCCTTGTTTTTCTAACGGCGCTTAAGCCTTCTTGGCAACCGCGTCCTTCTTGGGAACCACTTCGAGGACGACGCCCGCGGCCACGGTCTGGCCCATGTCGCGCATTGCGAAGCGGCCGAGCGCGGGGTACTCCGAGTACTTCTCGACCACGACGGGCTTCGTGGGCTTGATGCGCACGATTGCGACGTCGCCGGTCTTGATGAAGTCCGGGTTCTTCTGCGCCGTCTGGCCCGTCTTGGGGTCCTTCTTCTCGAGTATCTCCACTATCGCGCACGCCAGCTGGGCGGTGTGCAGGTGGAAGACGGGCGTGTAGTTCTTGCCGATTGCCGTCGGGTGGTTCAGCACGACGATTTGCGCCGTGAACTCCTCCGCTACCATGGGCGGGTTCTTGGGGTCTCCAACGACGGAGCCGCGCCTGAGGGCCTTCTTGTCAACGCCCTTGAGCGCGAAGCCCACGTTGTCGCCAGGTATCGCCTGCGTCAAGGACTGGTGGTGCATTTCGATGCTCTTGACTTCCGCGGTGATGCCTTCGGGCATGATTATGATTGTCTGGTTGGGCTTCATTACGCCGGATTCCACGCGGCCCACGGGCACGGTGCCCTGGCCGGTGATGGTGAAAACCTCCTGGATGGGCAGGCGCAGCGGCTTGTCCATGGGCCTGTTTGGCGCGATGAGCATGTCGAACGCCTCGACGAGCGTCGGGCCCGTGTACCAAGGCGTCTTGTCGCTCTTCTTCGCCACGTTGTCGCCCATGTAGGCGCTGGTGGGGATGAAGGGAATCTTGTCAACCTGGTAGCCCATGGGCTTGATTTTGGCGCTGAGGGACTCCTTCGTCGACTTGTAATTCGATTCCGCGTAGTTCACCGCGTCCATCTTGTTGATGGCGACGATGAACTGGCTGACGCCCAGCACCTTCAACAGGAAAGCGTGCTCGATGGTCTGCGCCTGAACGCCCTCCTTGGCGCTGCAGACGAGAACGGCTGCGTCCGCCTGCGACGCGCCCGTAATCATGTTCTTGACGAAGTCCTTGTGCCCGGGCGCGTCAATGATGGTGAAGTAGTACTTTGCCGTGTGGAAGTCCTTGTGCGCGATGTCGATGGTAACTCCGCGTTCGCGCTCTTCCTTGAGCTGGTCCATTGCGAAAGCGAACTCGAAAGTCGCCTTGCCTACTTTTGCAGCTTCCTCCTTGAGCTTGCGCAAGTCGTTCTCGCTCAACGCGCCCGTGTCGTACAGCACGCGGCCCACGAGCGTGGACTTTCCGTGGTCGACGTGGCCCACGAAAATCAAATTCAAGTGCGGTTTTTCAGCCATTTCCCCATACCTCCTTTAATGCCAACGCGCCACGTGCCCCATTGCTGGGCGCGCCTATCACAAATAGCCATGATGAGCCTCTCTGCTATTTCGCTGTCATAATTAAGTCGCGAACTGTTTTTAAACGCTTCGAGGAAGGGCGCGGGAGAAGCTGAACGAGCGCGAAAAACCGTGGGAAGCGCAAGGAAAGCGTAAAATAGCCCCGCGCCGACAACATTAAAGATGATTGAGGAAATCGCGGCGATAGTCGCCATCGCGTTCGTGCTCAGCGTGTTCGACGACTTGGCCGCGTCCATAACTTCCTACTTTTCCGAACTAGACGGCGCGGTCGGCGCGGTCCTGGTGCTCGGCGCCGCCTGGCTGCTCATGGGGTGCGTCACGCAAACGCCCGCCGAATTGTGCGCGGGAGTAAACTGCGTCAATTACACCATAAGCGCGAGCATTCCGCCAATTCCCTCCATTCCAGGCGTAATACCCGAACCAACTCCCTCGCCAATGCCTTCGCCTTTCACGCAACCGTCGCCCCTGCTTGAATTCTACGGCTCCGCCGACTCAGTCAAGCTCGGCAGCAGCCTTGCCGCGGACGGGCGCTTCGATTTCGGGTCGAACTCGGAGAACCTGAGCCGCGCGGAAATAACGCTGCTAGAGGATGGCGCGCAGCTGGCTGGCTACAACGTTTCCAACGGCGCGAACGGCTTGGATTTCGCCATGCCCACTGCCGCAATTGTCGGCCGCGCGGTAGGGAACCACGTTGCCGAGCTGTCGGCGCGGATTTTTTACGCGAACGGCTCGGATTACGGCAGCCTTTCGCAGGCATTCCGCTTCACGGTCCACCCGCTGGAATACTACCAGAACGAGCAGGAGGCGTACGCGGTGAACGCGTCGAGCAAGGCCGCGCAGTCGTTCACGCTCGAAAACGCCGTGGAAGTGACGCGCATTGGGGTTTACGGAGTCAAGGGCACGGGCGACGCGCTGCAGATAGAGTTGTGCCCGGACTTGACGGGCGCGCCCGGCGTGCCGATAGTTTGGAACAATCAGGACGACTCAGGCGCGCCGGCGCAGCCCGCCTGGTATTCCATCGGCTTCAACGCCACGCTCGCTCCCGGAAAATACTGGATTGTCGTTACAACGCAGGGCAGCTTCGACTGGTTCGCGGACTTGTACGGCGAAAACGCCGGCAGCGACTCGATTTACCGTTACAACGGCGACTGGCTCAGTCAAACGCGCGACAAGTTCTTCAAGGTCGCGTGATGCAATGGGCGAGGGTTACATCAAAATCGTCAGCAAAAGGGGACTCGGCAACATCCACAGGGTAATCCAGAACCAGCTCGCGGACTACGCGACCGAACGGCCTTATCTCGCCGAAGGCCAAGGCGAGGCCAGATACGTCGAACTCTTCAAGTACGTCATAGCCGGCCAAGGGCTGCTGCGCCAGCCCGAGGAGAATGTGCTCGCGGAACTGCTCAGGCACGCGGGCAAAAACGGCATTGAGCTCGCCTATCTGGCGGACAAGGCCAAACTTGAGCAAACCTTGTTGGACCTCAAATACGAAATCAGGGCGTAGCCAGCGCAATCTCCATGCGCTCCTTGCCCGAACCGATGTTCTTGCGCTTCAACGCCAAAACTCCGATTTCCTTCGTATCGCGAACGTGCGTGCCCCCGCACGGCATCGTCCACTCGCCGCACTCCCACAGGCGGCGGCCCGGTTTTTCAGCGTCTTCGTAAGTCCTGATTTCATGCGCTTCCGCAATGAACGCGTTCAGCTCGGGCTCAAGCGCGGCTAGAACGGGAGAAATGGATTCGGGATGCTCGAAGTCAACGCGCGCCTTTTCCTCGGTGATGTTGGACCCGATTAGCTTCTTGTCGCCGATTTTTTGGAACAAAAGCATGGCGGCAATGTGCGCCGCCGAGTGCAGGCGCATGATTTTGAAACGCTTCGGCCAGTCAATCGTGACGGTTACGGCATCGCCTTCCTTGAGCGCAGGCTCAGCGGGAAAAACATGCACAATTTCATTTGCTTCTTTCTCCTCAATCAGTTCCGCGAGTTGCACGCCGTTTATGAACGCCGTGTCGCTTTGCTGTCCGCCGCTGAACGCGAACGCAACGGTTTGGTCGAGGTAAGCCTTGTTGCCGTCAACGCGCGTTACCGTCGCGGCGCACTCGGCTAAATACGCGTCCTTCCAGAACAGTTTTTCAGTTGCCATTTTGCCGAAAAAACGTTCGCGGGCAAGTTATAAATACCGCGGCTGCGAGATTAATGGCAGTGAAAGGACGATGATGGGCGGTTTGCTTCATTGACGGTTTATTGACGCGCGCCTACTCTGAGTTCCGTTCGTTTTCACGTTTTTCCAACGCCCCCAGCTTGGGGCATAATTAGTCAGAATGGCGCGGATGGTGTAGCCTGGTCAGCATCAGGGATTGTGGATCCCTTGACCCGAGTTCAAATCTCGGTCCGCGCCCTTTCCTTTTAATTAGTAGTGCGCAGTGAAGGTTTTGCGTTATGAAAATGGATTTGTCGCCCGTGCGCGGCTGCAGGGATTTCCTGCCTGAGGAAAAAATCAGGCGCGACTGGATAGTTGCCGCGCTCAAGCGCGCGTTCGAGGCTTACGGGTTCAACCCGCTCGAAACGCCCGCGCTCGAGAACATGGAAATCCTGGGAAGCAAGTACGCCGGCGGCGCCGAAATACTCAAGGAGACTTACAAGCTCACGGACCAGGGAAAGCGCGAGCTGGGCTTGCGTTACGACTTGACGGTGCCGTTGTGCCGCGTCGTTGCTTCAAACAGCCGCATGGCGATGCCGTTCAAGCGCTACCAAATCGCGGCAGTGTGGCGCGACGGCCCCGTCAAGCTGGGGCGTTACCGCGAGTTCGTGCAGTGCGACGTTGACACGATAGGCGTTGCGGGCATGCAGGCGGACGCCGAAATGGCTGCGGTTGCGTTCGACGCGTTCAACGCGCTGGGCTTGAAGGCGGAAATGCGGGTGAACAACCGCAAGCTGCTGAATGCCCTGCTGGAAAGGCAAGGCGTGCCAAAGAGCAAGGAAGCCGAAATCATCCTCGCAATCGACAAAATCGAAAAGGTCGGCGAACAGGCGGTGCTTGAAGAGCTGCAGGAGCGCGGCTTGGACGCGAAAACCGCGGTTGCAGTGCTGAAAGAGTTCAAGGAGCTGGACGCGCTCGACAACGAAAAACTGCTGAAGCGCGTTGACGGGTTGGAAGGCGCAACCGAATTGAAAGAGTTTCTTGTTTTCGCAAAGGCGATGGGCGTGCCCGCGCAATTCGTCAAATTGCAGGCGAGCCTGGCGCGCGGGCTCTCGTATTACACTGGCACGGTTTTCGAGGTGTTCGCGAAAGACGGGCAAATCAAATCCAGCCTCGCGGCGGGCGGACGGTATGATGAATTGGTGGGCTCGTTCGCCGGGCGCGGAAAAATCCCGGCCGTTGGAATCTCGTTCGGCTTGGACGTGATTGGCGAGGCGTTGAAGGCGGTTGCGAACGAAGCGAAAAAAAGCGTTGCAACGGTTTTGGTGGCGCCGATAAGCGACTCCAACCTTGCCAAAGCACTGGCGGTTGCAGCCGCGTTCCGCGACGCGGGAGTGAACGCTTTGGTGGACTTCAACGGCAGGAGCCCGTCCAAGAACATCGAATGGGCGAACAAGCAGGGCATTCCCTTCGTCGCGTTCGTGGGCGACGAGGAAGCCAAGCTGGGGAAAGTAAATCTCAAGGACTTGGCGACGGGCAGGGAAGAACTATTGGATGCAAAGGAAGCGGCGAAGAAAATGCGCGCGGTAGCGGGCAAAGCGGACGATTGTCGTAAGTAAAAACGTTTTTTAACGGTGCGACCCAAGGGTTTAACGCGATGGCTTACTCGAATTGCGGAATGATTATCATCCCGCGTTTTTGTTAGCCGCGCAAAAAACTCCTTTTCAAATTCCGGTGGTTTTCGCGTGGAACAGTACGACTCCAAGAAGATAGAAGGCGAGGCTCACTCGCTCTGGAAGGAAAAGCAGATTCCCCAGAGCCTGCACAAGCACCGCGAGGGCGCCAAAAAATTCTTTTTGCTGGACGGGCCGCCCTACATCAACGGCCTGCCGCACGTCGGCCACGTCAAGACCACGGCGTGCAAGGACGTCTGGACGCGCTACAAGTACATGCAAGGCTTCGATTGCTTCATGCAGCCCGGCTTCGACTGCCACGGCCTGCCCGTCGAGGTGGTGGTGCAAAAGGAGCTGGGCGTGCACACGAAGAAGGACATCGAGCGCATCGGAATCGACAAGTTCGACGCGGCGTGCCTCCAGAAAATCCTCAACAACGAAAAGATATGGATGGACTACTACGACAAGCTGGGCGCGTGGCGCGCGTACTTCGAGCCGTACTTCACTTACAAGAATTATTACATCGAGAGCGCGTGGTGGACCATAAAGCGCCTGCACGAGCACGGCATGCTGCGGCAGGGCGAGACGCCCACGCACTGGTGCCCGGAATGCGAAACCGTGCTGAGCGGCTACGAGGTCAGCGACTCGTACAAAGACGTGGCGGACCCGTCGGTTTACCTCAAGTTCAAGCTCAAGGGAACGGAAAACGAGTACCTGCTGGTTTGGACGACCACGCCGTGGACGCTCCCCGCCAACGTGGCGCTGTTCGTGCACCCCAAGGAGAAGTACGTCAAGGCGAAAGTCGGCAACGACGTTTTCATTCTCGCAAAGAAGCTCGTCGAGCGCGTGCTAAAGGAAAAAGTCGGCGTCGAATACGAAATCGTCGGCGAGCTCGACGGCTCTGCACTCGAAGGAAAGGAATACGAGCCCTTGGTCGACGTTGACCAGCAGAAGGCGCTGGGAGCCAAGGCGCACCGCGTTTACGCGAGCGTGCCCATCATGGCGCACAAGAAGTACAAGAAGCACAAGCAGACGAACGAGGGCGCGGAAGAATTCGAGGAGTTCGTGACCATGGAGGACGGCACGGGAATCGTGCACTGCGCGCCCGGCCACGGCTCGACGGACTATTACGTCGGCGTGCACTACGGGTTGCCCGCGGTCTCCCCGGTTGACGAACAGGGCCGCTTCACCGCAAAGGCTAACGGCTTCGCGGGAAAATTCGTGAAGGACGCGGACAAGGACATAGTCGAATGGCTCGACCGGCACGGCAAGCTCTTGTTCACTGAAAAGATAACGCACTCCTACCCGCTGTGCTGGCGGTGCAAGACGCCCCTGATTTTCCGCATGAGCAAGCAGTGGTACCTGACGGTGGACTACGTCAAGGACAAGATGCTCAAGGCGAACGAGGAGACCAGGTGGATGCCCGCGTTCGGCAAGGACGCGTTCAGGAACTGGCTGGAGAACAGCACGGACTGGTGCATCTCGCGCCAGCGCTATTGGGCGATCCCGATGCCCATCTGGCAGTGCGCCGCCTGCGGCCGCTACGAGGTAATCGGGAGCGTTGACGAGCTCGAAGGCAAGGCGCTCCGCGAAATCGGAACCCTTGACGACCTGCACAGGCACTCGATTGACAAAATCCAGCTGCGCTGCCCGCACTGCAAGGGCAAAATGAGCCGCGTGCCCGACGTGTTCGACGTGTGGTTCGACTCGGGAATCGCGCCTTGGGCGTCGCTGGGCTACCCGCACCAGAACAAGGAACTGTTTGAGTCAATGTTCCCGATGGACTTGATCAACGAGTCGCAGGACCAAATCCGCGGCTGGTTTTACACGCTTTTGTTCGCGGCCATGGCAACGCACGAAAAGCCCGCGTTCAAGAGCGTGGCGATGATGGGCTGGGTCGTCGACGAGAAAGGCGAAAAAATGAGCAAAAGCCAGGGCAACGTGATTTGGGCAAACGACGGCATCGAAGCCATCGGCGCCGACGCGATACGCCTTTACTACTGCTGGGAAATCGCGCCGTGGGACGTCCAAAAATTCTCGCCCAACACCGCCAAGGAAGTCGGCCGCGCGCTCAACGTGTATTGGAACACCTTCCAATTCTACGAGACTTACAAGCCGCACGGCTTCAAGCCGAACCCCGCGTTCAAGCCGGGCCGCGTCGAGGACAAGTGGATAATCTCGCGCGCAAACACGGTGGCCGGCCAAGTTGCAGGCCACCTGGAAAACTTCGAGTTCCACCTGGCGGGGCGCAAGCTCATGGAATTCATTTTGGACGACTACTCGCGCTGGTTCGTCAAGCTCGCGCGCGACCGCATGGCTGCGGGCGACGCCGAGGCGACGGAAACCATGCGCTACTGCCTTGACCGCGCCACCCGGCTGCTCGCACCGATTTGCCCGTTCGTCACGGAGAAGGTATACGCGGGAATCGGCGGCGCGATGGAAAGCGTGCACTTCGAGAATTATCCGTCAGCAGACGAGGCGCTGCGCGACGAGAAGCTCGAGGAGCTGATGGCGTTCTGCCAGCGCGCCACCGAGGCTGCGCTCGCGCTCCGCAAGGACCGCAACCGCAAGCTCCGCTGGCCGGTTAAAAAGATAACGGTTTCCGGAGAGAAGGCGCAGGAGGCGGTCAAGTCGCTGGGCAAAGTGCTCGCGGCGGCGAACAACGCGCTCGTTGTTGAAGCGTCGGCGAAGCCGCTTGCAGGCGGCAAGGAGTTCGACGGCGGGTCCGTAGACGTCGATGTCACGCTGGACGCTGAAGTCAAGCGTTTGGCGCTCGTGCGCGAAGTCGCCAGGGCGGTGCAGGCGTCGCGCAAGGAGAACGGCTTCAGCGTTTCCGACCGCATAGCCGTCGAGTACGACGGCGCGGAACTGGAAGGGCTGGCCGGCGAAGTCGGCGCGACGGAAGCCAAGCGCGTGAAAACGCCGAAGGGCGAACACCGCGTGGAAGTCAAAATCGAGGAATTGGGCGCAGCCGTCACCGTGGCTTATTCCAAGGCAAACGCATTAAAGCGCTCGGCGAATGACAAGGGTTGATTTGCTATGGCGCTCTTTGAATTGTTGGTCGTCGAGGGATTCCGCATCCTGCTTGCGGTCCTGCTCGCGGTAATCGCGCAGTACTTCGCGTTGAAAGTCTTCGACCGCCTGACGCCCGGCATGAGCAACCTGAAGGAAGTCCGCCAAGGCAACGCGGCGGTCGGCATACTCGTAGGCGCCGTGATTTTGAGCGTCGCGATAATAGTGGCCGAGCAGCTGGAAACCGTGATAATCCCCCTCCAGCCCGGCGAGTGGCTCGAGTTCGCGACGGACTACGCCAGCCTGCTGCTTGCCGTGGGCTTCACCATAGTGGTGCAGGCGATGGCGTACTGGCTCATGGCGCGCATACTGCGCCGCGGATTCAACACGACGGCGGAAATAAAGAGGGGCAACGTGGCGGTCGCGCTGCTGTACGGCGCGCTGTTGTACTCGGTCACGATAATCATCCAGGCGGGCCTGCCGAAGGCGTGAGCGAAAAATGGACAACAAGAAAACCGAAAACTTTTCCGAATGGTATCTGGAGCTCGTGCAGAAAGCCGAGCTGATGGATTACGCGCCGGTGCAGGGCACCATGGCGATACGCCCGCGCGCGTACTTCGTGTGGGAGCAAATCCAGCGTTTTTTGGACTGCCGCTTCAAGGAGGCGGGGGTGCAGAACGCTTACTTCCCTATGTTCGTGCCCGAGTCGCTCCTCAAGAAGGAGGCGGAGCACTTCGCGGGCTTCGTGCCCGAAGTCGCGTGGGTGACGCACGGCGGCAACGAACAGCTGGGCGAACGCCTCGCCTTGCGCCCCACGAGCGAAACCATAATGTACACGATGTACTCGAAGTGGGTCTCGTCGCACCGCGACCTGCCGCTCAAGCTCAACCAGTGGTGCAACATAATCCGCTGGGACACGAAAACTTTGAAGCCTTTTCTCCGCACGCGCGAGTTCCTGTGGCAGGAGGGGCACACCGCGCACGCCACCAAGCAGGAGGCGGACGGGCAGGTAAAACAGGCGCTGGACTGGTACAGGCAAGTCTGCGAAGAGCTTCTGGCGATTCCAGTGCTGCAGGGCAAAAAGACGGACGCGGAAAAATTCCCGGGCGCGGATTACACAACAACCATTGAAGCCATCATGCCGGACGGCAAGGCGCTGCAATGCGGGACCAGCCACCAGCTGGGCCAAAATTTCGCGAAAATCTTCAACATCAGGTACAAGACGGAATCCGGCGGCGAGGAGTACGCCTGGCAGACTTCGTGGGGCGTCTCCACGCGGCTGATAGGCGCGGTGGCCATGCTTCACGGCGACGACCGCGGGCTCGTGCTGCCCCCGAAAATCGCGCCGCTGCAAGTCGTGATAATACCCATTTACAAGACCGAAGAGGACAAGGCGCTCACAACGCTCGCGAGCCAGAGGCACGCGGTCGCGCTGCAAGCCGCGGGATTGAGCGTACTCGTGGACGACAGCGACAGGACGCCGGGCTGGAAGTTCAACGAGTGGGAACTGAAGGGCGTGCCCGTGCGCATCGAAATCGGCGTCAAGGATTTGGCAAAAACGGGCGCGACCATAGCGCGCCGCGACACCGGGTTCAAGGAATTCTACATTGACGACGCGGTGCTGGAAAAAGTCAAGTCGCTCATGGACGAAATCCAGGAAAACCTGCTGCAAAAGGCGCGCCTGTTCGCGCAGGAGCACACGCACGCGGTCGAGAATCTGGAAGAGCTGCGCGAGGCGCTGGAAATAAGGAAGGGCTTCGCGAAAGCCGCGTGGTGCGGCGACCCGCGCTGCGAGGAGGCAGTGAAGGAAGAAACGGGCGCGACGATAAGGCTGGTGCCGTTCGACTCGAAGGAAGGCGGCAAGTGCGTTTACTGCGGCAAGCGCGGAAAGGAAACCATCTACTTGGCGAAGAGCTACTGAATTATTGCGGCGGGTGCTCGAGCTTCGCGCCGCCGCTGCGGCGCTTTTCCTCGAACTCGCGTTTCATGTCGCCCACGTAGCCCTGCGGGCCGAACTCGTTGGAAAAGTGCTCCAACAGCTTCCTGCCAGTCGGCGAACGGCATTTTATCGTGACGACGGTGTGGTTCACGCCGCCGTAATTTAGGCCTTTGGTCAGCTCGGTTTCGAAGTGGTTGCCGAACTCGTCGTTAACGAAGCCGTGGCGTTGCACCAATTCCGTCAGCGCGTCTTGCAGCCGCCCGTGGCTGACGGGTCCGAACCTCTTGAAAATCAGAAGCACGTCGTGGCCGTTGAAAGAGCCGGAAACGGGCTCCAAACCGTGGCGCTTGACCAGCAGTTCGGCCAGCTCTTGCGGCACTCACTCGCCTTTTTGCTTGGCTGACTTGACGAGGCGCGCGACCGCGCCCGCGAGCTTGTTGCGCTCGACCTTGGAGTAGGTGACGGCTTCCAGCTCGTTGAGCTTCTTCTTGCTGTCCTCGAAATTGTCGCCGAACTTGCCCGGGAACTCGGCGTAGAGCTTCTTCGCAGCCGTGTGCAAGTGCTTTCCCTTTTGCCTGCCCATTGAAAAAATCACCTTAACTCCAAACGGTAGTGACCGTGAACTCGATAATAGGGCAAAGAAAGGATTTAAAGCCTTCGAAAAACGAAATAAGCAGCGATGGCTGAACCGGCAACTGCATTCGAACAGCTCAGGCGGAACTCCCTCAACTTCAAGCACGAGGTGATAGGCAACCGCCTGCGCGTATTCGTGGAGCCCGGCATGCTGGACCAGCTCGACGGCGAGCTCTCCAATCTCACAACGCACGGCTTCGAGGGCAATATTACCCCCGAGGGTCACCGCATTTACACGCGGGAACAAAAACACGGGGGGATCGTGGGCTGGTTCAGGAACTTTTTTTCGCCCAACACGATGGAAGTCAAGCTAATCAAGGGCGCCAACCCGCACATCTCGTTCGCGTTCCCGAACAAGCACGCGGTAACTGAAGGCGAAATCAAGGACTTCAAGCGGATGATAACCGCGTTCGCAATCAAGGCCGAGCGCTCTGAAAACTTGGCCGCGCGCGCCGCGTCGAACGAAAGAGAAAGAATAAGACACCAGCTGGGAACCAAATAAGGGCTGCATCCGGCGGGCTGATTCAAAAAAAACTGATAGCCCCGGGCAGACTCGAACTGCCGTCTCAGGCTTCAAAGGCCCGCATCCTTGACCGCTAGACGACGGGGCTACCGCGGAATAAAAAGGCTGGAAACGGTTAAATTGGTTTGCTTCGTTTAAGGCTTAAAGGGTGGTTATAATGGCTAAAAGAAAAGCTGGTTTTCCTTTCGACGACGACTTGTTCGGGAACTCGTTCTTCAACGAGTTCTTCGCCAACGACGCCGCGTTCCAAGACTTGTTCAGGCAATTGGGCAACACGCGCGCCGGGCCGGGCAACCCGATGGTTTACGGCTTCAGCGTCACCACGGGACCCGACGGCAAGCCGCGCGTGCAGGAGTTCGGCAACGTCAAAAAAGAGGGCGGCGTGCAAAACGAGAGGGAGCCGCTGGTCGACTTGATTGACGGCGAAAAGGAAGTCCGCGTGATAATGGAATTGCCGGGCGTTGACCGCCAGCATTTGCACTTGACCGTTGAAAACTCGGAATTGAGCGTGCGCGTGACCGACCCGGACCGCCGCTACGCGAAGACGGTCAGGCTGCCCGAGGAAGTCAAGAGTTCGGAAGTCAAGGCGACGCTCAAGAACGGCATACTGGAAGTCGTGCTGCCCAAGGCGAAGCCCAAGGGCAAGGCAATCAAAATCAATTGAGTTAATATTTTTTTTTCAAGTAGTCCGCGAGCGTGGGCTCTCCCACTGCGGCAGCCGGCAATGCGGCGGCAGGCCGCGTTGAATCCTCGGCAACCTTGGGCGACAGCAGCTTGACGTCGAGCGCGTAC
>Ga0210057_1006118_pt1 | contig 15112 bp, 15 predicted proteins | sample CryGeyCG2114_010_2_FD_183968 | JGI IMG/M metagenome (GOLD analysis project Ga0210057, IMG submission 183968) | Groundwater microbial communities from aquifer - Crystal Geyser CG10_big_fil_rev_8/21/14_0.10 (SPAdes) (version 2) | ecosystem: Environmental > Aquatic > Deep subsurface > Groundwater ... | reverse complement strand
TCTCCTGCTGCTACGTTTCCTGTTGGGGAATTAGTTGACTTGCTTACAGTCAAAGTACCTGCATTAACTGTTGTATTTGTTGTTGAAGAGTTTGATTCAATAATTGTCCAAGAATCAGCTAAGTTGATCTTTGTATATACATTGTATTCTGTGTCAAATACATTTGCATGATACATTTCTTGCAATTGGAAATGGATTGTTCTGTTTGAACCTCCATTTACATCACCAATCAAACTTACATTCTTTGTTTGGCCTTTTTCAATCAAATATGGAGTTGCAAAGTTAAATACTAATTCATCATTTGCATTCATAGTAGCAACTGTCGCAATATCAGTTCCAACTACTTGTAGTTTGAAATTATCTACATCACTAGAGCTTGCGCTACCAGTCATTGAAAACTTCAAATATCTAATTTCCATATCTTGGTCAGCCGCAACTAAGCTAAATCTCCATAGTTCATGTCCCAATGTTCCTGGGTCAACTGATGAAGCTGCTGCTGGAGATACATTAGCAATAGTTATAGAGCCAAGAGTAGCTGTTGTAGCTGTGCTCATTGTGTTTCCGTTCATTGGGAAAGAACCAGAAACTGCTGCTCCGTCTGTAGTAATGCTAGATGCTGAAGCTAAACTAAATACAATTGTATTTCCGCTTCCAACGTCATCAGCTAAATCAGCTCTTAGCATTACATACTTTGTTTGCCCAGCTGGAATAGTAATTAATCCAGCAGGAGCATTAAATGTAGCAACACCGCTTGAGAATGAAGTGCTTGCGCTAAGCAAATTATCAGCTAATTCGTCTCCTTCATATAGATAGAAAGCTGAAATATCAGAATCAGCTGAAATACCTGCTCTCTTAAATGACATGTTTGTTACTTTTACAGCTCCATCACTACCTGCTGTTAAAGCAACTTTAATAAATGGAATAAAAGCTTGTGCTCCGTCATTACCACCAGCTGTTGAATCAGCTATTACAGTAGAAGCTGCTGGAGTGTCGCTAGCTAGACTAACTGTTAATCCACTGCCAACTGGTGTTTCTGTTCCTGGAACAGTTCCTACTGCAGGAGCTGTGCCAACGCCTGTTGGAACCATAATTGCTTCTTCTGTAACAACAATGCTTGAACCGTCTGCATATGTTTCAGATGAAGGAATTGTAATTACAGGTGTTCCTGCATATCCATTTGAAGCTATAACGCTTGCAGATGAAAATGCTCTCTTAGCTCCATCTTGAATCAAATAAACAGTAGAAGATGAAGCATACTTCACTAAAGTTCCATTAGGGTGAAGTGTTGTGCTCTCTAACATTGTTCCTGTTGTTCCATACTTATCCAAGAATGACTGTGGAAGCCAGGTAATATTGTCATAATTATAACCCAAAGTTTCAAAAACTTCAGCTGATACAATTGGTCTCAAAACTTTTCCTGAAACCGCATATACTGCTGGTGTTTCTAATGCTCGGATTAATGAACCGTCACGGAACTCGACATCGTTCCCGACAGTAAAGCCAGACAAGTTTGTTGTCAAAACTGTGCCAAAATTCGCTGGGTAACCCCAGGAATTATACACGTTATAGTGTGGAAATGGGTGAATAGTCACGCCATCAGCATCCACAAGGTAAACTGCTGGATCTCCTGTTTGCTTCACTAGGTCGCCTGCACGTGCATCAACTTGAGGCACGAACGCAAACAAACCAACTGCCCACACGATTGTGGAAACAGTAAGTGTAGCTGAAAGGATTTTTTTTGAGTGTTTTATAATATCACTCATAGTTTGATTTCTCCTTAATTTATCTAAATCTTTCTTATTCATAGAATCATACGGCTTAAATTTACAAATCTTACGACTTATAAACTTCGACCCCGTATTTTCCCGCTTATTAAGCGAAAGCTGATCCTAAGTATTTCGACCGAATAAGTTTGATTTTAGATAATTGCCCCACCCTGCTAAATGCTGGGCGGGCGAGTACTCTTGGCGACCGGCCAAGAATACTTGGTTTATTAATACTTACTTAACTTATAATCACAATGGATTATACGAATATAAACAAATATCTGCGATTGTGTACATTCGCATAATCCTTTAATCCATACTTGCCCTCCGTAGCTTTAGTCGCAGATGCTCCATAGCTTCAGCGACGGAGTGCGAAGGGGGGCTTGATTTATATGACGATAATAGTTATAAGTTTATTACAAATATTATTATATATTACAGTATTTTTTACTATTTTGTCAATGCTTATTATAGCAAATTTACTTATACACAGCAAATCTTAAACTTTTTTGCTAATATTAGCTTAAATCTTCTTATTGATCTGATTGTGTAGATTTTGCTGGATCTTTAATCAATTGATCAGTTGTAGTACTTGTTGTTCCGCTATTATTGCTTTCCTCTATTGACGCAGGAGCATTTTCTGTGTCTTTTTTGTCTTGATCTGCTTGTTGAATCTTTTTATCAATCTCATTTTCAACATTCTTAATATCTTCTCCTGCTTTTTTAACAATAGCTTTTGCTTGTATCATTTTCTCAACTGCTTGGTTTAGTTCTCCAGTTTTATTTTCTTTAATAAGCTTTTTAACTTCATCAATAAGCTTTTTAACTTCATCAATTCTATCTTGCGCTTGCTGTGGTTTTTCTTGAACTTTTTCTATAACTTTCTTAATTTGCTTTTCTTCAGTTTTAACTGAATCTTTAGGCGCGTCTTCTTCTTTAACTTTAATCAATATCTCTGAAGTTGAGCTTGATATGTAATTATCAACTTTTTCTTCTACAATTTCTTGCTTTTCTTGCGAAACAATATCTAAATTTTCTTCAATTTTATCTGAATCTTCATCTTTATTAACAGTCATTTCTTGCTCATCCATGTTCTGTGTTGTTGATTTTTCTGTAATTTTAGTAATTTTATCTCCAACATTAGTTATGTCTTTTTCTACTTTTTCAATCTTACTTTGAAGTTTTTCCACAGCATTTTGCTTTGTATTTTCATTATTTGATTCTGATGCTTTTACTACAAAAACCTCTAATGATTTAGTATTTGCTTTATCTATGGTATCTAAAGCAATTTCAATGCTTTCAAGAAAATCCTCATCTTCTTGATCTGATTCTTCATCTAATGCTAATTGATTAGAAGTAGTTCCTGTTGCGGTTTCTGTTGCTTCTAATACTTCAATATACTGATCTTTTACTTGTATTTCATCAGTAGGAATAATTTCTTCTATAGTCTCAACAGTTTCTTCTATATCTGTTGATTCATTAATTACTGATTCTATACTCTCAACTTCAGCAATTATTGGCTCAGAAACTACTGGTTTCTCAATAATTTTTTCCTTTATTTTAATCAAATCTTGCTCTAATTCAGTAGTTTTTTCATTAACTAATTTTGAAATTTCAAGCACTTTTTCGCTTGATTTTTGCTCTATTTCTATCTTTTCCAAGCGTTTTTGCACAGAACCAATATTCTCGCTAAATTCTTGTATTGCTTTTTTAATATTTCTTTGGACTTCTTTTTTGTTCTGTTTTGTTATTTCTGGCGCTAATCCTTGCAAAACCTCTTTTCCTATTACTTCTTTAACTTCTTCAAGTCTAGTGCCAGCAAACTGAACTTCAAGCTCTGCTTTTTTTGATTCTGAAAATACTAATCCAACACGAACATTTTCAATACCAAGCTTTACTGGATAAATCATATCACCAGGAAGACTTGCTTTAGCTGTTTGAACTGTAAAAATAGAACTATATATTATTGTTGTAAAAACCAAAAAACCAGCCAAAACAGGCTTTAGCATATGTCTAGCAAACATTGCGCTAAAAGCGCTTCCAAAAAAAGAAGATTCTTCTGGTTGTTGCCAAACTTTTGTCTGACGAATTTGCGCTAAAAGAGCTTCTCGTGAAGATTTTTTCCAATCAGATTCAGGACAAAATCCTGAAACTTGATTAGATAATATTTTTTTATAACTTCTAAAATTCATATATTATTTATTCCACGTGTTTAATTGTCATTCTGGAGGCGTACTCGCCAATAGAATCTATCGTGTCATAGCGACTAATTTTATAAAACACACAAATCCTTATATTATTTATTCTTCAAAATTGACTTAATCTGCTTTACTGCTCTGTGAAGAGCTACCCTTATAGTGCCTTTCTTTTTTCCTAATGCTTTTGCTATCTCTGAAATTGATAAATCTTGAGCATATCTCATAAGCATTATTTCTCTTGATTCTTCTGATAAATTATGAAGCAAAGAAAATACCTTTTTAATATCATCTTTTTTAGAAACTTTTTCTTCTAAATCAATTGATTCATCAACTAACTTTTCAAGCTGATCTTCATCAAAAGAATTAACTTCTTTCCCTGTTTTGCGATAATAATCAATTACTAAATTTCTTCCTACTCTATATAAAAGCGCCCTAACATTATCTATTTGCCTATTTTCAGAAGAAACATATTGCCAAGTTTTTAAAAATGTTTCACTGGTAATATCTTGCGCGTCTTCTTTAGTTTTTGTACGCATCAGAATAAAACGAAAAATTTCATCAACATATTTGTCGTAAATTCTTCCAAAAGATTCTTCATCTCCAGCAATACTGCTTGCAATTAAGAACTTGTCATCTAAACTTCCTGACATAATATTAGACGGAAATTAGTAATAAATGTTACCTAATTAAATAGATAGATAAGCATAATTAAAGCAAATTTGATCCATTTTGTCTATTTTATGCTTAAAATTATAATTTATCTTCTAGAATAGTGTGGAAAATAAACTTGTGCTATTTTTTAGCTAATATATAATAAAAATAGGAATTATCTTCTAGAATGTTCTAGAAGATAAAATATAATTAATAAAATATATGATAAAATCCAAAATTCAAAAAACAAACCTCATTAGAGTATCAGTATCTCAAGCAGCAAACCTGTTTGGCGTGTCAGAAAAAACAATTAGACAAGCAATAAAGAGAGAAGATGTAAAATATATAATTGTGCAAGGAAGATATAAAATAAATTTTGATTCTTTACTTCCTTGGTCGCAAAAATCAACAAGAAGAAGAAACAAAAGAGATTCAATTGGATTAGGGCAACACGTGACAGGATGGAAAATAAAAAACAAAAAATACTCTCCTAATCCAGACCTTGTAAATTAATACCAAGGCGTTGAAGCTAATGCCAAACAAAAAAATAGTAAATAAAGAATAATTTTCTTTAAAATAATTTTTCTTTTTATAAGACCTGGATTTAAATAATATTTTTGAAAATCATAAACAAAAAGAACGCACAATGTCGTAATAAGAGAGAGTGTATTTTCAGCAAAAGGAAGCCAAGCAAAACATATAAAAAATTCCGCAGACAATAGTATCATCAAAAGCCAGGATTTAATTTTTTGCATTGGCAAATCTGAAATAAGTCCAACTGAAGAAAAACTTAAAAAAGAAAAACTAAAAACAAAAATTAAAAGACAATACCATAGTCTCCAACCTAAAACTGTTAATAATCCAAATGAAATTGCAGACCAAAAAAATGTTCCGCCAAAAAATATTACAAGCTTTTCCTTTTTTGAAATAACTCCCATTTTGCGCGACTCTTTCGCGAAATAAACAATAAACCACCATATTACAAAAGGAATCGCGTATTTTATAACATTAAAATCAAGCCACAAAAACCACCAAAAAGCTCCTGAACAAAATAAAATAAAAGATATATAATCTGCAAATCCTTTTTTCCAATCTAAAACATTTTTAGTTAAAATTAAAATAAGAAAAAAACTGCAAAATAGACATAAAACAAACCAATAAAAAATATGAGATGGTGAATATAAAACCAACTCCCAACTAAGTAATAATCCACCCAATAGTGCCCAAAAACTTAAAAAAGATAGCATAATTTCTAATTTGATGGAATAAGCAAATATTCATCTCTAGATGCTTTTAATAAAAAATTATCTCTAGAGTCTGGGTCCAACACTTCAAAAAATTCTCCAGCATCATCCCAAATAACTTTTGTATATTTAGATGAAACTTTCTGATCAAAAATAACCACTTTATCTCTAATAATACGCAAAATATTATCTTCTGAAGCAGGTAGCTTGCTTAGCAAAATTCTATCTTCTGCATAGTTTCCATTTGCTGATTTTGATGATACTAGTATTTCATCTGAAGATAAAACAAATCTTTGCGCGCTTGCTCCACGAACTTGCGAAAAGTTCATTTTAGAATAATTTCCATCGTCATTTTCACAAAAATAAAAAAGCGCGAAAAGACCCACCCAAACTATTGCGCTTATTGTGCTAATTATAATGCTTGTTTTTACTGAAAATTTCATTTTTGTATTACTTCAAAAAGCCAAGGATATTTTTTAAAAATACTGTTTTTTTGTTCTTTTAAATAATTTTTATCTGCATTTTCTGATTTTAATATTTCTTTAGTTATTCTAATTAAACTAAAATGAAGCTCTTGAAAAATAGTAGGCACATTTGCTAAAAGCAAATTATCATAAACTTGATTCATTTGCGCGCTTGAAATTATTTTATCTTGCAAAATAAGATCAATATTACTATTAATTATGATTAATGATTCTTCTATAATAGTGCTATATTCGCTAATTTCTGCTTTTCTGTTTATTGATTTACCATGAACTATGCTTGTAATATTATTCTCAACAGGGGAGTCATTGTAATTATTATTTATTTTAACATTCTCAAAAATAACTAAAATAAAACTAATAGCAAAAACTATCATAAAAGCTATCTGTAAAAATCCTTTTTGTTTCTTAGCTTCAAGACGGCTTATCATAGAAACAATTATACCATTTTTTTTGTTTCTGGTAAATCCACAATTTAATATAAATATAAAAAAATATTGTCGGTAAATTACGGACAATATTTTAGTGTTAGATTAGCTTAAATTTTACTTATTCCACAAACAGCGCAAAAAATATATTGACAAGACCTATTTAGAATCTTAATATTGGTACAATACAATATGTCCATACAAACTGTCTTAAAAAACTTTGGCTTAAATGAAAAAGAAATTAAAGTATATTTATCGCTTTTAAAACTTGGCTCTGGACCAGTGCGCCAAATAGCAGATCTAGCAAGTATTAATAGAACAACAGTGCATGATATTTTAAATAAACTTATTGATGATGGATTAGTAAGTTTTGTTGATAAGCAAAAACATCGCTTTTTTACCGCAGAACCTCCAGAGCATCTTTTGCATGCTTTGAAAATAAGGAAGCAAAACCTTGAAACTATTGCTCAAGATATAAAAGAAGTACTCCCTGAATTAAAATCTTTGTATGAAAAATCAGATACCAAGCCAAAAGCAAAATACTTTGAAGGGGATACAGGGCTTAGGGCAGTTATGGAAGACGTGCTTTATTCTGTTTCTCGAACTAAAGAAAGAAAATATTATGTATATTCTTCAAGCGCGATTCGCGATACTGTGCATCAAGTATTTCCAGATTGGAATGAGCAAAGGACTAAACAAAAAATTTCAGTTCAAACAATTTCCATAGGTCCAGGTGGAGAATTACATGGACTAGATGAGCGAAAATGGCTCTCAAAGGACGAAGGAGCTCCAACCTATACTATGCTATATGCTGGCAAAACCGCGCTTATCTCGCTGAATTTAGATAAAGAGCCAATTGGGGTGGTTGTTGAAGATATAAACACTTACAAGACAAAAATTATGATTTTTAAAGCATTATGGGAAAAACTATAAATTCAAATTGTAGAATTATTGATTTGAGTCAATAATTCCGCACCTTGAATAAAAAACCACTTCAAAAGGGGAGAAAGATGATGAAAGAAACATTCAAATATCGCATATCGCGTCCGTTGTTTTGCAACGGACAATCATGCTGGTCCCTCATAGGAGTAAATGGAAAGTCAAATTGGCGCTTGATGACAGCAAGAGAACTTGAAACCATCATGTCAGAAAAGTCCGACAACTGGGCTTTTACTGAACAGATACCTCCAAGTCTGCAAATCAAAACCTGCTGACATCCAAGCACCAATGCTCTTTTTTTACAATGCCCTGATTCTATTTAAATATATTTTCTATATATTTAAATTCAGAATCAGGGCTTCTTTTTCGTACTCGCCATCCATAGCTCTGTACTCAGAACAAAGCATGGTTATCTAAAAATCATTGTCCATAATCTTAATAGAGTATAAATTCAGAGAAACGCAAAAAATAAAAAAAACGCATTTTTATTAAAAATGCGTCAAACCCATAGACTATCAAACCATCCCAAAGAAACGCATGACTGCCTAATATATACAAAAAACCTTAAGTGTCGCACAATATTAAGATAGAGAATTAGCCAAACATAGAGTTATCCACAGGCACCCATTCTCCGTTTTGATCACGAGATATTTCAATAGTATTAACAAACTCATCATCCGAATAAACCCTTTCAACGCCCATATCCCCTCCTATCCTATTTGAATAATGAGTTTTTTGTTCCAAAACCCGCGGTCTTTTGCTTCGCGCAACTCGCATTTTCCCTATTGGCCCATTAAAAACTATTTCCTCAATAGTTTCCCTTTCTCGCTCTCCATCTAGGGTTTGATGCTCTATTACGTCAAACTCATCTTTTACTCTTCCAATCAATTGTTCCCATTTTTCATCTGTCATAGTTTTATTCTAACATTATTATAAAAAAAAGCTATTATACAAAGCACCCTAATCGGCTCATACCATATGAGCCGATTAGATTTCAATGGCTCAACCGATTGAGCCATTGAAAAATAGTCACAAAGGGCTTTTAATTCTTTTTATGCTTGGATTTGTCACTTTTGTATAAATTTGTGTTGTCCGAATATTTTGGTGACCTAATAATTCTTGTATATATCGAATATCTGTTCCGTTTTCTAAAAGATGAGTCGCAAATGAATGTCTAAGTGAATGAAAACTGGCTTGTTTTTTGATTTCAGACCTCTTAAGCGCGTCTGAAAAAACTTTTTGCGCGCTACGTGATGTCAATTTTCCACCTCTCTCGCTTTCAAAAACTAAATCATTTCCGCTTTTTCCTGCAATCATATTCTGAATATCAGTTTTTAGTTTCTCTGGAAAAACAGTTATTCGGTCTTTTTTTCCTTTTGCTTCTTTAAGATGTAAAACTAAATCATCTAAATTAATATCTTGTACTTTTAAATCAATTACTTCACTAACTCGCAATCCAGATCCATAAGCAAGCGCGATTAACAGCCTATGTTTTTTATTTTTAATTGATTCAAAAATTAGATTAATTTCATTGCGCGACAACACCACTGGCAATTTTTTTGATCTTTTGGCAAATTTTATATTAATATTTTGTGATGATTTAATAATTTCACGATAAAAAAATTTAATGGCATTTAAATAAAGATTTATTGTCTGTGACGCAGCACCTTTGTCCTGTTTTTGTAAAAGAAATGTTCTGATTTTTTCTTGATTTAGTTTTTCAATGTCTATTTTAATAAACAAAAAATAGTCTCTTAAACAACGTATATAGCTTTGCGCTGTTTTAGGACTATAATTTCGCAATTTTAATTCATTTTTTACCTCCTCTAGGTGCTTTTGCATATGTTTTATTTTTGCTATACTAATGATAGATAATTTCTATCTATATTTCGTATAATATACAAATTTAGTATATCATAAGCTTAATACTTCGGATAGAAAGGAGTTATGTGAAATGCATGTTTTACTTTTGGGCTATCGCCCAGCTCTAAAAAAGAATTTAAATTTTGTTTTTTTATTTATTAGAAAGGGGTATAAGGTGTTTTCTCCGCTCCGCTGCGAAAACGATTTATTTAAAAAACTATTCATTGTATTATTAAACAAACTTATTAAACTTAAAACACTATGAGCAATTACGAAGACTTTAAAGATCGATTCAAATTAATGGCTAGCAAAAATCATCATTTAGTAGTAAATACTCTATCAAATATTTTTACGATGAGATTGATTGGGAACAAAACACATGGCGATTTAGCCGAAATTGGTATGGTTGAGTTTATCAATCAATTTATGTATGACTTCAAGAGTATTCATGTTGGAAAAGATCTTTTTCGGGCAAAAGAACATGAAGAAGACATACTGATTATAAACGAAATCAATAAAGCAGAGTTTCCAGTCAGTTTAAAAGCATATGGAGATGGTCCTCTCCAACTATCAACCGATAGTAAGCAAAAAATGTTCCCATTTTTAGAAAAACATGGACTAGAAATTAAGGGAACCGAACAAATAGCAAACATTTTTAAAGCACCAGAGTTTTCTGAGTTTGGAGCAATAAATGTTATGCCATTAATTTATGATGAGAAAAAACAACGCTGTAACATAATGATTTTTGATCACCAAAAAGCAATGGCAAATACAAAGAGAATTATATTTGTTGGGAAAGGACAGAGATTTGATTTCATAACTGGGAATGTAGTGCCTGGCAAGGGACGTTCTCACCCAATTTATATGTTTGTCGATTCAAAAAATTATTATATATGCGAAGTAAGATATGGTGGAGCTTCTGCCAACGCACTACAACGTGGTCTTTGGACTCATACAAAAAATGCAGTAGATTATTTTGATTCGCTAACAAATGGCTGGATAGATTATTCGCACAATCACACACTTGTTAAATTATTTAGTCTTGCGTTAAATAGTTCGGAAGAAGGACATAAAACCGCAAATGAAATTTTACAAAAAGACATTGATAGACTTAAAAAATTATGAACGACCACCAAGTAGACATCTTCGGCAATAAAAATTTTACTGTTCCTAACACACAGGGCATTAAATATGCTGGCTCGAAATTAAAAATTCTGCCGTATATTGCTCAACTGCTGGGAGAACTTGATGGAGTAAAAAATGTTCTTGACGGATTTAGCGGAACAACTAGAGTTTCACAAGCACTTGCTCAGTTAGGATATAACACAACAGCCAGCGATATTTCAGCTTGGTCTGAAGTTTTTGGTACCTGCTACCTAAAATCAGAAAAAGACGATGAATTTTATCAAAAAATTTTAGATCGCTTGAATAAATTAGAAGGATATGACGGCTGGTACACAAAACATTATGGAGCAGAGATTGATGGAAGTAAAAAACCATTTCAAGCAAAAAATACAAGAAAATTAGACGCAATAAGGGACGAAATTGAAAAACTTAATTTGTGTTGGGAAGACAAATGTGTAATTTTAGGCAGCTTAATTTATGCGCTTGATTCTGTTGATAGTACTTTAGGACATTATGTTTCGTATTTAGCAAAATGGTCGCCAAGATCACACAACGATTTATTTTTAAAATTGCCAAAAAGATTTAAAAATACTAACAAACACGAAGTCATTCGTGGCGATATTTTTGATACAATACAAAGTAAAGAATTTGATTTAGCTTATTTTGATCCACCTTATGGGTCTAACAATGAAAAAATGCCACCAAGTCGTGTAAGATATGCTTCATATTATCACATTTGGACATCGGTAATTAATCACGACAAGCCAGAACTATTTGGGAAAGTTAATCGAAGAGTAGATACTAGAGATTTAGTAGCAGGTTCCGTATTTGAAGAATTTAGAAAAAATGAAAAAGGCAATTTTATTGCTATGGAAGCGTTAAGAAAACTAATACAACAAACCAAAGCTCGTTACATTTTGCTTTCATATAGTTCTGGAGGTAGAGCCACAAAACAAGAATTAAATGACATAATACTTGAATCAGGAAAATTATTAAAAGCAGTTGAAATTAATTATAAAGTAAATGTTATGGGTGGTATGCGATGGACTAACGAATGGATAAACAGCGATGACAAACATCATGAGTATTTATTCCTTATGGAAAAAACTAAATAAGGAGTTTTGAAAAAATGAAATTCACCCCTAACCCCTCTTTCATTTTTTCAAAACAAAAAACAAAATTAAAATTCTTTTTTAGAGCAATCCCGATTGCTATCGGGATTAAAGTAAAATATGCACATCACATAACACGGCATATCTGGTTACGGCTTTTATACAAAAGCCTCCACCCATATTTGCCTACGCTACGCTACGGCAAACATCAGATATGCCGAAACGTTGTGCAAAATAGCCAGAAATTTCTTTATCTATTTTTAAGATTTTTTTGGCAATTTATTCCAGGTCGAACATAGCTTGTGATATAATTTAATGAGTTTTAATTTTTAACCAAAAATATTATGGAACAATCAAATCAAACGACAGAAGCAACGTGGAGCATCGCTTTAAAAATCTGGTGGTGGATAATGTGGCGCTCATTTCTATCAGCTCTTGCTGGTGGGTTTATTATTGGATTTATTGTCGGTTTTGTTTTAGCAATTGCAGGAATAGATAGCGCCACAATCCAAATCATCTCTGCTCTGCTCGGTGGAATAATGGGTATTATCATAAATGTGTTCTTCACGAAAAAAATAATTGGTAAAAAATTCAAAGATTTTACTTTGGTATTAGTAAAAACAGAAAAATCAGAATAAATTGCCAAAAAATAATAAGGAAAAGAAATTTCTGACTACATCACATAACAGCGTGTATCTGGCTACGGAAAATTGGCGTTAATTAAATCCTTAAGGAGTGCCAATTTTCCTCCGCCCAAATTTTCATCCCTCATAATGATGAGGATTTGGGTGGAGTTTTATTAAAAAGTGTGCGTCTGATAATCAAAATATTCTGGACTAAATCGGGATGAAAACTTCAGATACACGCGAACGTTATATGGCATACATTTATCAAATTAATGATTGTTTAATCATATGAAAGAACGCGAAACATCACCGGACATGAATATGGGGGGTGAAGGTGAGCCCAGAGACATCGAACATCTCAACGAAGATATCGAGCCCATCACAGCAAACATCAAGCTGCTCAAAGATACTCAAGTCGAATCAAGTGAAGATGTCGATTTCAGTACAAAAACCTTTGAGGACTCAGCTGACGATATTGAATATGACCCCGGAACTGATTATGTGATCTCTCTAATAAGTGAACGACGTAAGTTCACAAGCGGTTTGGCTAATTGTACTTCTTTAATAGTTACGGGCATAGAGAAGGCGACTGGGAACAATGTCTCTTTTCTCACACATCAAAATGACCTCTCTACCCACAAAACCGAAAGATTTACTGATGATCTAAAAGTAAAATTAGACGCTATGAAATCGACGTGTGTCCCGGGAAGCATCGACGCAGTCATCGCAGGGGGCATGTTTGGACATCCGGTCAGGCAGAAGGCGTATGTTGATACAATCCATCGACTTTCAACCGAGGTGGAGAAGATACTACATTTTGAGCCCTACGTTATGGCCGGACCAAAACTAGGTGTGGGAGACGAGGCAGTATATTACGATACACCGCTTCGAAAGGCCTATGTGGTAAGACCTGATTATTCGCAAAGTGACAGAACAAACAGAGGATATAAACCAAGAAACATTCGAGACGTTTCGCTTTCTTGGAAAAATCCAGATTCTGAATCATAAACTAAAATGTGCGCCATATAACACTGAATATGCGGTTCAAAAACATTGCCCATTAGATGTGATTGGTCGCAATATTTTTTCACCCAAATGGCGCTATGGATATTCACGTTCAGAGTGCTATAGTTAGTATATCTGATAGACAGCGTGATTGCAGATAGCACGTGCGCCACTTCGCATATTCAGATACATTGTGCAATATTACTCAAAGGCAATTTTTAAATAGAAGTAACTATTTTATCTTATTATGAAAACGCTCAAATTTAGAGAATCATTAAGTAAATTAATTTTACAGGGAGAAAAGAATACAACTTGGCGATTATTTGATGATAAAAATTTATCTGTTGGAGATGTTGTTTCTTTTTTAGTTTGGGAAACAAAAGAAGAATTTGCAAAAGTTAAATTAATTGAAGTTAAAGAAACAACATTTGGAGAATTAACTGATGAAGATTGGATTGGACACGAAAAATTTTCATCAGATAAAGAAATGTATGAAACTTATTCTAAATATTACAATCGCCAAGTTGATAAAAATAGTCCTGTAAAAATAATTAAATTTGAGCTACAATAAAAATTGCCTTCTGCGTCATACTGTCGCTTCGTTTCACTTCGCGATTTTTTCTTGCAGAAAAAACACATAACAAGGATTTAGAGGAAAATTCCTGCTGAATTTTCCCAAATTTTTGCTTCGCAAAAACTTCTCTAAATCCCGATGTTATATGGCATACATTTATCAAATTAATGATTGTTTAATCATATGAAAGAACGCGAAACATCACCGGACATGAATATGGGGGGTGAAGGTGAGCCCAGAGACATCGAACATCTCAACGAAGATATCGAGCCCATCACAGCAAACATCAAGCTGCTCAAAGATACTCAAGTCGAATCAAGTGAAGATGTCGATTTCAGTACAAAAACCTTTGAGGACTCAGCTGACGATATTGAATATGACCCCGGAACTGATTATGTGATCTCTCTAATAAGTGAACGACGTAAGTTCACAAGCGGTTTGGCTAATTGTACTTCTTTAATAGTTACGGGCATAGAGAAGGCGACTGGGAACAATGTCTCTTTTCTCACACATCAAAATGACCTCTCTACCCACAAAACCGAAAGATTTACTGATGATCTAAAAGTAAAATTAGACGCTATGAAATCGACGTGTGTCCCGGGAAGCATCGACGCAGTCATCGCAGGGGGCATGTTTGGACATCCGGTCAGGCAGAAGGCGTATGTTGATACAATCCATCGACTTTCAACCGAGGTGGAGAAGATACTACATTTTGAGCCCTACGTTATGGCCGGACCAAAACTAGGTGTGGGAGACGAGGCAGTATATTACGATACACCGCTTCGAAAGGCCTATGTGGTAAGACCTGATTATTCGCAAAGTGACAGAACAAACAGAGGATATAAACCAAGAAACATTCGAGACGTTTCGCTTTCTTGGAAAAATCCAGATTCTGAATCATAAACTAAAATGTGCGCCATATAACACTGAATATGCGGTTCAAAAACATTGCCCATTAGATGTGATTGGTCGCAATATTTTTTCACCCAAATGGCGCTATGGATATTCACGTTCAGAGTGCTATAGTTAGTATATCTGATAGACAGCGTGATTGCAGATAGCACGTGCGCCACTTCGCATATTCAGATACATTGTGCAA